>PVMK01179812.1_pt1 | contig 30307 bp, 28 predicted proteins | sample 1853481 | NCBI WGS metagenome assembly PVMK01 (sample SAMN08533507, study PRJNA380276) | Marine sediment metagenome, whole genome shotgun sequencing project.
AGCGAAAGCGGACATTCGTAGACAAACAGATTACCTATTAGCCAAATTTACTTCTATATGAACTATACTTACCAAAAATATAATGTTATCAACCGAAGAACCCTATAAACACCTATTATATGGAATACATTCTATATACTCTTGTTGCAATCATAATAATTATTCTCTTCTTCAAGCAGAGAAATAATAATCCGCGTCATATTCTAGATATACCAAAATACAAATATGATAGAAAGCTACATGTATTTTCAGCTAAGGCTGTCGAAAGTGGCAGAGTAGCCTACGGAGAAGCTATCAATCAAAACAAAGATAATCCAAATAAAGAAAGAGCCGAAGAATATGCGTCTTTAATTGAGGATCTGCTCAAATTTACTGTGATGTATTTATCAACATCAAAATTAGATGATGTCTCTGAAGTAGAAAGGCAGGCTCTTTACTGGGCAGCGTGGAGTGAAGAATACGAGTATAGAATTGATGATATGGAAAAAAAATACGACCTAAAATATACAAGTGTGCCAAAAGAAGTAGATTAATAAATCACCCAACTCGAGCGTAAACAACCAATTGAAGCTGCCACTGAAAGCGGACACTCAGCATATTTGAAGAGAATTAGAGTTCCTTTTGGGCAGAGATATAGGTAACATGCGGAGTGTATGCTAAATCGCTGGGGGTACAGTGAATGGGGCTTCTTAAGAAAAACATATTTTCTCTGGCGACTATGTCATTTGGTTTATTCGTTGTGAGTCCCTTGGCCTTCGCTACCTTGCCGGATATCACGGGAACCTATTCAGGGACCGTACTAGACAATGAATTCTCGTGTTTAGCGACACCAATACCACCTGGTACACCTGTACCAGCGGGCCCCCCTGAAACAGTCCCACTGACGCTGACGATCAATTCTTTCAATACAACGACAGGTCAGTTTTCGGGGACAGGCACAGAAGGCCCTTTTCCCTCTGATGGGGAGTCAGACAGTATTACTTTCAGCGGGTTTGTGGATGGTACTGGTACTGTTTTTTCCAGCTCTTTTGTTGCGACTGAGACTGGTACAGGAGATACGATTTCGGGTGATCTCGATACGAGTGTTATAGCAAATGGTCAGTTTGTGGTAGATGCAGCTGGACAGGATGTTCTTCCAAATTCTTTTAATACTCAGTGTCAAATATCAGCTACTGGTACGTTGGCACTTGTTTCTGGTAACAACGTGATAACCCCGGCTGTTACCCCCGGTAGCACGGTCACAGATGCTGTCTTATTAAACATTCAAATGCAGGAAACGGTGACAGCCATCAGTAGTCATACAGGGGATGCATTGCATGGGATACGTTCTTCAGGTAAACCACGTATTACTGATAATCAATTCAAGATTAGTGGTGCCACGGGGCTGAACGCCGGAGATGGCACCACAATCCCATACGGCGTTTGGGGTAGTTATTCCTATTCGGATTACGATAACGATCTCAGTAGTACCGCCTTTGATGGTGATACCCATAGTTTCCTTGGTGGTATTGATTTTGGCTTCTGGGAAAATACCGTGATGGGTATTGCCTTTGGTTATGATAATGGTGATATAGATACCACCTTTAACGGTGGCCACCAGGATGCTGATACCTATACCATTGTCCCCTATTTCGGGGCATTATTAACGGATACTTTGAGTCTAGATTTTAATATTGGCTATTCATATGTCGATTATGACCAATTTCGTACCTTGCCTGGTACAACGACCAGAGTTAGCAGTTCACCGAATGCAGACAGGTGGTTTGGTGCCCTGAATCTGAACGGTATCACTTACCGTAATAACTGGATATTAGGCGGACGTATCGGTGCCTTGTTTGGTAAAAGTGTGATAGATAGCTATACAGAGAGTAATGGAACTGTAGTTGCAGATAGCAGAACGAAAGTGGGTACTGGGGTTATCGCCGGTGATGTTGCCTATAGTTATAAGAATTATGAGCCCTTCGTGAATCTATCCTATCAATATGATTTTGAATTGCGAGAGCTTTCGGTGACAACAGGCCCACAGCCTGAAAACGATCGTGATGATATATTGGTGTCAGCGGGTGTCAGATATTACAACAGTAATGGAATCAGCGGTAATCTGGAATACACCAAACGTTTTGAAAGAGATAACTTTGACGAAGACAGGATCAGTTTGACTGTAAGAGCTGATTTTTAGGCATATAAACCAAAATACTCAGAAGTAGAGTTTCCCCAATCCAACAGAACTTCTGACCTGCGAAATACTTATTGCCACACCCTCTTTTATCTGATGTCTAGTGCCTATAGCATATGTGGGTGTGCAACATTGATCCGTTGGTTCGATTGTTGTGAACGTGTAATGTTGTTGACTGTTTGTAGGCGCATACGTTGTTTTGATTGCAGGCTAAATTCATTGGAACTTATTTCAAGTTTTCTTGCGTCTTCTCCAGTACTTTGTGCCCCAGCTGTTCCCTCAATTTCTTCCAAATGGGTAACTGCATCAGCAGCAAGCGCTACGCTTGGATTGATAAAAAACAGAATAAATCCAAGTGCAAAAACACACTGTCTAGTAAGGTAGATTTTTGTCTTCATAATATCGCTTCTCTATTGAGATTTGATTGAAATTATAGCCTCTATTCGCTATGTAAAAATGTAAACTGGTTCACAGAATTTATTATTGCATTGACCGATTGAAGTGGCAACTGAAAGCGGACGTTCATTTTTACATGTGAATTGTGAAAAAAGTGATCAATATATAGGGGAAATAACGATTTTTGGGACAGTTAAAAAGTTGGTGCTCTGAGGGAAAGATTATTTTAATCACATTGATGTGTGCTAAATAAGGATAATGTCTTAAGAAAGGCAAATTGCAAATTTTTTGATCGTTATCAATTATTTTTTGCGTTATTACCTTTTGCGTTGTCCAGGTCATCTCTTAGTAATCCAGCCCAGTATTTCAAACCACGTATGGCATGCGCCCGGTTGGTGACAGAATCAGTTCTCTCCAGACCAGTCCCTCTTGCCCTTCTTTTATCAAGGCTTTGAAACAAGATCTGACCAGTGTTGGAATCATACAATTCCAGGGATAACTTTGCCGAACCGGCACTTTCGGTAAAGGTTGTTATCCTGCCTGGAGACATTAAATCTGGCGCTGTGATATCAAGATCATAAATGGAAGAACGGACTAACAGGACATCTTCTCCAGGTTGCGTAACTATCGAATAACCCCCTTTCTCCATGACGTCGGTAAAGACTTGCTCAAACAAATCTTTGCCTTTACTGATAATGCGTTCCATGTCCTTATCCGTGATTGGATCAAAACGCCGTTTTCGGTTCTGATGTCGCTTCCAGTTTTTTTTAAAGGTGATATCAGCTTCCTGTAAAATTATTTTATTATATTTACCTAAATCTGCATCGGGAAGGAGATAAGTGAGATCAAAGTTGCTGTCTTTTACAAGTTTCAGACTATCGTGGATTCTTGCATAGGGCTCGTCCATGGCCATCACTGAAGAAAGTGCAAGAATAGAGGCCAAAAAGATTATGATGTTTATGGTTATCTGTATACCAGCTTTCATAATTTATCTCCCGTCACATTGCCTACTATACTGCATGGACACAAACTGCCAGCAATAATTCAGTCAATTTCAGTTTCTCTCCTTTTTTCTCTTCTTACTAATAATTGCGATTAAGTACATTTACAATAATATCCATTGTAACTCTGAATGTTGTTTATTGTGAATGTCCGCTTTCGCTGGAAAGCAGACTGTCGGCTTTATACTGAAAGCGGACGTTCGTGAAGAACGTCTAATGATCGACTATGATTGAATGAGCATTCTATTTCTGAGGCAACCCAAGCATAAATATCTCAACTAACTTTTTGCTTTCGGGTCTGAGGTTCTCAATCCCTTCGTAAGGCTTTCCGTGAGTAGCCGGTCTATCTGGATATTTTTTCTTAAATGCCATGTGGCGTTTAATCATGCCAGCGAATTGACCACCAGCCCACGGACCATATTTGATCCCGTCAACAGGACGCCGCTCCCTAGGGTCACGATAAAGATCAAATATTGGTGCGGCGATAGGGTTATCTCCGGGAGCTGCAAGATGCATCTTGTACTTGTTCTTTACCACTGACTTGAGCGTAGGGCCCTCATAGATATGCACGTAATCACGACGACCGTGCGTTTCACCCAGTAGTAGTATGCCGCTCTGATCTACGCCGTCGATAATTCTGTCTCTGGGAATGCCGTCCATCGCATTACCCAGTCGGGCGAAAGTAGTGAACAGGTCACTGACATGAACGATGTCCTCGGCGGAGCTTCCCGGTTCGATAACACCTTTCCATTGAACCCAGGCATTAACTCGCACACCACCTTCCAGATGATTGGTTTTACCACCACGATAAATACGGTCAGTCTGGCCAGTAGGACCTTCATACTGCAAAAAGGGGCCATTGTCACCCATGACTACAATGATAGTGTTCTCGGCAATACCCAACTTGTCGACTTCCTTAACAATATTGCCAATCCACTCATCGACCTCAACAAGGATATCGGCCATAGTCCCACCGTTGAGGGTGTTGTACTCACTTCTAAATTCTTGAACGAATGAGAGAGGGAATAGCGGCCAATAATTCAGGAAGAAGGGCTTGTCCTGCTTGGAAAGGGTGCGAAGCTGCTCCAGCGCATTCCTTTGGTACCGCTCGTTCATCTCCCGGTATTTCTTCTGAGTCCATACCTCACCCGATTCCATATCAACTTCGTAAAGTTTTCCATCACGCAATTCGACACCGGTGACCATGTGAGCAGGATCAGGCGTAAAGAGCTTGTCTAGGGTAAAAGTTTGTTGCTGTCGACTAGCATCCACACCACGAATTATATCGGCGGACTCCATGTCCCTACCCATGATGGCAAGTTGTCCCTGCTGGTGAATGGGAAACTCAGCATGCATGAAACCCTGGTTACTGGCATAGGCCTCTTCGATGTCTCCCATATGCCACTTGCCCACATGAGAAGTGTAATATCCTGCATCTCTGAGCACTTCGGCAAGGGTGACCTCATCAGCAGATAATCCATCACCAGCGAGAGTCGCCTTAGCCTCGTTTAATCCCGTACGCACTGCATAGCGCCCGGTCATCATCGCCACACGGGTCGGTGTACAGGACGGCTCGGTGTACATGCGGTTTAAACTCAAACCATTTTTCGCAAGGGCGCTTAAGTTCGGTGTTTTGTAGCCACGAATAACGCTTAAATTGTCCATACCTATTTCGCCAAAACCCACGTCATCCAGCAGAATGTAGACAATATTGGGTGGCTTGCCACCGTTTTTCTTGCGAATCTCGGCCAACTTTTTGTCGACTGCCTTGTCATCAGCAGCCCATGCTTTGACATTCTGGGCCTCGATGATAGCGTATTCAGCATCGTGGATGATCTCTTTAGAAAATACTGAAACACTAAAGAATATCAAGAAATAGAAAATTACGAATTTCACAATGTATACCCCTTAAATATTTTTCTTTTCAAGAAAAAGATTATCGAAATTAATTAGACCATCTTTTCTTATTCTGTGTCCAAGTATATTAATAGTTACGGTTAGATCGGGAGCGTTATGCTTTGAATTACCGAATGTCCGCTTCCGCTGGAAAGCAGCCGTTAACGTAGCTTATTCGTAACCATTCCATGTATATTCTTAACTAATTGTAGCTAATTGACACTAATCTTTGTTGTTGCGAGCGCTGCAAGTTATTGATTTACTTCGGCACAGTGTTTTCAGTGCCAGACTACGAACCAGGGGGTCGGGAGTTCGAATCTCTCCGGGCGCGCCATCTATAAAGGCTTTCAGAGGCATCACATTTTGAAAGTGTCCAATAAAACAGAGTTTGTCCAATATTTTTGAGCATTGGTGGCTCATAAAAGTATTAACCTGACATACAAGTTGAATATTCTGAACGTCAGCTCTTCAGCGAAAGCAGACATTCGATTAAACCCTATGAACAGTCTGCTTCCGACCCAAAGCGGACATTGAACGTTTGAAACCAGCCACCGCTTTTAGCGTGTCGAATTCGAATAATTGTTAGGTATTTTTTTATATTTCATTTCTATGTTTTAAGACTATTATTATCTACTATTCATCCTTCAACGCCTGTATCGATTCTCGAGCAGCGGTTGCGATCTTCTCGTCTGAAGAGGTTTGAAATTTCTCAAGCTCAGGTATTATTTCGGGGTTACCTTGATCCCCCAGGATTTGAATACATGCCACGCTTTCATGGCCCTTGCGTGCCTCACCAAGCAGTTCTTGACTAGACTTAGATCCCAACTTGACCAATGTAATATATGCAGCAGTACGTGTGTCTTCATTCTCGCTAGATAACATAGGTACAATCTTTTTCACGGCAATCCGTGGAAATATTTTGCCAATAAGATAGCCAATGATTACCCTGAAGATACTGAGTTCTTTTAACATTTAACCTCAACCACAATTAGCGTCCTCAACATACGACTTTTACAAATTGGCCGACATTTTTGCTTATCCATTTATCAGGTTCATGGGATTTCGAATGCCCGAATCTAGCGATTATTTTTCTATTTTCATATTGCTCCACTGGTGTCCCATGATAATCCTGTTCACCGCCATCTAACCAGATCACCCAGTCTTTTTTTGGTCGGATAGTAAAGAATGTACTACTGGAGACATTATTGATATCAGGCATGTATTGTGGATGCACAGGTGGGCTTAAATGAATGAGGGTGCAAGCTTGCAGGCCACGCCGTGTGGCTAAATTTACAACGTTTGCACCATGGCTATGAGAAATAAATCTGTACATGTCGGCGGGATGGGCATTGCACCATTCAACAAGTTTTGTCGCTGCGTTCCTACGGGCATTGCCAGAATACCTACCGCTCCAAAAGTAAAAATCAGATTCGTCGTAAAGATCTGGATAAACGTTCTGCTTTACATATGTATGAAAATCACCCCCAGGTTGATACCAGGACTCGTCTCTTGCAAAAGTTCCATGTATCATTACTGTTAAAGATTGTGGATCACGCGCTTTTTTCTGCTTTTCAAATATGTCATCTTCCTTTGTGCCAATATATGCACTAACCAATTTTGGCTTAATCTTGTAAAGGCAATGAGCCGACAACAGGAACTGCTCTTCATCTTCACTCTGGAGTCCATTTGTTAATACAGGAATCGCAGCATAGTCAGCTCCTGTTGCTTGCCAATAAGCATACGCCGAACATAAGCGAGGAATAGGGGCATTATCCAGCATACCCAGTGCTAACTGGCGAATTGCTAAGCTTTCAACAGGCTCCTTTCCCTTTTTACGCAAAGCCTGGCTAGCTTGTAGTTTACGTCCTTGAGGTGTAAAAACGAGGTTCTGAATTTCACCTAAAGTACTTTCTAAAAAGCCTTCTTCTCGTAATCCAGAAACTTTATGGAGAGATTCCTCCGCAATGCCATGCAAGTGTTGAATTGCGGAATTTGCAATACCAATCGCTTCCTTTCTGAGCGCTCTTGGCATATACCCCTTTTTTATAGGCTTCCGTTTCTTGGCTCCTAGCTCTGCTCCAAATTTTAAAACCTGAATAGCTCTATCATAAGGCGATAAATCTACCATTTGTTTAACTTCTGCGAGTTTCATAGACCTCTCCTAAAAAATAAATATAAATTTACATATGGTGCGCCTCCTTGCTTTGTTTCAATCAACTATAGGACTAATGATGTTATTTGCCCATCCTCCAGATGGGGTGAATTACCGAAATTAGATAAGTTTGGTACTTCCTGGGGTTATATGTCGACCGTCTGCTTTCCAGCGAAAGCGGACATTCGACAGTGTATATATTCCTGTCTGCTATACTAGAAACAGGGTGGTAATTAATCTGCGAAGATTAAATCACATTATAGAGATAAGGAGAGCGATAATGAGCGATAGCATATACAGAGTGACCGAATTGATTGGGACGAGTAAGAATTCATGGGAGGAGGCTGCCAAAATTGCAGTTGAATCTGCCGGCGAGCACCTGAAAAACCTTCGAATTGCAGAAATAACCAAGCTTGATATGAAAGTTGAAGAAGGAAAGGTAGTTGCATACCGTAGTAGGGTAGCCCTTTCATTTAAATACGAACATCCATAATATCCTCGTACTGACAGCTTGAGTTAATACAGCCGAGAGTTGGATTATCTGAAGGGTGGGTGTTTATTTCGCCCTGCTATTATTTTGATTTTTAATAAAAATCTAAAATGGGGATCACTTTTTCATCATCATCAGTATTTTAGTAAGTCCCTCTGAGCATGTCATATTTAAAAAATAGCTGTTCACGCTGTTGATGGCCGGTTCAGTGAAAGGATTTTTCTCGATATTAATATCAATGATTGTTTGAGGAAGATAATAATAACGTTAAGACTGGCCCGATAAACTAATCCGTGTCTTCATGAAATAAATAGCCCTCTTCCACCTCCTTATGATGCACTTCATCGCTCAGGAACTCACCATTTTTACTTCCACACAAGGGACAAGTCTCCCTTATCTCATCATCGAAATGTACTACTTTAAAACAATCATGACAATGGAAATAAGACATAGGTAAAGTCTAGTTGAGGGTCATACATTTTGGGCTGCTATAGGGGCATTTTTGGAGATAAATGCTGATCTTATTGATTTAGATCAAAGGTTAGTTTGCAGGAAGATTATGAACGTCCGCTTTCAGTATGAAGCAGACACTCGCATCCAGATAGTTAAGCGGATTTATTGGATTTCTCTAAATTAAATGTCCTGACCGTCTGCTTTCCAGTGCCAAAAGCGGACATTGGTTAATCCGTCTAAATCTCCCACAAAGAGGAGCGCATAGAGCCAAAGAACTGGCAACTACCTCCTATACTTAATAGAATTAATAAGCGTAATGATGTGTTTAACTACAATAACAACATCATCAAAGAAGGAGTCAAAGATGGTTAAAGCATCTTACATAAATAATCTTTCTGGTGAGCGTGATGTACGTGGATTTTATGGTCGATTGAGATAATGCTAGCCGCTTTTGGGGGATAAAAATGCAAAAACAACAATTCGGGATGAAAGTGTTATCCCATATGTTTTCGCACTTCATACAAATAGGAACGCTTCGCGTGATTGGCCCTGACGGGCGCATGGTGGAATTCGGCAATCACACCGAGCCAAGTGCCACAATTCATATCCACGATCAAAGTTTACCGATCAAGCTGTTTAGAAATCCTGAATTACATGCTGGCGAAGCTTACATGGACGGCACGTTGACCTTCGAAGATTGCACGGTCGCTGATTTTCTCAATGTGTGCTCTGTAAACCGTAGCGGTATGGCTTCATATCCTTTACAGAATGTCTTGCGTCGTATCTCCAGAATGGTGCGGGCATTCCAGCAGTACAACCCCATCGGTAAAGCTAAAGAGAATGTGGCGCATCATTATGATCTGTCCCGCGAATTATATGAGTTGTTTCTTGATGAGGACATGCAGTACTCCTGTGCATATTTTGAAAATGGTGATGAAACACTCGAAGAAGCGCAGGAAAAAAAGAAACGTCATATTGCCGCCAAGTTGAAGCTCGCCCCTGGGCAAAGAATTCTGGATATTGGTTGTGGGTGGGGTGGCATGGCATTGTATCTCGCTCAACATGAAGATCTGGAAGTACTTGGCGTAACGTTATCTGAGGAGCAGCATAAAGTGGCTTGTGAGAGGGCGGAAGCTTTAGGTCTGTCACATCGAGTGAGTTTTGAGCTGCGTGATTATCGTGAGGTACAAGGTTCCTTTGATCGCATCGTTTCGGTCGGCATGTTCGAGCATGTTGGTGTTACACGTTATGACGAGTTTTTTAAGCATGTTTATGACCTTTTGACTGATGATGGATTGGCAGTCCTGCACAGCATCGGACATATGAGTCCGCCTTCCGTGGCGAGCCCATGGCTGCGCAAATATATTTTCCCCGGCGCCTATTCGCCGTCGTTGTCTGAAGTTTTTGCAGCAACCGAGCGCCAGCATCTGTGGGTAAGTGATCTCGAAGTGTTGCGGGTACATTACGCCGATACGTTGGTGGAGTGGAATAAGCGCTTCCAGGCGAATCGTAATCGTATAGCCGAGATATATGATGAGCGGTTTTGTCGCATGTGGGAGTTTTACCTGCTCAGTGCAGAGACGATGTTTCGAACGGGCGCGCAGATGGTGTTCCAGGTACAGCTGGCGCGAACACGTGATGCCGCCAGCTTAACCAGGGATTCGATCTTTAAGACTGAAGAGCTGTATCGCGAGGCCGAGAAGGCACATCGTTCGACAGCCTGAAATGTGATAGCTCAGACTTAGCCTGTTTAGACAATGTCAGACCAGGTTGAGCGTGACCGGCTGCTTTCAGTATGAAGCGGTCATTCACCAGGGTCTGCTTTCCAGCGTAAGCAGACATTAAGGGTAGGATTGTATATTACTGCTTCTGTAACAGTCATTGTCATTCCGACCTTTTTCGGTGTTGTACCTTTTCAACCAACAAGTTTCCTGATTCGTCATATACATCCTTACATATTCTGTCTTGACGTTGTGCATATGATAGACGGACAGCCATACCCTTACCAACTACGTAAGTAGATGCGTATTTTCACGTATAGTTTCTGCAATATTATTCATTCATACTCTCTCCAAAATATCAAATTTACACTCAACACTCTGTGAATAATTTTTATATTGATTGCAATACATTAAATATTATTTTTTATAAATGAATAAATCAGATATTAAACAACATCAAGCAAATCAAACAATTTATCTGGTGGAACCAGATAAATTGATACGTGATCGGATTACTTCACTCTACGCTTCCTCCTCATCTTCAATAATATTGTATACATGTACTGAAGACTTCCTAAAGCAGCCCGAAATTGTAGCTGGTTGTCTCGTCCTGGGGATCGAAATGCCCGGTATGAGTACTGTTGAATTAATGCAAGAACTCAAACTCCGTGGCATCAAAATTCCGATCATTGTACTGGGTGATAGAGATGATTTACCAAAGGCGGTCAAAATCATGCGGGCGGGAGCCTTGGATTTTATTGGTAAACCTTTCACTAATCAGAGATTAATAGTCAGCATCGAGAAGATGTTGCCATTATGAGGCAATCTAAAAAATCAGCCATGGATAAAAGTTCATATAAATATGAAGTAATGACATTTTACCCTCCCTCCTCTTTATTAGGGGCGCTTCTCCCCAAAGGCTTCCCCCCAAGAGGCCTCCTCCTCCCCCTCCCCCTGTATGACCAGGGGGGTATTTTTTTCCTCGTTGATGAGGGGGAATCTGGATGATTATAAAATATAGGTAAGTGGTTATGAAAAAACATACTGAAGTATTTGCACAAATTTCATTTATTATATTAATTTTATCGATGTGCAAATTGCAGTAGTAGCGAGGGTTAGAGTCTATGGCAGTTTTTGGAGGCGAAATATCGTTATCTGATGTTCTGGAAACTTGCAAAAAATGCAAGCTAGCCTCAATGTGCTTGCCAAATGGCTTGGCAGGCGATCAAATTGAAAAGATTGAAAAAATAGTACACCGCATTCCATCTATTAAAACGAATAAACACCTCTATAAGTTTGGCGAACCTTTTGACTCACTTTATATCGTACGATCAGGCTGTATAAAAGAATATACAATTACTCACTCCGGTGACGAGCAAGTTTTTGGCTTTAAATACACAGGAGAAATATTTGGGTTAGATTCAATAAATGAACATCAATACGTTAGTTCAGCACTCCCGTTAGTTACATCATCAGTATGTAAAATATCTTATTCGAATTTTGAGAAAATATGTGATGATATTCCCGGTTTAGCAAAGCAAGTATTGAATATGATAAGCCACGAAATTACAGCTCAGCACGATTTCAGAGTAGGCGTAATACAAAAAAGTGCAGAACAAAAACTTGCATTTTTCCTATCAAATGAGTCGACGCGTCTTAAACGTTTAGGTTATTCGGAAAGGGAGTTTAATCTCCCAATGACGAGGGCAGATATTGCTAGTTATCTAGGTCTCACGGTTGAAACTATAAGCCGTACACTTAGTCATTTTGTCCAAGAAGGTATTATTAAGATCAATAAAAAAAATGTTAAGATTAGCGATTTAGGAAAATTACAATTACTCGCCGAACATTGCTCAACATGTCCTGCAACAATATCAAAAGCCTCATAGCACATACCTGCATCGTAATAATTAGCTTTCCATTTTTTCTTACATTTCAATAGTAATCTGAATGATTTAAGTATCCTAATGCGCTGAACCGATGGCCTGCAATTGGTCACTGGTTTCCTATTATTACTTTTATCTGAACGTCCGCTTTCAGTATGAAGCGGTCATTAGATTCGATTGTGCTTGAACGGCTGCTTTCCAGCGTAAGCGGACGTTCAGCTAATTTGTAGCTACATTTTTGTATGAATTAATAACAAGCTCGTATGCAGCATAGGTATAATAACTACACCAGCTTGCTATTCCCAACCACTTTGCGCCATCTTCAAAAATATACTCTGAGTACTTAGCGTTTGTTTGTAAGACGGCAAAAGCAGCACATAAGCCTACAATAATCATAAATACCACTAATAAATATTCCTTGAATATGGAAGGATGTAATACAACGAGGCAGAAAGACGAGGAACCTAAAATTACTAAAATACCATAGACTATTTCCATTGGGTTCAATATCCCGTCAGCGGCGACCGATATTGTAAGGAAACCTAAGGCCATTAGCATAACAATATAATTTGTCCGTAATATTATCTGCCTGAACCTAATTACAAGAATGGCTGTAGATATTCCCAATATTATGTATATTATTTTCTCATCTATATTCAATAATTTTGGAAAGTAATGTTCATGTAACTCGAAAAAATCATCAAATAAAAGATAAGTAGTCAGTAATGCAGAATACACAAGAAATTGACAGGCTTGATGTTGTTGATTATTGCGTAGCAATACAGCTGCAAAAAAACATACTGTCGCAGACACACACCATAGAATAATACCAAGATCGGAAAGAAAGCTTCCATCGCCAGTGACCAAGTTTATCTTGCTCTCAAAAAGCATATTTATTGAAATGATAGCGACCAGAACAAGTGTAGATAAGATAAATGTGATAAGCAGATGCCGTGAAGAATTAGTCATCCCATGACTCCGGTTTCGAGTCCTCTTAGTCTGTCGCTTTTTTCAATCAGTCCCTAGCCTTCCATCTGTGCCATATAAACACAAATTTATCTAAAGTTCTGAGGAAATTTGTTATCAATGCGGATGTCTGAGTAAGGCTGCAAATTTCCTATCATCAATTTACACCTGAGCGTCCGCTTTCAGTATGAAGCAGACACTCACTATATTAATTCAACAGATCGAAATGAAATTATTTTGACCGTCTGCTATCCAGCGAAAGCAATGGGATGGACTCCTCCTCTTCTCAACGGCATCGATGTGCCAAACTGGAGTTGTTATCCACCAGTGAACGAAAAGAAGGAGTCCACCATGAATAAACTTAACCGAGTAGGCATTGATTTGGCAAAGAATATTTTTCAATTACACGGTGTCAATCGCACTGAAACATCAACCTGGCGTCGCCGTTTGAAAAGAGAAAACTGGGTTAAGGTATTGTTGAACAAGGTTGAGCCAGGCTGCGTCATCGGAATGGAAGCCTGTACTGGTGCGCATCACTGGGCCAGACTCCTTCAATCCAAAGGCTTTCATGTAAAGTTAATTGCGCCACAATTTGTAAAACCGTATGTAAAAAGTAACAAGAACGATGCCAATGATGCCGAGGCAATCTGCGAGGCCATGAGTCGTCCCGGTATGCGATTTGTAACAGTCAAGACGGTAGAACAACAAGAGATACAAGCAGTACATCGCATTCGTTCAGAACTCGTAGGCCAACGCACCGCCAAAGGCAATCAGATCAGAGGGTTGGTTGCTGAGTATGGATTAGTTGCCCCGCAACGAATGAATCATTTACGTGCGGCAATCCCTGAATGGCTTGAAGATGCTGAGAATGGATTGAGCGCTCGGTTCCGTCGATTATTGAATGGTCTGTGGGGCGATCTCAATAGACTGGATGAACGTGTGAGTGAAATGGATAAAGAGATTGCCTTGATCGCGGAGCGTGATCCTATGGCAAAACGTCTGCAACAATTACGCGGTGTTGGACCGATGGTAGCAACAGCATTGCTTGCTGCTGTAGGTGATGGCAAACAGTTTGCCAATGGTCGACAAATGGCAGCGTCACTGGGATTAACACCGAAACAACATAGCTCAGGCGGCAAAGAGCGTTTGCTTGGCATTAGCAAGCGAGGTGATTCTTATCTTCGTAGTTTATTGATCCATGGCGCACGCTCTGCCATTTATGCTGCCAGAGGAAAAGAAGATCGTTTGAGTCAGTGGGTGATAAGTATCGCAACACGTCGACACCCGAATGTTGCAGCGGTTGCATTAGCCAATAAGACGGCTCGTATTGCCTGGGCCATGTTACGTCATGATACAGATTATAATCCGGCACTGGCAGTAGCATGAACACAGAAGTCTTATAGAATATTAATTAATATGATTAACGAATAGGAGTGCTTCAATCACGATTGCAAAGTAAGCCGTATGATGGAGAACAGGTCGAACCGGCGTTGGCAAAACCCGTAAATGTCCGAGTGCACAAAGCACGAGAAAGCAATGAGGAGTCAGCGCGCGAATAGCCCATTATGGCCCTGCATCAAAACAGTGATGCTTTATTTGAGGCCGGATATACGTGAGCAGTCGTACCCAGTCACCATCAAAACGGAGTGCTTGCATCTGGGGAGGAGTCCATATACGGACATTAGGCTTATCAGTAATTAGTGGTCATCCCCCCCCTTAGTTGCACCTGTTTGATCTGTATCAACAATAAAAGGATAGAACAGTCTATATTCTGATTAGGCAGGTCGAATGTACAGTGGGATAGGTTGATGGCACATAAAAAATATTCAATGGCATATATAGGAGTCGCATTTGCGGTGAGCTTTTGGATCATTGAAACATTAGCACACAGCTTAATATTCGATAAAGGCAGTTTTTCACAGCACTTAATTCCTCATGATTTAAATGAGCTATGGATGCGTTCACTAACGTTTTTATTGATTATTGTTTTTGGAATTTATGCCAATTTACAAATCGCCAATATTGAAAAAATCAATAAGGAAAAAGAAGAAATTCAAAAGGGATTAGAAGAGGCATTAACAAAAACGCTAAGCGGTTTTATCACTATTTGTGCAAACTGTAAGAAGACACAAAAAGAAGATTCCAACCCTGAAAAACAGGAATCATGGCAGCAGATAGAATCATACATTTCAAATAATTCAGAAGTACAATTTTCTCACGATATATGTCCTGAATGCGGATTAAAATTATACGGGGACATAGCGTAAAGATCCTACAATCACCACGTTAACGTCCGCTTTCAGTTGCCATTTCAATCGGTCGATGCAACACATGCGTTAAAACGTTCTGCCGGTGTTTCAAACTTTAACGTTTCCCTGGGCCGTTCATTTAACTGACGTGCAACTTTATTTAACGTTGCCTGTGAGTGTACAGACAAATCAGTTCCTTTGGGAAAGTACTGTCTTAGTAAACCATTGGTATTCTCATTCGAACCACGTTGCCAGGGGCTTTGTGGGTCACAAAAATACACATCGATGTTTGTCGCCAGGCTAAACCGCTGATGGTCTGCCATTTCTTTTCCCCGATCCCAGGTCAAAGACTTATACAGTTCGGTTGGTAATTTTTCTGCATGTTTAATCAATGCAGTGATCACGGTTTCAGTATCTTTGCCTTTGACTCTCACTAACATGACATAACGGCTATGACGCTCAACCAGTGTCGCGATGTAACTATTTTTTGAGCCGGCAATGAGATCGCCTTCCCAATGCCCCGGTACAGCACGATCCTCTACTGATGCCGGCCGCTCTCGGATTGATGCCATATTGGCAATTTGTCCAAGCCCATTCTTTTTAAGGCTTGAATGCCTGGAACGACGTATCGTGCGTTGGCTTCTAAGGGTCTGAAGCAACTCCTTTTTCAGTACGCCCCGGGCTTGAATAAACAAACTTCGATAAATCGTTTCGTGTGACACCTGTCTATTCTCATCGTCCGGATATTGTCTTTTTAACCAGCCGTCAATCTGCTTCGGTGACCAGTTCATCTTAAGCTTCGAGGCAACAATGCGTTTTAGCATGGGATGCTCGGCCAGTTTACAGGGTTTTGCCCGATGCGCCCTGTCCCAGGCCGCTTGGTCTGCTGTACTGGCTCGATACGCTTGCAAACCGCCGTTACGATTCACTTCTCGGCTAATCGTTGAGGGGGAACGACCCAGTTCATTGGCTATAGTGCGTAATGATAGTTCGCAGGCGATACCTCTGGAAATCTCCTCTCGCTCGGAAAGTGTCAGTGCCAATCTGGCTCGATGTCGAGGGGGTGGTCGAATGCCTCCCGTTGGCGATAGCTGGGCGAATATTGAGGATGAAGGCCGGTCAAATGCCCTGCCAATGGCGTTGAGTGATTCTCCGCGCTGCCAGCGGGTCCACATCTCTGTTTTTTGTGCCGCCGTATAATTTATTCGTGTTCGGTATACCATTTTCTACACTCCATCTTTTTGTTATAAAGATAAAGTGTTGCGTCGACCAGTTGAAGCCACCGTATAAAGCGGACATTCAGGAGTGTTAGATAATATTTAAAATATACTGTTGTTCTATAAGGTCACATCCAGAGTATTACCAATAATCTGTCCAATAAAAATTCTGCTATCTACTAAAAACATAGTCTTAACTAATCTTATCTCTGGCAAATATTGGACACCTTATACATATGTATCTTAGGCTAATCAGGATGTTAGTGAGTTTTGACTACCAGACTACGAACCAGGGGGTCGGGAGTTCGAATCTCTCCGGGCGCGCCATTTTAAAGGCTTTTAGCACACATCCTTTCTTACGCTGGCTTACCGACTCAAAAGAGACAATCACATATGTTGATTTAACGTCAGCGCAAGTGGACATTAAATCTACATAGATATTATTTTTATTGATATGTATCAATTCCAGCATCGTAAAAGAAACACACAATAGACATAAATCATAAATACACAAAAATCTGACAAGGAAAATTCACTAGGACACGTCCCACATTAGCTATGCTCGCTGCAAATGCATGTTGATTTGTGACGTTAGTTACCCATCATAATTAATAAATAACGAGAAAAAATGCAATTAATAAAAAACCCCTTATCAAGTTTTGCTTTATTAATAATCATTGTCAGTGTAGTTGCTTATTATGGAAACGTTTATTTCAGATCGAGTGCTACTCAAGCAACAGCAGGTAGTAATCAAGATGTTTCTGAAAAAGAAACAATAGATACGCTCATAAGAGAATTAGAACTTGAAGTTAGTCTTCTGAATAGAGATCTACCAAAAATAATAGATGACGATACCCGAGCAGATAGTATATCGGTAGAACCCGGGCCCAGGTTAGTGACTAAATATACATATACCTCTTTTTCATCTGAAGAATTTGATAGTGAAATATTTAATAAAAAAGTGAAAAAGAATATAAAAAAAGGTATCTGTGATAATGACGAGATACTGAAGAAAATGGGATTGGGTTTGGTATACAGCTATGAGTTTTTTGGTAATGATGGCATCAAGCTAGCCACTGCTGAATTCGAGTTTAAAGATTGTTTATAAATGCTTTCGATGTCCACACAATTTAATGTGCAGTCGTATTTTCTCTATCCAGTGCCCAGATTCATCCTTCCGGGCGCGCCAATTCCATTAATATATACGATAGCCTATACTAACCGCGCCCCATAGATTCTATTTTGTCCCATAAAAATGACCTATAAAGGATCTAGTCATGATAAAGATGGACGCTTTAATATTCATTGATACAAATATCTATCTTGATTTTTATGAAATCAGGAAAGCAGATATATTTGATTACATCGAAACATTTTACAACCGGAGAAAAAGACGTAAGCTAGGAGAAACCGACCAAACCGCTCTTAACTGAGTGTCCGGAGAATCGGGGGAGAACCATACACGCCATCCGTGACGATAACTCGATATCGATTTAAGGTATTGGGTCGTTAAGAAACATAAACAAATACATCTATACACATCAATACAATATATAGGAGTTAGTACCATGAGCGATGCATCTAGTGATAAAAAATTAATTGAAAAGACAATACAGTACTATATCGATGGCGCAATATCCGGGAAAGGAGATGACATGAAACCTGCATTCCACGCAGATGCGACGATCTTTGGGTATATTGGGGAGGACTTATTTGCCGGACCAATAAAAAACCTTTTTGACTGGAACGATGAAAATGGCCCAGCCACTGAACTCAAAGCACAAATAACCAATATTGATATCGTCGGCACGGTTGCAACTGTTCGTCTTGAACTTGATAACTGGACGGGACATAAATTTACTGATTTATTTACACTGCTTAAGTTTGAGGGCACATGGCAGGTAATGAATAAAGTTTTTCATCTCCATGCTTAACTCACCATTATTCCTGACACTTGAGTGTCCGTTTATTATAGATTTTATGCACTATTATTAACCCAGGAGATTTACAATGAGTGAGAAGTCATTATATGACCGCCTTGGTGGTTATGATGGAATTGCTAGTTTTGCTAACAACCTGTTGCCTCGCTTGCAATCAGATGCACAACTAGGCCGCTTCTGGCAAAACCGAGGTGAAGATGGAATAGAAAGAGAAAAACAATTACTAATTGATTTTTTATGCTCAAATGCAGGCGGACCTGTTTATTACACTGGGAGAGATATGAAGACATCCCATAAAGGCATGAAAATTAATGAAAGTGATTGGTCAATATTCTTGGGTCACGCGGGAGATACCATGGAAGCCTTAAACGTTCCCAAGCAAGAATGCGACGACGTAGTTGCATTTGTGTTGACCCTTAAAGACGATTTAGTCGAGACATAGTATTAAAGCATAACAAGAATATCAAAGTTCGCCTTTATGTTGACGTTGATGTCTGCCCCCAGTATCAGGCAGACATCTGCTGACTTACTCATCTTGGCAATTTACAGACATCTGATAGTGATTATGCACTAAGAGTGATTTTCTCAGTCCAGTGCCCAGATTTATCCTTCCGGGCGCGCCAACTAAACAAACCACCATCAGGTGGTTTTTTTAATTTGTGGATTTATTAAGGGAAAGTTGTACCTGACCCTACTTATCCTACTTATCCGTTTGTTTTACAAGACTCTACCGCAAACTAATAATCGGCCAGTCGCGTTTTTCTGCTTCATCTCTCGATACATCATCCGGGTCAACGGCGATGGGATGGGTGACTATGTTGAGCAATGGGATGTCATTGTGTGAGTCACTATAGAACCAGCTTGTTGTGGCTTCAAAATTATTTTCCTGCAACCACTGCTCATAGCGAGTCACCTTGCCTTCTGCATAGGAGGGTGTGCCGCTGAGTTTGCCAGTGTATTTACCATCAAGCATCTCGGGCTCTGCTGCGATCAGATTATCGACATTAAACAGTTCTGCAATAGGGGCAGTGATAAAACTATTGGTAGCAGTAATGATTAATAGTTCGTGCCCCATATTACGGTGATCTTCAATCAAGTCGATGGCCTTGGGTAACATGGCGGGCCAAATCTTCACATTAAGAAAACGTTCTCGCCAGGAGAGTATTGTCTTCATGTCATTCTCGGCCAGGGGACGAAACTGAAACTCCAGGAATGCATTAATATCCAGGCTGCCTTCCAGGTAATCCTTATAATAGCGATCATGTTCTTTTTGGTGTGCTTCGGCATCGACATAGCCATTCTCACCGAGGAATTGCCCCCAGAGATAATCACTGTCGCCAGCTAATAAGGTGTTGTCTAAATCAAATATCGCTAAATTCACTTGTTTATGGCCTTGCCAGTGTAAAATCGATGGATAGTCTATGTTGATTGCCTGTGAAGGTAAAATATTGCGTTGAAATTTGCGGTTACAGTGTGTGTGTGAAAGAATTAGTTAAAAACATTCTTGAGGTAACTTTGTGATTGATTCAGATGGATTCAGGGCCAATGTAGGCATTGTCCTGAGTAATGAGGCGGGGCAGGTGTTTTGGGCCAAACGTATTGGACAGGATGCCTGGCAATTTCCCCCAGGGAGGTATCAAGCCGGATGAAAGCGCCGAGGTCGCCATGTACCGGGAATTAAGGGAGGAGGTCGGTCTTTTACCAATACATGTAGAGATTGTCGGTTGTACCAACGACTGGCTGAAATACTGGCTGCCGGAAAAAATTTATCCGGCATAACTCTTTGCCCTTGTGTATTGGCCAGAAACAAATCTGGTATTTATTAAAACTGGTGGCGGATGAAACCAATGTAAATCTGGGCCACTCAGGAAAACCGGAGTTCGACCATTGGGAGTGGATAGATTACTGGATACCTGCCAGTAAGGTCATCGATTTCAAGAGAAACGTCTACCAGCAGGCACTGGACGAATTTGCACCTTTTCTATTTCCCGGATTTGGTCGAAATTAAAAGCCAGATTTATTGTTGTTTGCGTGACAGCATAAACATCACTTCTGGCATGACTTGCCGCACCGATTTGTTACTTATCTTTGTTATGTAACCCTTCTTGAAGTGGGGGGGAAATCTTTTTTCCGTTAGCCATTCATTCAGCTCTTCAAGTTTCACAGCGCATTGTTTCATGGCAACGTCGACCACATGTCGTGGGTCGTTGTAGTTAGCCACTTCAGCACGAGAGGTGTTGGTCATACATTCATCATAAGCGTCTTTGAACTCATTCATCATGTTATAATCTTCGTTTGTTACTTCAGATCGTGAGATGTATTCATCTTCTGAACTTGTTGCCGGGTTGGTTTCTACTTCTTCACCTGCGGTGACGTAAACAGGACTTAGAGTTAATAATAACAACACAAATTTAATCAGTCGGTTTTTCATTATTTATAATGCCTTATTGAATTTTGCCAATTTCCCATGACGCTAATAGTTTGAGCTGCGGCAGTATAAAGCAACGTACCTCGAAGTGTTAGTGATAATATATCCAGCGACATGAACTCTTTCCCCGAAAAAATTAATCCTGCTCGTATTCTGGCAGCCAGTGACAAAATCAGTCAGACACCAGCATTTATTTATGATGAATCTGTAATTATAGACAGGTTGGCTGCCTTATCTGATGTCAGAAACAACAGCGGCTGTAAAGTTCTTTATTCGATTAAGGCCGCACCCCTGAGTGGTTTACTGCAAACAATTGCTGAATACGTTGATGGTTTTTCAGCAAGTTCATTATTTGAGTGCCAGATCGCCAAAGAGGTAATTGGTGGCACATCAGACAACAAGGGCACTATTCATATTACATCTCCCGGCTTGAGGGAAGAAGATGTTAAATCAATTGCAAAGTACGCAGATTATATTTCTTTTAATTCCATGAACCAGTGGCAGCAATATAAAAACCTCGTTAACGGAAAGCTGAATTGTGGTTTGCGTTTAAATCCGGAGAAATCATTTGCCAGAGACGAACGTTATGATCCTTGTCGCAAGTATTCGAAACTGGGCGTTCCTGTATCTCAGGTGGCCAATGAAAATCTTCAGGGAATACAGGGGATTCATCTACACAATAATTGTGAGTCGAACAACTTTAGGGAGCTGAAGCAGACGCTTGAACATGTCTGTGGGCTACTGGATACTGAACTTGAAAATATGCAATGGCTGAACCTTGGTGGTGGTTATTTTATTAATGATGCTGAACAATTGCATGAACTTGAGGAAATCATTAAAGATCTGAAAGATAAATATACGCTGGATGTTTTTATTGAACCGGGCAAGGGGATTGTAGGAGCTGCCGGTTTCCTGGTCGCATCTGTTGTAGATATATTTGAGTCCGACGGTAAACAGATAGCAATACTTGATACAACCGTAAATCATTTGCCCGAAGTGTTTGAATATCAATACAGGCCGCATATCTTGCAGGAAGACCCCGATGGTCAATATGAATATCGCCTGGCAGGATGCAGTTGTCTAAGTGGCGATTTATTCGGCGATTATTGTTTTCAGCAGGCCCTGGAAATTGGTAGCAGGGTGACTTTTAAAAATGTTGGGGCTTATATGCTGGTTAAGGCAAACATGTTTAACGGTATTAATTTACCGACAATGAATATTTTAAAGCCTGACGAAACATTGGTGATGGAGAAAGAATTCTCATACGAGGATTTTAGAAAAAAATATTAGTACATCTGGCCAGTTATTTTTTATCTATACTTCTTAATAAAGTCCCCAAGCATTTTAAATTCTTTGTCCCTGGCACTCCCCTGGCGCCAGATTAAACCGATTTCCCGGTGGCTGCTTTTCGGCATGGCCTGGGTTTTTATATTAGTGTTCTTTAGCATCTGCGAATCCATGGCCATTTCAGGTAAATAGGTAACGCCCAGATCAGCTTCAACCATTTCGATCAAGGTCAGCAGGCTACTTGCTGCAAAGTGGCTGACCTTATTAAGATTGCGAATCTTACAGGCGGAAAGCGCGTGGTCACGAAGACAATGACCATCTTCAAGTAAAAGAATACTTTCGGATTGCAGATGATCAACGGTGACTTTTTGTTTGTCTATAAATTGACTACCAGCCTTATAAGCCAACAGGAACTGATCATTAAAAAGTTTCATCTTCTCGACGTTACGTAATTCATAAGGGAAGGCGATTAATATCAAATCTAGCTCGCCACTCATCAATCTTTCATAGACTCGCTGCGTTGTGTCTTCCTGTAGGAAAAGTTGTAGCTTAGGAAAATGCGAACGCAGCTTAGGCAATATTTTAGGCAGTAAGAAGGGCGATATTGTCGGGATAACCCCTAACCTTAACTTGCCAGACAAAGGCTCACTGCTGACCTGTGCCATATCCATCAGTGCTTCAAGATCCCGAACCACCAGCCGTGCCTGTACCACAATTTCCTGACCCATAGCCGTAATGGTCACGCTTTTGTTGGTACGATCAAACAGCTGCGTGCCTAGTGTGGACTCAAGCTCACGAATAGCGACGCTAAACGCAGATTGGGAAACAAAAGATGCCTCTGCAGCCTTGCCAAAATGTTCATGCTTCTCCAGTTCGATGAGGTAGCGTAATTGTTTAACAGTAGGTAGATTCATAATATTCAATATCCTAGAAAATCTATCATAACAATATAATCATTCAATTATATAAATCAATAAATAAATCCCTAGAATGAGCCAACAATTTGAAGAAATCTGTTGATATTCACTAAAAATTTAATAAATAGGAGTAATTAAAATGCCTTTAAATGTACCTAATATAGTTTTTAAAACCCGTGTCCGTGACGAAAGTATCGGTGGTGATAACCCATTCCGTTGGCAGGATGTGTCTACAGACGACATATTCAAAGGCAAGAGTATTGTTGTTGTGGCTCTACCTGGTGCGTTTACGCCAACCTGTTCCAGCACTCATCTTCCTGGTTTTGAAGCCAAATATGATGAACTAAAAGCAAAGGGTGTAGATGAAGTCTACTGTGTGAGTGTTAATGATGCCTTCACAATGTTCCAGTGGTCCAAAAATCTTGGGGTCGAGAAAGTGAAAATGCTTCCTGATGGTAATGGTGATTTCACCAGATTGATGGGAATGCTGGTTAAAAAGGAAAACCTTGGCTTTGGTGACCGTTCATGGCGTTACTCGATGCACGTTGTTGATGGTGAAATCAAGAAAATGTTTGCCGAACCCGGTTTGATGGATAATTGTCCAGATGACCCATTCACATGCAGTGATATCAACACAATGCTGGATTATCTGAAATAAAGCTAAATCAGCACAAAAGTAAGCCCCGTAGGCCATTGGTCTGCGGGGCTTTTTAGCTGTCGCGTCTGAGAACTACGATTATAGGAACGGGGTACCACTTTGGGGTCCCCCCCAAGAGCCAACGAGAGTCGGCTTATTCGTAACAGCTGGTCTAAGTGTAGTAGATATTTCCGAGAAAGAAATGTCTCGCATAGAAGATAAAAAATCTCTGTCAGCAGTCTGGCGTATCCCGTTTGCTGTGTGCTTTTTGCAAAACTAGAATGTTTTGGTCTGGTTCAGCAAGACCCCAAGTACATCTTCTACCATCTGTAGATGATCCTCCCCTTCATCTTGTTGTTTTAGATCAACAAGGTACTGGTTCAGATTGAATATACGCAAACCAAGTGTCTGTGCAATATGCCAGATTACCTTGGGGTGATCTTCAAGATACTCCGCTGGATTCTCGATACAATAGAATTTCGAGTCTTCCAGGCATTTTACAGAAGCTGAATGTTCCTTATCCAGCAGAATGGATAGCTCACCAAACACAGCCCCCTCATCGGTCACAGTAGCTACTTCAATATCATCCTTGGTTATTTTAACGGAACCCTGAACCATGAAGTAAATACAGTCAGTCTTTCCCCCCTGTGTCAGGAGAAGCTCTCCGGCAGCCAGGGTTGCCAGGGGAAATTCCTTCAGGTCTTCTTCAATTGCTATCATCGCAAACCCAAAAATAATAAGAATTTGTATTGCCGCTATTATCTATGAGGGTTGCTGATAGTTCAACGCATTCTCTAACACTGTTGCAGTATTAAATTGTCTACTGATACGAACCAGTCTCAATCTCTAGTTGTAGTGTTTTCATATATTCCTGAATCTGTGGATTATCCGGCACCAGTTCGAGCATTTTTTCAGCATAGAATAACGATTCTTTTATATTTCCATTATCACGATTTATTGTTGAAAGTGTCATCAGGATTTGCCCATTCATAGGGTGCTGTTGGTGATATTTTTTCAGTGCTGCCAATGCATCTTCAGTGTTACCGTTAGAATTTAGTGCAATTGCATAGGCCAGAGAGAACTGGGCATTTTCAGCATCCAGAGTACTTGCTTGCTGTAATGCTTCTATAGCCTGTTCGATCTTTTTCTGTCGTGCCAGGGACAGGCCCATTGAATAATGAAATACCGCAACAGTTTCATCTACTTTTATTGCTTCCAGTAATAGCGATTGTAATTCTTCTTCCATTCCCATTTGACGATAAAGATCAGCAAGGTTTATATAAGCCGGGATATATGTTTTTTCTTTTTCTATTGCTGTTTCATAGGCAGCCTGAGCTTTTTTATGTTCCCCCAAATTGGCATAAAGGTTGCCCAGGTTCACATGTGAAAATGCACGCTCACCATTTAATTTCTGTACGGTAACGAACTCATCAATGACTTCTAATAATCTGTTCCTGTCACTGTCAGAAAGGTTTATGTTAATTGCAGGTGCTAATATGTTTGCAGCATGTATCCGCACTGACTTGTCTTCATCCTCTAACAGGTGCTTTAGCAATTTATGACGGTCAGCAATAGCCATCGTTGATAGAGCATCGATTGAAGACCTTCTGATCAAGGACTCATCAGATCCTGTTGCTGTATAAACTATTTGAAAGGTATTTGAATTCAGATAATTTTCCAGTGAACGCATGGCAGTGGCCCTGGCGATCGCGGGCTGGTTACTGTCATTTAACAATTGCAGTAATAATGACTCTGCATTAGCGGCCCCGATATTCGCTGCATGTAAGGCCTCACCATAATGAAAATCGAATGAATCCTTTGCGTACCAGTCTTTAATATGTTCCACAGCCCATTCAGGAGACTGATCTGTATGACACTGATTACAGCTATTGGGTGAACCTGTTTTTATTGTCAGGTCAGGTCTTGGCAGGCGGAAACTGTGATCCCTTCTCGAATCAATGACCATATAGTTCTTTGCAGGCATATGACAGGAAACACACTGGGATGCCTTTGTCTCCAGCTTGTGAAAATGATGTGATTCACTGTTATAAGTGTTGTCCTGATGGCACTGCACACACAAGGCATTACCTTCGGCCCGTAGCTTTAAACTGTGTGGTTCATGGCAATCAAGGCAGGTTACGCCGGCCTGATACATCTTGCTTTGTAAAAAAGATCCATAGACATAGACCTCATCATCAACCTGACCATCGGCATGATAGAGACCGGGTTCAAGTAAGGAAACAATATGAGCATCGTCAATACTTTTCTTGAAATTATCTTTGGTATTCATGGATGCCCGTCGAGAATGACATTGTCCACAATTGTTAATAAGAGCTGTACTGCTTCTTTCATGTTTTAGCGAGGCAATCGCGTTATCGTCTTTAAATTCCCAGTCATCTGCAGACCAGTCTGAAAAATCAACTTCAAAACCTTTATTGGTATCGCTGCTAAGTTCCTCTGCTGTCAGCTCCTGAGTGAGTTTAATATGGTTTGAGGCAGGACCATGACAGGCCTCGCAAGACACATCTATTTCAGACCAGGCAGAATCATAACTGTCATTAGTGAGATTATAGTTTTTTTCGAAGTTTGTGGAATGACACTCCGCACACATATAATTCCAGTTATGATTCAGGCCAGTCCAGTGCAGTTCGTCATCATAAGTAATCTTTTCATCTGGATAGAGATGAAACCAACGCTGACCTCCTTCGTCCTCTGGTCGGTTATCCCAGGCAATACTTAATGCCTGTAATCGACCGTCCGGAAATTCAATGAGATATTGCTGCAGTGGTGTAAAACCAAAGGTATATTTGATCTCAAATTCTTCAAGTTCTCCTTCCGCTCCATCAGTCGTAACAAAATACTTATCATCTTTTTTGAAAAATAGCGTTTTAACATCATTGGCATAAAATTCGGCATTGGCAAAATTGCCAAGTACCGTCTCGGAGTTTGCGTGCTGCATCGCCAGGTCGTGATGTGACCCTGTGAACTGTTCTGTTTCCTGTGTATGACATGCAACACAGCTTTTTTTGCCAACGTACCGGGCATCACCCAATATGACAGGCATTCTTATTTCAATTTTCTGCTTCGAAGCTGGTTCATCCCGCTGTTCATCTGAACTGTCACAGCCAAACAAAAAAAACAAGGATTAAATAATAAAAAAGTCTACTCATGGATAAAGAAGCACTATTAATAGTTTAATAAAACTTACAACTTACTTACATTGATATTAATGATTCGATTGGTTGGCATCCAATAAACCGCCACCCGTCACTAGTACCTCTTCCAACGGATTACCGATTGTCCCAGACGGAAATTTAACCTTCAAATAAGTCGCAAGCGTTGGCGCTATATCAGCAGGTGAAACCCGTCGAGTAATTGTTTGTGCAGGAATATCTTTTCCTGCAAAAAATATTGGTACAAAAGTATCATAAGCCCATGGCGATCCGTGGATCGCTGCAATTCCATCAAGGCCCATCTGCTGCGCTTCTTCCGTTGAGTGAAAAAACCAGTATTGTTCCTGGATCATATGAATGTTGCCGGATCGGGTGGGGTGAAAGTTACGCCTGATCTGGGTTTGTACAGGTGAATTAGAGAATCGGCCCTGTAACAAATCAGTGCGTGTTTGTGCATAAGCGATCCCGGGAATTTTCATTACCTCCTCAGCAATAAAACTTTCCACTTCTTCAACATCAAGTTTAGCTTCTGCAATAGCAGCCATATTAAGATAGAGATATGGATGGCTGTGGGTCGCGATCAAATCATCACGCCCAAAACGGTTTAATAGCACCTTATTAAGAGGGCCTTGTTCTTTAAAGTAGTTAAGGTCGAATCGTCCTGCTTCCATCCCAAGTTCCGTCATATATTCGGGTGCTTCTGGCGCGCCATGATCTGCAGATAATACGATTACCGTATTTTCCAGGCCCACTTTTTTATCAACAAATTTAAAAAGCTCCGCCAAGATACGATCAAGTCTTAAAATATTATCCTCGCTCTCCAGACTCGATGGACCAAACATGTGACCGATATAATCGGTAGATGAAAAACTGACTGCAAGGAAATCGACATTTTTACCTTGCCCAATATTTTCATTTTCCATTAAGCTCTTTGTAAAGTTGAGCGTTAATTCATCGCCACCGGAGTCAATGAAAGAATAAGATAAAGATATTTGTTATCTCCATAATGGTGAGGGAAAGTTCTACCCAAAGGCTTAAGATTAGCTTCATAGGGACGATCATCCATATCTTTTGCATAGTATGTTGAACGATCTTGAAGTAATCCCCAGGTCTTTCCTCTATATTGATCAGCGATTTTAGCTGCATTCCATTTCTCAACCCACTTGGGATATTCATCGTAATAATAAGTGCTGGTAACAAAATTTCCTGAACTTTTTGAATACCAAAATGCTTTCCCAACATGCCCGCCAGGGATGATCGCGCCCCGATCTTTAATTGATACACTAAATACACGCGATTGACCGGCATTAGCTACTATTAACTCATCACCAATCGTGCTGGACAGCAGATTGCGCGGTGAGACACCCTCATGCGGTTTCGGATCTTTCCCGATCAAATGATGACGATCATCTTCCGTGTTATAAACCGATTTACCCGTTGACGCATCAATCCAGGCATTACTAACTAATCCATGTCTTGAAGGATCTGCTCCAGTAAAAAGTGTGGCATGACCAACAGCAGTTTCCGTATTGGCATGTCGATAATGCGCGTTTGCATAATACGTTCCGTTTTCCAGGAGATAACGAAAACCACCTTGACCTAGTCGATCATAAGAACGCTTGTTGGCAAATCACCTCGGAGCTGATCAACGGTAATTTGTAGAATGAGCTTTGGTTTATTTTTATTTAACGGATCATCAGCTGCAAAACTATTGGAAACTAAGAGTGTTGATAGAACAATCGTGCTTATAAAAGCAATCCGTATTATTTTATTATCATTCATGTTTTATTAATTTACAGTCAGTTATTGTTTATGAAAAAACAGGGGACCGAAGTCCCCTTATACTAATACAATGAATAAACTTCTAGCCTGCCCCACCGGGGGGCTCCTGAAGAGATTCAAGCACGCGATCCAGGTTGAAACTTCCCGGCTTTTGACGCGGCGGGTATTCCTTGAAGGTACTTATAAACTGACCCACATAGGCCGCTGCTGGGGAAAGCAAATAGATCCGTTCAAAACGCCATGTATCATAAGCACCGGATTCTAGCTCGGCGCGTTCGAAAGGATCGCGAAGTAGATTAAATACTTTGGGAAAGCGCAGGGTCACAAAAGGTTCCTGCCACACGAGCATGCCGTGAGCCCGTTGTTCGGTAAACATCACTTTCCATTGCCCATAACGCAATGCTGACAACTGGCCATCATCGGTGAAATAGAACATCTCCTTTCGTGGACCTTCTTTTTCCTTGCCACTGAAATACGGCAACATATTGTAGCCGTCGAGGTGGACGTTGAATTCTTTATTTCCAGCCTTATGACCTTTGAGTAATTTATTTTTGATGTCTGGTTCTCCCGCCGCAGCAAGCAACGTTGGCATCCAGTCTTCCATGGAGATGATTTCGTTGGAAACCTGTCCTGGTTTGATCTTGCCCGGCCACTTCACCATCATTGGAACGCGAAAACCGCCTTCCCAGGTGGTGTTCTTCTCACCACGGAAAGGAATCGTGCCACCATCAGGCCAGGTAAAGGTTTCGGCACCGTTGTCCGTGGAATACATGATGATTGTATTGTCAGCAATACCGAGCTCGTCCAGTTTGTCTAATAGTTGACCAACCATGCCATCGTGCTCGGCCATGCCGTCTGCATAGATACCTTGTCCAGTAACACCTTTCGATTCAGCTTTCAAACGTGTCCACACATGCATCCGCGTCGTGTTGTACCAGATGAAAAATGGTTTTTTTGCCTTGTGGGCCTTGTCCATAAACTCAAGGGTTCGCTCAGTCACCTCTTCATCAATGGTTTCCATGCGTTTCATATTCAGTGGACCAGTATCCTCTATCTTGCCACCTGCGATGGAGTGGATGACACCTCGGGGGCCGAACTTCTTAGCGAATTCAGGATCCTTTGGATAGTCCTCGTTCTCCGGTTCGTCTTCAGCATTGAGGTGGTAGAGATTGCCAAAAAACTCATCAAAACCATGATTGGTGGGCAGATGTTCATCAAGATCACCAAGATGGTTTTTACCAAATTGACCTGACATATAGCCCATGGGTTTGAGTAGCTCCGCAATCGTTGGGTCTTTACCACTAAGACCTTCTTTTGCCCCAGGCAAGCCAACCTTCAAGAGGCCGGTTCGAAATGGGCTCTGGCCGGTGATGAAAGCGGCCCTTCCCGCTGTACAGCTATTCTGCCCATAGCCATCGGTGAACATCATGCCATCATGGGCGATTCTGTCTATATTCGGGGTTTTGTAACCCATCATGCCGTGATTGTAGGCGCTGACGTTAAACCAACCGATATCATCGCCCCAGATAACAAGAATATT
>PVMK01121880.1_pt1 | contig 30303 bp, 23 predicted proteins | sample 1853481 | NCBI WGS metagenome assembly PVMK01 (sample SAMN08533507, study PRJNA380276) | Marine sediment metagenome, whole genome shotgun sequencing project.
GATGGTACATGAGAGACATATCAATTTACAGATTTCAAATCCCAAATCCAAATAAATTACAAAGAGCAAATTACAAATCTCAAACAAAAGCCAGAAACATTATCTGAAGGCCTATAATAGGCTGCTATTTGCTTCGAGTATTTTATTGCTTAATCCGTAACCGCGCTATCTATTTTTCCGCCAGCGGGAATGGGTAATTCCAAGTTTCTTGATGCGATAATTTAAGGCCCGCGGGGAAAGACCCAGCTGGCGGGCGGCATCTTTCTGGATCCACAGGTTTTCTCCAAAGCGTCGGAAATCATGTCTTTTTCCTGATCTTCAGACAGCCTGAGGCCAACCGCCTGGCGGGTTGGAGATACTTTATCACCCAGGTCCGGTAAGGAAATACTTTGCTGCCGGATTACCCTGTCATCTTCCAATAAAATGGCTCTTTCGATGGTGTTCGAAAGCTGGCGAATATTACCGGGCCAGGGGTATTGCCGAAACATTTCAATCACATCCGGCGCAAATGAATCGATTTTCTTTTTAACGGAGCGACTCAATTTTTCCAGAAGATAATGGGCCAGGGGTTCTATACATTCCAAACGCTCACGCAACGGGGGCATATGGATTCTGAGTACATTAATGCGGTAGTACAGATCTTCGCGGAATTGACCCGTTTGCACGAGTGCTTCGATGTCTCGATTGGTGGCGGCAATGATGCGAGTGTCAGCCTGGATGGTTTTATTGCTGCCCAGTCGTTCGAATGATTTTTGTTCGATGGCCCGTAAAAGTTTGGCCTGCAGACCAAAACTCAATTCACAGAATTCATCCAGAAAGATTGTACCGCCGCCGGCCTGCTCAAATCGTCCGATTCGTGTTTTGTCTGCGCCGGTAAATGCACCTTTATCGTGACCGAAAAGCTCGCTTTCCAACAGCGTCTCCGGAATATTGGCGCAGTTTACCCCGACAAACGGTTTGCTGCGTCGGGGGCTGTTGAAATGAATGTTGCCGGATAAAAAACTTTTACCGGTTCCGGTTTCGCCCGTGACCAGGATGGTGGAATCGGTTTGAGCAAGCCGCTTAATGTTCTTCATAACGTTTTGCATGGCCGGGCTGACGGCAATGATGCGGTTGTAATCATAAACGACGTCCTGCTCCCGGCGCAGATAATCGATTTCGTTTTTCAGGCTCCGATTTTCGAGGGCTTGATGAACCGACAATTTGATTTTTTCCGGTGGATATGGCCTGGTTACATAATCAAAGGCACCGGCTTTAATGGCCTTCACGATTAACCGGGCATCGTGGGGATCTCCGATAACAATGACGGGGGTATCCGGCGAAAGCTGGTTCAGGGTTTGAAGGATGTTGACCATCTCCGATCCGTTATCCATCAGGTCCAGGACTATGGCGCTAAACGTTTCTTTTGTCAGGCGCTTGGCGGCATCCGGGACGTTGGGTGCCGCGCTGATATGATAATCAGCTGCCAGAGCATCGGCAAGGGTCCTGGTTTCATCTTCCATTCCTCCGATGGTTATTATCTTATTGATTTTACCAGTTGAACCGGAAATTTTTTCTGACAATGTATCACCTCTTTTTTTCAAGGGCTTTCGATTGTCGACTCATCCTGCAGACAGGCGCAACAGGTTTCCGCGGAATAAACGAATGCCTAAAGTGATCTAAAGTGCCTAAAATGCCTAAAGTTAAGGAAACGCTACGCTCTATCTCTTTTTATAAAATTGACAGAATACCACAATTTTAGCTCATTTTAGCTCATTTACTCAATTAAAATTACAACCTTTTGAAATTCGAATAAAATATTTCACTCTGATATTGTGACAAAGTAGAACTAAGCACTGATAAATTGATCGTTAAATAAAGCCTTTGCGCTGCAGGTGCAGCATAATTTGTCCGGCAGCTTCATCCGGCGTGATATCGGTGGTGTCAATACGGACTTCCGGCGAGCGGGGCGTTTCATAGGGGGCATCAATCCCGGTGAAGTCCCGGATGAGGCCGGCTCTGGCTTTGGCATACATACCCTTGCGGTCTCGCTTTTCACAAACCTCAAGGGGTGTCGATACGTGAACTTCGGCAAAACCACCAAAATTTTCAATACTTCGTCTAATCTCAGATCGGGTGACGGCATAGGGCGCAATGGGCGCACAAATTGCGATACCGCGGTTTTTGGTGATCTCGCCGGCGACGAAACCGATGCGCTGGACGTTTAAATCCCGGTGTTCTTTGGAGAAACTCAGTTCACTGGACAGATTCTGTCGCACGATGTCGCCGTCCAGCAGGGTTACCGGACGGTCCCCCACTTCTAGAAAGCGTGCATAGATAATTTTTGCGATGGTGGATTTACCGGAGCCGGAAAGACCGGTTAGAAACACCGTAAATCCCTGACGGCGGGGAGGAGGATAGGCTTTTTGCAGCTCCTCGACAACTTCGGGAAAAGTCGCCCATTCCGGTATTCGGCGACCGGTGCGAATTCGCTTACGGATATCGGACCCGGAAAGAGATATTACCTGGGTGCCTTCGGGCACCTGATCGGCACAGCGGTACTCATCTTCAAACGGCAGGTAGACCATCTCGGTGAAAGGAACGACAGTCAGGCCGATTTCCTGACTGTACGTTTCAGCTAATTTGCTGGCTTCGTCACTTTCATAGTAGGGTTGACCGTTGTCGTCCGGGCCGGGACCGGCATGATCCCGGCCGGTGATAAAGTGAGTGCAGCCATAGTTTTTTGCGATGATTGCATGCAGCAGAGCTTCCCTCGGACCGGACATGCGCATGGCCAACGGCAGCATGCTTAAAATGTGGGAATCGGGCGGGTAGTGCCGGACCACATGGCGATAACATCGGACCCGGGTGTAATGGTCAAAATCACCGGGTCTGGTCATGCCCGTGATGGGAAGCAGCAGCAGGTTTGTCCTTGCCTGTTGCATGGCATTGATGGTCATTTCAAATTGGGGGCGATGGATGGGATTGTGAGTTAAAAAACCCGTCATCCGCTTCCAGCCCAGTTTTTTAAACGTTGACCGAATTTCTTCGGGTGTCATGCGAAGCTGCTTAAAATCAAAATGGAGCGGAGTGCTTATAACTTCCAGCGCGCCGCCAAGATAGTATTGACCCGCACGGGTGAACAGGTAATCCGTCCCGGGATGATTGCGGTCAGCTGTGCCGTAAACCTGTGCAGCCTCTTTTTGTGGGTCGGCTTTCCAGATATCCTCAATATGCATAATTGCCAGAAGAAAGCCTTCCGGGTCTCTGAGTGCAACGGACTGGCCGACTTCCAGTTTGTGCGCCTGCAGCTCGTCGACATCAAGGTAAATTGGAATCGGCCATAATAGATCGTTTTGCAGTCGCATGCGATCGAGCACGGATTCATAATCAGAGCGGGTCATAAATCCCTTCAGTGGTGAAAACGCACCGATTGAAAGCAATTCCAGGTCGCACAATTGCCGGTCATTCAAAGTGATATCCGGTAGATTTAAAACGATTTCTTTTAGTTTGGCGGCGCGTTGATCATCTACAAGAAGATTGACCAAGGAACCTCCGTGGGGCTCGCTACGGTTTTCATCATTCATTTAAATAGGCTCCCAATTTGTAAGCGTTCACAGGTTCAGTTTTTCCCGATGAAATCGGGATTCAGGGTAAGATTTCTTTCCTTGAATTTGCTCGTAGGCTACTGGGTACTATAACAAATTTACACAAATAAATACAGTATTTAAGTTTTGCGGAGGTCAATCACATCCGGCGGGATGACATCATGGATGAATCGAGGAGCTATCTCTTGACAATAACCGCTTTTCAATGGTTGAATAACGGTATCCGACTAGTGTGATGAAAATTCATCTGTAACTTATGCACATAGACGTGACAATTTACACTGTTTTTGTTCCGCGAATAAGGTGTCAGTGTTCAGGTGTCAGGAAAGGTAGACGCAATCGCATATCCTGAACACTGAAACCTTACACTCAAAAGAGGAAAAAAAATAGGATAAAAGTTAAAGGCCCCGGTTTGAATATTTTTACCACCCCAGTATCCGACTATTCGTCCACAATTGGGGTGGTGCGAAGTTACTCTAAAATAGACTCATACAACAACACATGGATGCACAACAACCATCGACATCTCCTCCTGAAATCCTCGCTCCGGCCGGAAATAAAGCTTCTTTTCTGGCAGCCGTAGCTGCCGGAGCCGATGCTGTTTACTGTGGATTAAAGTTTTTTTCCGCCCGCATGGAGGCCAAGAATTTTACCATCGAGGAGTTCACCGCCCTGGTCGCTCTGGCCCACGAAAAAGGTATTAAAGTATTTGTGGCCATTAATTCCCTGTTAAAACCCGATGATCTCCTGCGGGCCGGACAATTCCTGGATCTTCTTCAGCGCCGGGTCAAGCCTGATGCCATAATCATTCAGGATCTCGGCATGGTGTCTCTGATAAAGCAGACCGGATTTTCCGGTGAAGTTCATCTTTCGACCCTGGCAAATGCGAGTTTTCCAGCGGCGTTGCAGGTCATCCGACAACATCTTCAGGTGGACCGTGTGGTACTCCCGCGGGAGCTTAACGTCGATGAACTCAGAGCTCTGTCACGGGCGTGTCCACCCAATTTAGAGCTGGAAGTATTTATTCATGGAGCGCTCTGCTACGGTGTCTCCGGAAGGTGTTACTGGAGCAGTTACATGGGAGGAAAGAGCGGTCTGAGAGGACGGTGTGTTCAACCCTGCCGACGACGTTATACCCAGACAGGCCCAACCCACAGATATTTCTCCTGTCAGGATTTAAGCGTCGATGTTCTGGCCAAGGTGCTTTTGTCAATACCCAAAGTTCGAACCTGGAAAATAGAGGGTCGTAAAAAAGGCCCACATTATGTGTATTATACGGTTAGTGCTTACCGGATGCTCAGAGATCACCCCCATGATTCCAAAATGAAAAAAGATGCGCTGTATCTGTTGGCCCGTGCTCTGGGTCGCACAGGTACCCACTACCTTTTTCTACCTCAGCGACCGCAGGATCCCGTCCAACTTCACAATCAGACCGGTTCCGGCCTGCTGGTGGGAAAGGTTAAAGGACCCGGGCAAAATTCCTATTTCATTACGAGGGAAGAGTTATTTCCGGGAGATGTTTTGCGGATAGGATACGAAGACGAAACCGGGCACAATATAAAACGCATCGGAAGATCGGTACCCAAGGGCGGCCGGCTGTACATCAGTGCTCCTTCGAAAAAAGCAGTTGCCAGGGGTGCCCCGGTGTTTTTGACGGATCGGCGTGAAAAGCATTTGGATGACATGATATCGGAGCTAGATGATCAGCTCGATGGAATACAAAGGTCTTCCGGGCATGTTTCCTCTTTCGTTCCTTCATTGCCGGCCGGTATTTCAAAAAAATCGAAGATGGTGGATCTTCCGGTATACCGAACATTGCCGGGCTCGAACCCGCCGGGGCGATTCGGACTCTGGTTATCCGGGGGGATTATAAAAAAAATTGTCCGGGAAAAATTGTCTCCAGAATCAATTGGTGGCTTACGCCGGTAATCTGGCCTGAAAATGAAAACGCAGTAAATGAACTCGTGCAGCTTGCAATCAAAAAAGGAGGCCGGCATTTTGTGCTGAACGCACCCTGGCAGATCGCATTTTTCAAAAAACAAAAAGGCTTCAAGCTTTGGGCCGGCCCGTTCTGTAATCTCGCTAATCCGCTGGCCATCGAATCCGCAGGCGCCATGGGGTTTAACGGAGCCGTTGTCAGCCCGGAACTTGGTGCCGAAGATTATTTGCAGCTGCCGCGGCACAGTCCGATTCCCCTGGGAATCGTTATTGCGGGAAATTGGCCCCTGTGTGTGGCGCGAACACTTGCGGAAGATGTGCAACAGAATAAAGCTTTTTCAAGCCCCATGGGGGAACAGGCCTGGGCGACCCGCCATGGTCCGGATTACTGGATCTATCCAAACTGGAAACTGGATTTGCGCGTCCATAAAAAAGCGCTGCACAAAGCCGGATATGCCCTTTTTGTCGATTTGATCGAACCGCTTCCCAAAGGAGTGAAGATGAAGAAGAGGAAAGGACTGTGGAATTGGGATACAAAACTTAGATAAAGTTTTTACTTCTTTTCTAATTCTTCTTTGAGTTTTTTCTCCATTTCAGCAAAGAGATCTTTTTTCTTTTGCTTCTGCTGGGCCTGAAAAGACTCAATTTTTCGGGAAAAGGCTTTCTGGGTGTCCTGAAACTTTTTGAGATCATCTTCCAGTTTGTTCTCCGGCTCACCGCGGGGCAGGTCTTCCAGCTTTAAATGGTTGTTGATGAACAAACGGGTACCGTAAGATCCCTCCACGGCCTTGATGATGTCAATTGTTTGGAGTTTGCGACAGATGAAGTGGCCCTGTTCCACGGAAAAATTGATGACCCGGCACACATCATCGACAGTGGGCGGTCGGGAATTTAAATGTTCATACACACGGATGGCTGCAACCATCAGATGGGCCTGGGAATATAGGCTGGTTTTCTTATTCTGCATGATCACCCCAACCCGGACAAGCCGGAATTGACGATTGACGATTGAATATTGAATATTTGTGGATGTCGCTTCGCTCAATCATTTTTATGATCGTTTTTTATAATTATAGGTTTCAGGTGTCAGCCCCGCCGTTGGCTTGAAAAGCGGCCGGTCTGATCAAAAAAGAAACTTTTTAAATGTAGTTTCATAAGAGGTTTCGGGTGTCAGGGAGTTGAGGTGCTAAATCCTGAACACTGAAACCTGACACCTTCAGTTCCTTACAACATTTTGTCAGAAAAAACGGACTAAGGGCCTAATCCGGATAAATCGAAATTCAACGGTCCAAACTTGACATACGACTGGAAGCAGAGTAACATTTCCATGAAATTTGTCAATATTTCAATTTTCAACAAATTATTGTTCTGCAGGGGAGGTTGACATGACTGAAATAGTTGATGTAAAAGCCAGAGAGATCATGGATTCGAGAGGGAATCCCACCATCGAAGTAGATATTTATCTTGCATGCGGGGTCATGGGACGAGCGTCTGTTCCATCCGGTGCCTCCACTGGAAAACGGGAGGCCCTTGAGCTGAGAGACAGACGTTCAAAGCGTTTTGGCGGCATGGGTGTTACCAAAGCAGTGAAAAATGTTCTCACCGTCATCGCTCCTGCAATCATGGGACGAGATGCCGCCAATCAGATTGCATTGGACCACTGCTTGATCAAGCTGGACGGCACGGCAAACAAAGCAAAATTGGGTGCCAACGCTATCCTGGGTGTCTCCATGGCGGTTGTCAGAGCTGCGGCCATGGCGTATGAGATGCCGCTTTACCGGTATCTGGGAGGGATCAATGCGAGGAATCTGCCTGTTCCGATGATGAACATCATCAATGGGGGGGCCCATGCGGGCAACAATCTGGATATCCAGGAATTTATGATCATTCCCTTCGGAGCAAGATCCATCGCTCAAGCGGTTCAGATGGGGGCGGAAACGTTTCATCGGTTAAAAGCAATTCTCAAAGATCGGAAGCTCTCCACGGCAGTCGGCGATGAAGGTGGATTTGCACCGGATCTTGAATCCAATGAAACTGCCATTCAACTTATTATGACGGCCATCGAAAATGCCGGCTACAAGCCCGGTAAAGATATAGGGATCGGCCTGGACGCAGCTGCCAATGAATTCTATCACAACGGAAAATACGTCTTGAAATCTGAAAATAAAAAACTGACAGCCGCCAAGATGACCGACTATTATGAAGAGCTCATCAACCGCTATCCGATTCTTTCCATTGAGGACGGCCTTGCAGAAGGAGATTGGGATGGTTGGAAAACCATGACAGACCGGCTGGAAGGAGCTGTTCAGCTTGTGGGCGACGACATATTCGTGACCAACCCCAAAATATTCAACAAAGGAATCGAGCAGGGCATTGCAAATTCCATTTTAATAAAGCTGAACCAGATCGGAACCGTCACCGAAACTCTGGATTGTATCGAACTGGCCAATCAGGTGGGATACACCACGGTGATATCTCACCGCTCCGGAGAAACTGAAGACACTTTCATCGCCGACCTTGTCGTGGGGGTAAACAGCGGTCAGATAAAGACAGGCTCCCTGTCCCGCAGTGATCGGCTTGCCAAATACAATCAACTCATCCGAATCGAAGAAGAGTTGGGTGAGGCGGCTTTGTTTGCCCAGGAATTGTTCTAAAAGTAACTTTTTATGCCGAGTTGTTCATGAATGCTGATTTTAAGAAACGCCTTGTTTTTCCATATCTTGTTGCCGTTTTGGTTGTTTTCGTCGCTCCGATTCATGCCTACGTTCTTCAGGGACCCCATGTCATCGATTTGATGATCAAAAATTTCGGAAAGGCCAAAAGCCTATTTGTTTCTCATAAGATTATCTTTTACCGGTCTGGTTTTGTTGATGATTCGGAGCAGCTTGCCCCTGGTAGTGAATCAAAGCAGTCCTTTGATGCGGTTGATACTCCGGACGGTTCGTTCCGGACACGGGATCATTATGCCGATGAGACGGCCGAGGTGCCGGAAACTATGGAACTGGAAGGATCCTTGAGATATATCTTTTCCCAAGCCTTTCGTTCGGATGCAAGATCCAATGATTCCGAGCGCATTTTTATTTTTTCCGACGGAAAGACCCTGACACTAATTGACGGAAACAGTGTGCCTGGGGCTACAAATCGGTTTGATCTCTACAAAGATCTTCTGTTCTACCATTCGCGTGAGGAACTTGTTGAAAGGCTGTTCCAACTGGGGGTGGATGTCTCCATATCGAGTCTGGGACGATTTGAGGAAAAAATTGCGTTTGTCATTGGGGCGGAATATCCGGATGAATCGGTTTCTCAGGTATGGATTGATCAGGAAACCTTTCTGCCCCTGCGCTGGATTATCAAAGGTGTCGATTCGGCCGGCGAATCGGATACACTGGAGATTCGGTATCTGATCTGGTGGAAGATAGGTAAAATCCGTTATCCGTCTCGCATCGAGTTCTATCAGGACGGAAATCTGGTGCGCGTGAATCAAGCCATAAATTTTGAAGAGAACGCAACGTTTTCCGAGGAACTTTTTGATATCGATTATCTGAAGACGGTTTTTCCCCGATCACCTGCACAACCGATCGTGCCCGGTGAGCCCGAAGAACCCAGTGAAGTGGAAAAAACCATCGAGGAATTCAGGCGTATTTTTGAATAACCCTAAAAATGTAAAAATTCCGGCTTTACTTTATTGATCTATTATCTTATTATTAACCCTAAATAAACAGCAATTGAGTAATGGCCTGACAATTCTTGGCTCGAGACTAAAAGGAAACAAGAGGGTCCAATTAAAATTCCAGCCAAACGCCGATATTTTAATTCGTCTGCAATGATCTAAACCCCTTTGGGCGATAGCACAAGGGGGTTTTCGCTTTTTTACGTGAGATCCTCAAAATCACTAACATCAATCATTGAGGTAAACCTGTGGGAGAAAATACAAAATATATATTTGTAACCGGAGGTGTATTATCCTCTCTGGGTAAAGGGTTGGCTTCGGCTGCCATCGGTGCGTTGCTGGAAAGCCGGGGACTTACGGTAACCATTCAGAAACTGGATCCGTATATTAATGTCGATCCCGGCACCATGAATCCTTTCCAGCACGGCGAGGTATTTGTTACCGATGACGGCGCTGAAACGGACCTGGATCTTGGACACTATGAGCGGTTTACCCATGCCAAATTAGGCCGCGATAACAATTTTACCACCGGGAAAATTTATCATTCGGTCATCTCAAAGGAGCGCCGTGGAGATTATCTCGGTGGAACGGTCCAGGTTATTCCGCACATCACAGATGAGATTAAACGAAGCATTAAGCTGGCCGCCAAGGATGTGGATATTGTGATTGTCGAGATTGGTGGTACCATCGGCGATATCGAGAGCCTGCCGTTTCTGGAGGCCATCCGGCAGTTCAAAGTTGATGCAGGCAAGGACAATACCTTGTACATTCATTTGACCCTCGTACCGTATATCCACACCGCCGGGGAGGTGAAAACAAAGCCCACCCAGCACAGCGTAAAAGAGCTGCGCAGCATTGGGATTCAACCTGATATTCTTCTGTGCCGCACCGACCGGTATCTGTCCAGAGATATCAAGGCTAAAATTTCCCTTTTTTGTAATGTCGGCATCGATGCGGTGGTAACTGCCAAAGATGTGGAATGTATTTACGAAGTCCCGCTGGTGTTTCATAAAGAAGGTCTGGATGGCAAGATTGTCGAATTGCTCAATATCTGGACCCGGGCACCCAGGCTTGAGGCCTGGGAGGAGTTGGTTCGTAAAATTCAGACGACCCGACAATCCGTGACGATCGCTATTGTCGGAAAATATGTCGATCTCACCGAATCCTATAAAAGCCTGAACGAAGCCCTCTCCCATGGTGGAGTTGCCAACGATTGTAAAGTAAATCTATTATTCGTTGACTCAGAGAAAATAGAAGACGGGACTTGCAGTCAGATGCTGGCCGATGCCGACGGCATACTGGTACCCGGCGGTTTCGGCAACCGCGGCATTGAAGGTAAGATACGCTCCGCCAATCATGCCCGGGTGAATAAAATACCCTATTTCGGGATATGCCTGGGAATGCAGCTCGCAGTGGTTGAGTTTGCGCGCAACGTGGCAGGTTTGAAGGACGCCGACAGTTCAGAGTTTAATGAATTTACGCCGGATGCAGTGATTTATCTGATGCTGGAGTGGTTTGACCAGAAAAGCGGCACCGTCCAACGGCGGGATGAGTCCTCCGACAAAGGGGCCACCATGCGTCTGGGCGCTTATCCCTGTCATTTAACAAAAGACACCCTTGCCTACCGGGCATACAGTGTCGAAAAAATATCTGAGCGTCACCGCCACCGGTACGAATTCAACAATGATTACAAAGCGTTGCTGGTTGAAAAGGGGCTGGTGGTCAGCGGCAGCTCCCCCACCGGTGATCTGGTGGAGATTGTTGAAATCAAGGACCATCCCTGGTTTCTTGGATGTCAGTTCCATCCGGAGTTCAAATCGCGTCCGATGGATGCGCATCCGCTTTTCAGGGATTTTATAAGAGCGGTACTGGAATATTCGAAAGCGAGGGTGCGCTAATAGAAGCAGGCCGCGCACCCTGTTCCAGGTCGGAGACCAAATCCAAGCATTATACTACCTAACCGGGATAAAACGGAAATTTTTAATTACTGAAACCTGACACCCGACACCTGAAACCTTCATTTTCTTACAACATGTTGTCAGATAAAACCTGCTAAGGGCCTTTTGCGAAGTCTTCTTTTCGTTTTTTTCCTACTGTTTTTACAGTTCCTTTGCAATGACATCCTGCATGCTTTTCATGCTGCGGTCCCGTAGCTTTTTGCCGTTGATAAAAATCGTGGGTGTTCCTCTTACCCCCAGCCGGATGCCTTCCTCGTAATCCTGTCGGATGCGCTCTGTGATGGCGGGATTCTTTTGCTGCTTTTTAAATTCAGCTTCATCCAGACCCAGTAGACCAACGATTTCCTGGATTTTTTGGTCGTTGAGACGGTTGTAATTACTAAAAAGCGTGTCGTGAAATTCCCAGAATTTTCCCAGGGGCTCAGCGGCCAAAGCCGCCACGGCGGCTTTAAGTGCATACTTGTGACTCCTGATAGGAAAATTTTTAAAAACCAGTTTTACCTTGGCGGGGTATTCCTTGAGCAACTGCTCAAGCTGAGGCACCAGCCTCGCGCAGTAACTTCATTGAAAGTCACTGAACACCACGATGACCACCGGTGCCTCCTGCGAACCTTTAGAGGGAGAGCCCAGCGTATTAATCTCGTGGATGAAGTCAAGAGTGATAATTTCCACGGTTTTGTTTTGCCGGCTGGTGGCAAACAGTTTTTCTCCGGTCGGACCGATCTCAATTTGATCGACATGAGGGCCGATCTTGATGGTATCCGTCAGCGTTCCAGTCAGGTTGTAGATCAGAACGTTGCCGTTATCGGTAAGCACAAAAGTCCGATTGCCGTCCCGGGAGACCACCACATCTAACGGCACCCCATCGGTTTCTAAAGTTTTCTGAATGTTAAATTCAACAGCAGCATAGACCCAGGATGCAGCCGTCAATACAGTTAAAAATACCGGGGCCAGGCAGAATTTAGCAAATGTCGAGATCATTTCAGCACTCCTAATTAGTATCTTAGTTGTAATTTTTGCACATTTTGTGGCAAAAAAATTATCAAGACGGACAACTCATTGAGATAACAAAATCCGAATATCGAAATCCGAAACAAAATCGAATGACAAAAATTCTAATGATAAAAACAGGCACATGGCCTGTAAGACGTTGAGTTCTGATGTTGTTTTGGCCATTGAAACATTCGGATTTAGGATTTGTTTCGAGTTTCTGATTTCGAATTTCGAATTGCCGGGCAAGCAGGAAAACAAAAACTCAAAAGCCCGCTTGGTTCCGGCTTGTCCTGGTTATGTTATACCGTATTTAGTGATCAATCGTGATAGATAAGTTCGTTGAATTTTCATTTTTTTTGCTGCCCGACTCCGGTTGCCTTCGGTGTGCCTGAGGTTTATGACAATAAATTCTTTCTTAAACATGTCGGTGGCTTCTTTCAATGACAATCCCACTTCCAAACCGGGATATTGGGATGTGCAGGAAAACGTTGGAAGATCTTCGGGCAAAATCTGTTTGCCGTTGCCCATGACAACCGCCCTTTCCAGAGCATTTTTCATTTCTCTGACATTGCCGGGCCAGTCATACTCAACTATGAGATCCATGGCTTCTTTAGAAATAGCTAAATTCGATGTCCCTCGCTCCTTTTTGAAGATGTCTAAAAAATGTTCAGCCAGCAACACGAGGTCTTCTCTGCGTTCTCTTAAAGGAGGTATATGAATCTGAACCACATTTATGCGGTAGTACAGATCTTCACGGAATCTCCCCTGGCCGACGTCCTCTTCTATATTTCGGTTGGTGGCCGAGATTACGCGCACATCCACCGGAATTGCTTTATTGCCTCCCACCCGGTAAAAAACCCCGTCCTGCAGAATGCGCAGCAGTTTGGACTGCATGCCGGGGCTCATTTCTCCGATTTCGTCCAGAAAAATAGTGCCCCTGTCAGCCAGTTCAAATTTTCCGATCTTTCGAGCAACTGCGCCGGTGTAAGCTCCTTTCTCATGTCCGAACAACTCATCTTCAAGCAACGTTTCCGGCAAAGCGGCGCAATTGAGCACGATCATGGGTTCATCTTTTCTGGGACCGACCCGGTGAATCAACCGGGCCAACAGTTCCTTGCCGGTTCCGCTTTCGCCCAAAAGCAGGGTGCTGGATTTAGAATTGGCGACTTTGATAGCATCGGAGATGACCTTGCGCAGTGCCTTGCTTTCACCTACTATTTCATACTTATCCCGCAACTCATTTTTCAGATCTCTGATTTCTTTTTTATCGTGTTCGATTTTGCGGGCGTTTCCGATGGCCCGGGCGGCCAGATCGGCGAAAACGGACAATATTTTTAAATCTTCGTTCCGAATCGCGCTGCCGTCGGCCTTGTCTATAATTTCAACCACACCGATGATTTCTCCATTTATCTTCATCGGCACACAGGCAATGGATTGGGTTTTAAACCCAATGGATTCACTGATTTCTTTATACCAGCGCGGATCTTCGGCCACGTCCGGGATCAAGAGCGGCTCTCCCGTTTGGGCGACATAGCCGGCGATGCCCTGTCCGAGATCGATCTCGAACTGTTTGATGTCGGTTCCTTTTACACCGGTGGCCACTTTAAAATAAAGCTTTTGGGTTTTGCGGTCGAGCAGTAAAAGCGAGCTGGCCTTGGCATCCATCATTCGGGTGGCGGTTTCGATAATGAGTTCAAGAAGCTGGTCAAGATCCTGGACGGAGGAGACCCAGGCGGAGATCTCGTTTATATGATCGATGGAGGAATTAATGTCGGTGTGACTGTTATCCATTTATATACAACCTTAATTAAATGTATCGGAATTTCTACAATTTATGGGCCTCCGGCTCGTAGGGTAGCGCCTACGCCTCGGAGAGAATCACAGTATTTTTTGCGGTCATTCTCTTGGAAAGCCGCATGGAATGGTGGAATAAAGGAACGAATTTTCACTATAGTTGACATTTTATAACGACAAGCAATCAGATGTCAACTTTTTGATAACTTTTGATTCCTGTGGGGGTTAATTGTTGAGTTTATTCACTGTCAAAAATCTGGTCCTTTGGGCCTCCGGCTCGTAGGGGTACGATCCTACGCCTCGGAGAGCCAGGTCAGAGATAATGGGCTCTGCCTGTAACAGTTTCAAGGAGTGATGGAGTACTCCATAAGTATGTTGATTAGAGCAGAGTCATGGAGAGCCCCCTTCCGGGGGGGGGCAAACCAAAGCCAGGTCCTTTGGGCCTGGCTTTTTTACTTATACCCCTCCATTTTGGCGGGATACAATAAAATCAGCTGTTTTTTCAGCCGATCGGCCAAAAAGTTCTTCGATTTCAAGGAATTCGAGAAAATCATCTTTCCAGGTAATGCTGTTTTCCTGCACGATATTTTTTATGTGCTCGTATTTGCCGCCCAGTGCTTTAATCCGGGTATCAAGGGTAATATCTTGCCGAAAAGATACATGCAACAGCAACAAATATTCAATTCTGTTCGGGCTGGTGTCAGAAGTGGTCAAAATGGGAATGATCATGATACTGCGTTCATCCTTGCGGCCTTTGCCGATGTAGATATTTTCCTGCCTTACGATAATGCGTTTGGTTCCTTTCAAGCGGTTGTCCGTTTCAACGCGGGACGATACGTCGGCAATATCCCCTCGTTTTTTGATGACCTCAATGGTGGTGTTTTCAGAGGGCTCGCCGAGGACACTCAAACCGTCAATGCGGTAAAGAGTGGAACCCTCGATTTGCTCGATGATACCCTGCAGATTTTTCAACACAATAATGTTCATGTTGGTTAGCTGGGAAATCGTAAGGTTTTCAATGCTTAAGGCATCAAACAGGATGCCCTTGATGCGATCGCTGATTCGGCTGGTTCCCACTGTGACGGTCTTGGCCTGGTGTTTGATGGCATCCACCGGCCGTGCCATGGTGCTGATTCCGACCGCCAGGCAATTGAAAAACGTGTTGAGCATATTCACTGCCGTGCCCTTCTGGTTAAAATCGAGATCAAAATCCGATACCGGCAGTCGACCGGATAAATATTTGAGCAGCAGGGTCAGATCGGATACGACATCAAATCCAATGTTGACGGGAAATTGATTGGCGGCTCTTTTTCTTCTAAATTTGTTATAAAATTCAGCAATTTTTTCCTGGAAGTGCTTTTCGAGAATGATTTCATATACATCCAGGCCCCGGGCGCTGTATTCGTCAATGGTATTTTTAATTTCATCCTGAAAACCATACAAGAAGCGGGATCCCTCATTGATGGCCAGAGCCGCATAATACCCCCACATGTGACCCACCAGGGTGTTCAAAATGGGGGCGAAGTGTTCACTGACGCGGGGCACATGGAGTACGGTATCGGCATAGGGTGCGAAACGATTTTCTCCTTGATCCGCAATAACGATGGGGGTGGCTTTGTGAGCCTTAAATATGGCGGTGTCTTTAATGATGTCGCCAATCACTGTGTTTCTTGTCCCGGCGGCACAGACAAAGATCAGCGGCTCCGATGACAAATCTATGTGTTTTTTGTCTTCCACAAAATCCGACGAAATCGTCTTATAACAAAGCTCGCTAAGTTTGATGCGTATTTCATCGGCCGAAGCCTTGTTCGGACCGCTGCCGACTGCAGCCCAGTAAGTTTTGGTAATGGCCAATTTTGTGGCCGAATCCTTGATGGCATCGCTGGCGGACAATATTTTCCGCATATGAGAAGGAAGCGCAAGCAATTGTTTAATTTCACCGGTGACAAAGTCTGCATTTCTGCGCTTCTTCAAGGCGGCAATGTAAAGCCCCAGGACGGCACCGGCAACGATCTGGGAATAAAATGCTTTGGTGGAAGCCACGGACATTTCAACGTCGCGGCCGCTGCTGGTGTACATGACCCCGTCGACTTTGAAGGTAATATCCGAATCTCTGCGGTTTACAATTGCCAGGGTATGAGCACCCCTTTCCTTTACCATATCCACGGTGCGATTCGTGTCGGTGGTGGTGCCGGACTGGCTGATGGCGATCACCAGAGCATCTGCCATACTGTTGGCATCATCCTGTTCATTTAATTGAAAACCGCTGAATTCAGACGCTTTTAATGCATTGATATGATAGGACGGACTGTCTATATAGTAAGTCATGATATTGGCACAGGCCAAAGCGGCGACACCGGCAGTACCTTGTCCGATGAAGAAGATTCGCTTGATCCGATCGGTTGCCAGGGCCTCTTTCAATGAGGCGGGAATGACGGTGTCATCCAGGGTAATGACGTATTGCCGGCTTCCATCTTCGGTGACTTTCCAGCGATTGTGAAGAGTTTTTTCCATGGAATCCGGAGATTCCGAGATTTCTTTTAAAAAATAATGGGGGTATCCCTGGCGGTCGATATCCCGGGAGGTAATCTCGGTATACTTGATGTCTTTCTCACTAAGTTTAAGGGGAGTGCCGTCATACCACCGGGCATTGATGCCTTCAAGACCCCCGACGGAAGCCTGGTTCAAAATAAAGATCTGTCCCCGGGTCGGTCCGCTGTTTCCGGTCACCATTGTTTCGCCGTCCAGTTTGATAAAACGGGAGGTCTCTTCGACAAACCCATACACTTCTGAGGTTGGAATGAAATGATCCGGGGCAAGTCCCACAAAAAAAGTCTGGCCGCTGCCTTTCTGGGCCAGAAAGATCTTGCCGGGGGCCAGATCCGTGTGCATCGAGATGGCGTGGGAGCCATCAAAGTCATTGACCGCCAGCCTGAAGGCTTCGTCGATGGGATGGCCCCGGCGCAAATACTTGCTGATGATCAGAGGGATGATTTTGGTATCGGTGGTGACTTCTTTGTGGATCCGATCCCCGTCAAGTTCGAATTCACGTTTCAAATCCTGATAGTTGTCAATATCTCCGTTTAAACAGGCGTGGATGATGGGGTTGTTTTCCGCCATATTTTCGACGGTCTGGTTGTCCACCGGGTGGCAATTGGCTTCAGCGATTGCGCCCACTGACGCCCATCGGGTGTGCGCCGAAACCGTATCAAACTCAGCCGGACAGGCGGCAAGAATTTGAAGAATCGTATCCTGTGCGATCTGTTGACGCAAAAATTGAATATTGTCTCCAAGGCTGCCGATTTCATTGGCTACCTTGTAGGTCATGGCTAGGGCAATCTGCTCACCTTCCCCGGCTTTGCGGTTGTGGTGAACAGTGATCCCGCGGTTGACCAGTATGCCCCGGGTGCAGCGTTCATCTATCTGGTTATATATGTTTGCCTGTTTTACGGATGTTTCAAATTTATCGAATTGAGCTTTGTTTAGGACAAACATCAGGGAGATACCGGCGGAATCCCGTCCCCTGACTTCAAGCCGATCCAGACTGTTTAAAACGGCATTTATCTTTTTAAAAATACCCACAGTTTCGGGACTCGACGACTGATTAAGCCCCGGGCATAAATCTTTTATTTTTTCTATATTTTTAATAATTTCCCAGCGAATGCACCAGGCGATATCCTTAAGCTTTTCAATCCGGGCGGTCATCATTTCAAGGGTTTGTGCCGGGATGCGGCCCATATGTTCCGACAACACTTGTGCTTCAGCAGTAATGATGCCGGCCAGCCGATCACAAAGATCTGATAACTGCTTACGGTCATTTGAATCTGTAAAAATGGCATAAAACCGGTCTTCGCATTTCAAGTTTTGAATTGTCTGCCACAGAGATCCGATGTGGGATTGGCCGCCAAGGTAGTGATCGTCAATATCAGCGCCGTTATTTTTTTTGCAGGTTTCGTATCCCGCTTGCGCGATTTGAGCTAACATACCCTCCAATCCGGCCGTGTCTGATCGGGTGGGCATTGATTTTTTGAATTTATAGGATACGATTGCGGCGATACCGCAGCAAAAAGTGTTATCCCGCAAAGGGAAAAAAACGATTACGCCCGGGGGTACATGCGCGATGTTTCTGCCGAAGTAAACGTCTGAAGTCAAAATGTTGTACAACCGGCCACAGGTGTGACGGGCAGCCATAACGAATGCGTTTATCGCCTTGGTTAGTATGGGTCTGATTGTTTTTATCATTTGGTCTGTCCCTTTTATCAATCTCAACTTCCAATATCCTAACCCGGACAAGCCGGAATTGACTATTGAAAATTGAATATTGAATATTTGTGGATGTCGCTTCGCTCTGTCATTTTTATGATCTTTTTTTTAATTGATCCGCCGGCTTCCAGCTCGTAGAGCTTACAAGAGCTTACAGCTCGGAGAGAGGCGAACCTTAAATAGTCAACATTCAATTTTCAATATTCAATCATTGGTATTGTGCCTCCGTGGGCGAACTTTTACGTCTCCTTAACTCGCGTCTTGCCAGATATAATCTTGCTGACAGCTTCAATGTCCTCGGGACGGTCCACGCCGCAGGTTTGATGATCGGTCACCACAATCTGGATGGCGATGTTGTTTTCAAGCAGTCGCAGCTGCTCGAGCCTTTCGGTAATTTCAAGACGGCTTTGGTCTAAAGCAACGAATTTTTCCAGCATTTTCATGCGAAGAGCATAGATTCCGATGTGTCCATAGCAATGATTATTTTGTGCTTTACCCGGATGGGGTATCGGTGAACGCGAAAAATATAACGCCCGTCCGTCTTCGGCAAATACGACTTTGACCAGGTCAGGATTTGCTGCTTCTGCAGCATTTATTTTACGCGCCAGTGTTGTCACCTGAACGTCGGCTGCGCCAAATGGGCGAACCAGTTGGGTGAGCATAGCGGGTTCCAAAGCAGGTTCATCTCCCTGAATGTTAACGATTACCGAGTCTGTGGGCAATTTCAGTTTTGCGGCCGCTTCCATCACGCGATCCGTACCGCTGGGATGATTTGTGCCGGTCATGACCACCGGAATATCCAATTTCTCCGCCACTAAACGGATTCGATCATCATCGGTGGCCAGAACAACCGACGACAGTTGGGCACATCGCCGGGCCTGTTCATAGACATGCCAGATCATGGGCTTGCCGAGAATATCGGCTAAAGGCTTGCCCGGAAACCGTTTAGACTCATAGCGTGCCGGGATGATTCCGTAACAGGGCGGTAACCTGTTTTTGTGAGTCTCATCGGTCATAATAAGATAGAACCGTCATCGCATGCTCATCCACGAACTTCGTGTTTACCGTAGTGGTGTTCCGGGATCCACGGGTTTGTCCAAAGCTGCCAGGGTTGGGCCGGATTCGTCGACGGCTGCTATCAACATGCCGTTGGAAACAATTCCCATGAGTTTGGCCGGCTTTAGGTTGGCAACAATAATGACCTGTTTGCCAACGAGTTCTTCGGGCGTATAGTTTTGTGCAATACCTGCGACAATGGTCCGTTTTTGCCCTAAATCCACTTCAAGTTTTAAAATTTTCTTCGCTTTGGGGATCCTCTCCGCATGGATTACGGTTGCCACCCGGAGATCAATCCTGCTGAATTCCTCCAGCGTGATCTCCGATTTGATTGCAGGTCGGTTGGCAGTTTGCGGTTTGACCAATGGATCAGCCACCTTTTCTGCCGTCTCGACCCGCGGAAAAAGAACAATGGACTTCGGCAACCGGGTGCCGGGTTTGATGGATTTCCAGGTTTTGAGTTGATCGAGAAGATAAAAAGGCGTCTCGGGATCCAGCCCGAGATGTTTTTGCATTTTAGCAGCCGTGTCAGGCATGACGGGATATATGAGACCGGAGATGATTCTCAACCCTTCAAGCAGATTATAGATAACCACCGAAAGGGATTTACGGCTTGATTTCTTCTTGGCCAGCTCCCATGGGGCGGTGATATCTACATATTTGTTCATTTTGCTGATGAATTTCCAGACTGCCTGCAACGCGTTGTGAAATTGGAATGATTCCATAAAACCTTCATAATCGGCAATGGCGCTCTGAGCATTTGCTTCCAGTCCAAGTTCACATTCGGCTTCCACCGTTGGCTCAACCTCCGGGACAATCCCATCAAAATATTTATGAGCCATTGAAAGAACCCTGGAAAACAGATTGCCAAGATCATTGGCCAGATCCGAATTGAGGCGCTGAACCAAAGAAGTTTCACTGAAACTGGAATCCAGCCCGAATGCCATATCGCGAATTAGAAAAAAGCGGAAGGCGTCTAGACCGTAAATATTTTTAAGTTCGATGGGTTCAACCACATTCCCCAGGCTTTTTGACATTTTGCTGTCTTCGATATTCCAGTACCCGTGGACATTCAAATGCTTGTATATCGGAATACCGGCCGCTTTAAGCATGATCGGCCAATAGATGCCATGGGGTTTGAGAATGTCCTTGGCCACGATGTGCTGGGCGGCCGGCCAGAAAGTTTTAAACAGGTCCGCCTCCGGGTATCCCAAAGCGGAGACATAGTTTAAAAGGGCATCAAACCATACATAGGTGACGTAGCTATTATCAAAGGGCAGGGTAATGCCCCATTTCAGCCTGGTTTTAGGTCTGGAAATACATAGGTCCTCCAGCGGCTCTTTCAAAAAGGCCAGGGCTTCGTTTTTATAGCGTTGGGGACGAATGAAATCCGGTGTGTTGCGGATATGATCCACGAGCCAGTCCTGATAGCGGCTCATTTTAAAAAAATAGTTGGATTCCTTGATAACTTCCGGTGGTGTTTCATGGTCCGGACACTGTCCGTTAACCAGCTCTCTTTCGGTGTAAAAACGTTCGCACCCGAAACAATAAAGACCCTCGTATTCGGCAAAATAGATATCACCCGCGTCATAAATTTTTTGCAGCACCTGTTCCACCACGGCCATGTGGGCGGTATCGGTAGTGCGGATGAAGGCAGAGTTATTGATACCTAATTCGGGCCACAGATCTCTAAAAAGCCGGCTGATAGTATCCACGTAACCCCTGGGGGTCATATTTTCTTTTTTGGCGGCTCGTACGACTTTGTCACCATGTTCGTCGGTGCCGGTTAAAAAATAAACATCGTATGCGCGCATGGTATGAAAACGCGCGGCAACATCGGCCACAATGGTGGTATAGGCATGGCCCAGATGGGGACGTGCATTAACATAATAGATCGGGGTAGTGACATAAAAGGGCAGGGACATTTTTTCAATCCTCTATGATTTGATTGACTGCGGTTTCGATTTCCATACCGCCTTCTAAACGAACGGTTATTCTATTGCAAATAGCATTGTGACGGATTACTTTTCCTTTGCCTTTTTCGGTCATTATATGTTTTCCGATTTTAGGCAATTTTTTTTTAATGCCCGATAGGTATCATATTCATAGGTCAAACAGCACATCAGGCGACCGCACTGGCCCGAGATTTTTGTTGGATTTAATGACAGACTTTGCTCCTTGGCCATGCGTATGGAGACCGGTTCGAATTTTTCCAGAAAGGCTGCGCAACACAGTTCCCGGCCGCATCTGCCGATGCCTCCACACATTTTAGCCTGGTTGCGGATACCCACCTGGCGCATTTCAATTCTAACTCCCAACTGTCTGACCAGCATTTTTACCAGTTGTCGAAAATCGACACGTCCTTCGGATGTGAAGAAAAAAGTATATTTATTTCCATCAAAGGTTTTCTCGACGGAGAAAAGGTTCATCTTCAGTCCCAGTTTTTTGATGCAATTTATACAGTAACTGTAGGCTGTTTTTTCATCAGCGAGATTTTTGTCCAGTTGCTCAAAATCTTTTTTATTTGCCAGACGATAGATTTTTTTTAGCGGTCTGTCACCCTTTTTACTTTGGTAGTGAACCGGATCGACGGCAACCGTGCCGAAACCGAGTCCCTGATCGGTTTCTACAATAACATGATCACCACGGTTTAAGACAAATGCGCCGCAGTCAAAATCATACACCTTACCGGTGTCTTTAAATTTAATACCGACTCTTTTATTCATTATTTTATTCTACAGATCTCGTAATTAGCTCTAAAGACGAGTTGACTTTTTGGACACTATTTATATTTATTAGCGCTAAATTGAGGGATTCAGGAATTCAGGAATTGAGGGATTAAAGGATAAAATCAATAAATTAAAATAGATAGAATTCCTAAATTCTTCAATCCTTTAATTCCTAAATTAGACCCGTGTCCAATTTTCATGCAATCCCTCGAAAATTAAGGAGTCACGGCTATTTTCCCAAGCTGAATGACAAGGCCTGATTCTATGTTAAATCCGGGACAATTTCAAGACCATTGTTTCCATGGCAAGCCTTAAATTGCTACCGGCCTGAATTGCATTTTGGGTGGATTGAATCGTTTCAATCTTTGAAAGCAGCGATGCCATGCTCATTTTTTGCGAAACCCGAAGCACGTTTTCAGTCAGATCCTGATGGATTATTTTTTCAGGACAAAGTTTGCCGATTACAAGATCCCGCAACCAGGACTTCATTACCTCCAGCACGTCCGGCAAAGCGTCTTTATTTTTTGCCAGCTGCTCACCAAAGGCCAAGAGACAACTGATGGATTCCGATGATAAGGAATCCAACTCGCTGATAAGCCAGTTTCTGCGGCTTATCCAATTCGTCCGGTGCATATGCAACGCCCGGGAAAAGCTCCCGCCGGCCATGGCTGCCATGATCATCGCATTTTCCGGATCAAGTCCATGCCCGCGAACGAGCACGGATTCCATCTTTGCTCTCGAGATCGGATTGAATCGAATGTGCCGGCAACGTGAAACTATGGTTGGCAGAAGATCGGATATATGATTGGCCACAAGAATTAGAATGGTTCCGCTTGGAGGTTCCTCCAGCACCTTGAGGAGAGCATTGCCTGCGGCAGGATTCATCGCCTGGGCGTCGGATATCAGCACCACCCGCATGCCGGCCTCATATGGTTTCATGGCAAGGGTCCGGCAGAGGGCGCGAATTTGATCAATTTTGATGAACACACCGGATGGCTTTATCCGGATGATATCCGGATGGTTTTCAGATTCAATTTTCCGGCATGACTTGCAATTGCAGCAGGGATTGGTTATTCGCGGTGGGTTCGTGGTATTGTGACCATCGGCAGCCCGGTTGTCCCCCCATTCGGATTTGTTCTCAGAATTGTCCCCGGTGCAGTTACACGCCATGGCAAATGTAACCGCCGTGCTTTGTTTCCCTACCCCCTCTATTCCCGTAAACAGAAGGGCATGCGGAATGGTCCCGTTTTGAAGAAAGCTGGTTAGGATACGTATGGGGCGGTCTTGACCTATTATCGACTCGAAGCCAGGCACAAATCAGTAGTCTACCCGATCTTTCAATTCCTTACCAGATTTGAAAAATGGAAGTTTTTTGGGTTTTATGGTAACTTTTTCCCCGGTTTTCGGATTTCGACCCGTGTAACTCTTGTATTCCTTCACAAAAAAACTGCACAAGCCGCGGATTTCCACGCGCTCTCCCCGGGCCATGGCATCTGCCATGTTATCAAAAAATATCTGGACTACTTTTGCTGCTTCCGCCTTCGAGATAGTTGCTTCTGCTTTCAAGGCGGAAATTAGCTCCAGTTTATTCATACAACCTCCTTCCGGACCCTCTGGTGACCTTTGGTATATTATACTTTTATAAACCAGAACTTAATAAAATGTCAAGTAGTTATGATAATATTTTCGGCAGAATTTCAATATCATCTTCGCTGACTTCGACACCCGCGTACTGACCGAGAGCCTCAATGTATACCACGATGCGTCCCTTACCGCCGTATCTCACAAAGTTACCGACAATCCCTGCAAAAGGTCCGTGAATCACCATGACCTTATCTCCTTTTTCTAAACGATATCCGGTGGTTACGGTATGATCGCTTGACACCATTATTTTCAAAGATTCAACGGTTTTGTCGGCTACTGGAAGGGGTCCCTGTTTATTGCCGATCAAACGTACTGCTCCGACAGTTTTTACAACCTCCAGATGGGAGTTGGGGTGTAGATCGGTTTTGACGAACAAATACCCTGGAAAAAGAGGCACACGGATCGTCACCTTGCGGTCACGCCGCTTGCTGCGCACGGTTACCTTGGGCAGATAAACCTCTATTGATTTTTTCATCAGACCGTCGTTAACCACGGATTCATGACGGCTTTTGGTGTGCAGTACATACCATAAACGCTCAAGTTTTTTATCTGTCATTTTTTACCTCACCCGGACGAACCGGAAATGAAAATTGAAGAATGAAAATTGAAGATTGAATATTTGTGGATGTCGCTTCGCTCCGTCCTTATTTGAAATGGAAAGAATTCCTTAAAGATACAATATTCAATCGAAAATATTCAATCGTTGCAAGATAGGGAAAATATCCCGCTAAGGGCCTATGCTTTTTCCGAGACTACGCCCGGTAAAAGTGACCCTTGAAGGGCAGCAAGCACGCTGATTATCTAATGTCGCAAATTATAGGTTCCAGGTTTCAGGTTTCGGGTGTCAGGGAGTTGGAGTGCTAAATCCTGAAACCTGAACACTGACACCTGAAACTTCAGCTTCTTACAACATGTTGTCAGAAAAACCCGTTAAGGGCCTAAATCCCAAACCCACCCAAGCCGAACAGGTTTATTTTTACTCCAAAATCAAAATTATGGGAATTATCGACACCGGCTCTCTCTGCGATGTGGCCCTCAAATGACCAGCACTGAGCTTTGTAATTCATTCCTATACCTGTTTGGACCCGGGTATTGTCCAAAAAATTGTATTCGTAATCCGCGAACATGGTGAGCCTGTCCGTCACCTTTAAACGCAGATCCGCGGAAAGAGATTGGGTCTGGTTCAAGCTGATCTCTTTGGAATCACTGGTAAATCTGTATTCCAGCGCCAGTTTGTCACCCCGAAGGTCCCAGAGATTGGCGGCGATGTTGTGGGATAAAAATTTGGTATCATATACGGACCACAGCGCATCGGCATCTACCGAAATATACTTTCCGGGAATCAGGTCCAGTCTGGCGTTTATGGGTGAGAACGGACGATCCGGATCCGTTTTCTTGGCCTCATTAATATCGTAACTTTGCTCCAATTCAAAGCGTAAAAAATCATTGTAACTGTAATCGGAGCCAGAGTCGATGATGGTGGCCTTGGTTTGGTCGATGCGATGGGAAATTTCAAAGCTGCCTTTTTTTCTTGTTTTGGCTGTCAGGGTGTTGATCAGGGAATAAGTGAGCAGATTTTTTTTGGCGATACGGTCAGTGGAACTAAAATTCGGGAAATTATCCTGGTCCACATCGGGAATAAAATCATGGATGATCCGAGGGCGGATCGTATGTTTGACAGCTTCGATGGTTTTGCCTTCGGTGTGAAATACACTATAGATTTCCGAAAAAAGATCTACGCGGGTATCGAACAACTCACGATGGTAGAATTTTTTATCTTTCGGGCCGAATTCGTTTTTGTCCGTACGCCAAACAGTCTCCCGCACGCCTACCGAGGGCTCGATGTTGATGAAAGGCCTGAGTTGAAGGGGAAGGTACAGCCGTGGATGGGCATCCAGCCGCTGGGTTCGCTTACCCTCCCGGCTCCAGTAATAAACATACTGTGAATTCAGGTTGAAAAAAAAAGGCGAAGTTGAGATGCGTTGTTTGATCCCGTCAAACTCGATAATGGGCAACTGCTGCAGTGTGACATCGGGCTTATGGGAGTTGCGGATGGTGCTGTCCAGATCGTAGCGTAATTGAACGTTAAGGCTGTAAAGAGGCCAGTTTTTATTAAAGTTCAGTCGATTGGTCCGGATGGGATCGTTATAATCGTCCAGATCACGGCTGAAAACCTTTTCAAAAAAATCCTTTGAATTATTCCAGCCCATGTGCCCGTTTTGAAATTCGCGAGTGTAATCCTGGTCGCTGACAAGGTCCACGTCCAGCTTGGCCCGAACCCCCCAGGGCATTTTTTGCTGATGGCTTCCCCGCAACCAGTAGCGGTCATGATTTTTACGCAGGATATCAGTCCCGCCGTCGTCAAAGCCCCACTTTTCGCTGGAGTCGCCGCTACCGTCATCGATTTTTTGATCATCAAACCCATCGACCATCCAGGTCCCTTTGGACCAGTCATCTAAATAATAACGGTATTCCACACCGGGCCGCAGGCCGCGGGAATTCATGTATTGTCCATAAAAAGTGGCATCCGAGCTTTCATCAATGGCCCAGAAAAACGGCTGGGTATAATTTGTGCCCCAGCGGTCGGAAATCCCGCCTTCGGGAAACAGCAAACCGGTTTGGCGCTTTTTCCTGGCCGGATAGTAGAAATAGGGAGTATACATCACCGGCATTTTCCTGGCCCACATGGTTGCATGCTGTGCCGTTCCTTCGCCGTCCTCTTTAATCTTCACTTTTTTTCCGGTTATCTTCCAAGCCGGTTTTTCGCCATCACAAGTTGTCAGGGTGGCCTCATCGATGGTATAGGTTTTTTGGCCGACCTTTTTGATCAGCTTTCCGGTTAAGTGAAAGTTGTTTTCCTTAAGAAACAGATATCCATTTTTAACCGACCCGATCTGGTTTTCCAGATCCATTTCCATGCTTGTACCGCGCAGGATGTCTTCACCGTTGGTTAATATCACGTTGCCTTCGGCATAGGCCTTCATGTTTTGGTGATCAAAACGTACGAAGTCGGCCAACAGCTTAATGTTTCCCTTATAAATCAGAACATTGCCTCTGGCACTGTATTCATCGGAGCTTTGATCATAATTGATCTCATCGGCTTCAAGCCGCCACGGTAAGCTGGGGTCACGCAATACCTTATCCATCGGATCTTGATTCATTTGGGCTGTCACTCCGGCGGGGGCGATAAACTGACAGGCAGTGATGATACCAAGGGCGGCGAGGATGATCAGGCCGGCCGGAGAAACCCGGCGCCAACTGTTGAATCTGCTTTGACGCCGAGTTAAAAGCCCGGATTTTTGAATGGTTTTTTTTTGTATCATTCAGTTTATTACGTCATCGGGTATTGCGCCAGAGGATAAAAAGTGCTTCTTGAATCCAAGTGTAATTTAAGATATAAGCCCAAGTTGACAAAAAAAGTCAAGATAATGTTGATCAGAATATCAATTCAACCCGGAGTTCAGCTGCAATGGTGATCCTATTGACAAATGACGATGGCATCCATGCCCAGGGGCTGTGGGCCCTTTACAACCGCTTTGTCGATGCCCATCATGTGTCCGTCGTCGCTCCGGACCGCGAACGCAGTGCCATCGGCCATGCGATCACGCTGAATCAGCCGCTGCGTGCAATCCGGGTTTCTTTAAACGGTGGACACAGTGGTTATGCGGTAAACGGCACACCGGCCGACTGTATTAAACTGGCCATTGCGGAAATACTTCCCGAGCGTCCGGATGTGGTGGTAGCCGGGATAAATCCAGGGGCCAATGTCGGCGTCAACTTAAACTACTCCGGCACGGTGGCCGCGGCCAAAGAGGCGGCCCTGGGCGGTACCATCGGAGTTGCTGTATCAATTGATGGCCCAAAAGCAGATTATTACGATGATGCCGCATTGTTTGTCGCTCGCCTATGCGATACCGTGCAGGCAAAAGGACTGCCTTTCGGAACCTTTCTCAATGTGAATATTCCAAACCGGCCCCTGAAAGAGATTGACGGGGTTCGGATCAGCCGGCAGGGTGTTGAATTGCTGACCGATTATGTTGAAAAGCGCATGGATCCCCGCCATCATACCTATTATTGGCAGGGGCGGGATATGCAGTCGTTTGGGGACGACCCCGAAGTCGACGGGGTTGCGCTGGGCCAAAATTTTATTTCCATAACACCGGTCAAATGCGATATGACAGATTACCATGTGCTAAAGGATTTGAGAAGCTGGGATTTAAGCAAAACGATAGATAATGAGCCGGAACCAGATTGAATATTGACGATTGAATATTGAAGATTTGTGGTATCGCTTCAGGCTTCGCCTTCGGCTACGACCCGACAGGTCGCTCTGGCTTTACTATTAAAATCGATCGTTCGACCCAGTCGTTAGACCCTGAGGCTCTCGATGGGAGGCTCACGACGGGTAGAATTGCTTAAGTATTCAATCTGGCTATGGCATAAATCATGCGCAAACATGATGTCAGATAAAATCCGATAAGGGCTTAAGCTTTTAAGCGCTGCCCGATTGTTAAAGGAAGGATCTACTATTATCCATGTTTATCACCTTGGAAGGTATTGAAGGCTCCGGCAAGACGACCCAGATGCAGCAGCTAAGCGCCTATTTTGAGATGCGTGGGCGTTCATGTGTGTTGACCCGCGAACCTGGTGGTACCTCTCTCGGGGAAAAAATCAGGGCTATTTTGCTGGATCCTGCCAGCTCTGAACTGGTTCCCACGGCGGAATTGCTACTGTATATGGCTGACCGTGCCCAGCACATCAATTCTTTGATCAAACCCGGTCTGGCTGAAGGTAAAGTTGTTTTGTGCGACCGCTATTTTGATGCCACCATAGTTTATCAAGGATTTGCCCGGGGGCTTGACACCGGGCTCATCTGTGAATTGCACAGGCTTCTTTTCGAAGACTTAAAACCGGATATTACATTTCTGTTGGATCTTGCACCTCGCATCGGGTTGGCGCGAGCCTGGAAACAGCTTGATAACGGCACGCGCGCCGGCACTGAAAGCCGTTTTGAAGAAGAAACCATCAGCTTTCACGAAAAAGTTCGTGCAGGCTATTTGGAACTTGCGCGCCGTGAGCCCGAAAGGATCCGATTGGTTGATGGTTCCCGGGATGAAAAAAAGGTTCGGGTGGATATCCGGGCTGCGCTGGCTGAATATTTTTAGGTAAAGGGTCGTGGGTAACCGTGAACGCCTATTGTTAATGCGAACTTAAATTTCGTGCACCCAAAATTACACATGATATCTCTTTAGACTACGATGAGCTATTCTATTCTGGATACAATAGGCGATACACCGCTGGTTGAAATCAAAAAACTCAATCCAAACCCCGATGTCAGAGTTCTGGCCAAGTTGGAATACTTTAACCCGGGTGGATCCATCAAGGACAGACCGGCACTTTACATGATCGAGGCCGCAGAAAAATCCGGTGAACTCAACCCGGATAAGACGGTCCTGGAAGCCACCAGCGGAAACACCGGAATTGGGCTTGCGCTGGTATGCGGGATAAAAGGATACAGGCTGCTGCTGGCGATGTCCGAATCCGTCAGTACTGAGCGGCAGAAAATTTTGAAAGCCCGTGGGGCCGAAATTCTTCTGACTCCGGGGCATCTGGGGACAGACGGAGCAATTGAAGAGGCTTATCGTCTTGCCCGGGAAAATCCAGGGCGTTTTTTTTTGGTGGATCAGTTCAACAACGAAGCTAACTGGAAATCCCATTACCATGGGACGGCTCAAGAAATTTGGCGGCAATCCGGTGCGGTCGTTACCACCTTTGTTGCCTGTCTGGGTACCACCGGAACGCTGATGGGCGTCTCCAGAAGATTGAAGCAGTTAAACTCCGCAGTTCAAATCGTCGGCGTTGAACCCTATCTCGGCCATAAGATTCAAGGATTAAAAAACATGAAGGAGGCTTATTGTCCCGGTATTTTTGAAAAACAGCGCCTGGATAAAAAAGTCAATATCGATGATGAAGAAGCTTTTGAGATGGCCAGGAGCCTGGCAAGAACTGAAGGGCTGCTGGTGGGAATGAGCAGTGGGGCCGCCATGGTGGTGGCCCTGAAAGAGGCGCAGCAAATGAGTGCCGGCACCGTGGTGGTGGTATTGCCTGATGGCGGTGAACGTTACCTGAGTACCTCCCTTTTCGCCGTGCGGGAAGATGTGGGACTCAAGTTGTATAATACCCTGAGCAAACGCAAGGAGCCCTTTGAGCCTGTTGTTCCGGGAAACGTATCTTTATACTCATACGGTCCTGTCGTTCATGCAAGAATGCATATTGGTGAGATGCGCCGCTATGTGTTCGCCGATCAACTGTGCCGATATCTGCGATACCGCGGCTACCGGGTCCGGCATATCATGAACATCACTGATTTGGATGACAAAACCATCCAGGGATCTGAAAAAGCAGGTCTGGATTTGACTGAATTTACCCGGGGGCATATTGAGCAATTTAAAAAAGATTTGTCCATTCTCGGCGTCCAACCCGCGGAAAAATATCCCCTTGCCGGCGAACATGTCGAAGATATGGTGGCGCTTTCACAAAAACTTGTCAACAGAGGGTTTGCCTATGAAAAGCTGCGTTCTCTGTATTTCGACATTTCACGGTTTTCAGACTATGGCCGGCTATCCGGTATTGATATTGACAAGATAAAGCTGGGTGCCACCGTCGATCTC
>PVMK01155371.1_pt1 | contig 30297 bp, 29 predicted proteins | sample 1853481 | NCBI WGS metagenome assembly PVMK01 (sample SAMN08533507, study PRJNA380276) | Marine sediment metagenome, whole genome shotgun sequencing project.
AAAGATGAAAAAAATTCTGATCTTACTGCTCGTCATTGCTTTTGCTGTTTCAATGAGCATTACGGGTATCGCCTGCAAAGAAGAGGCTGCTGATGAGAGCCAGCGATGCGCTCTGCTGCTGGAGAAACAGCTGTCGAGGCAACTGAAGCAGTTACTGAAGAAGTAGTTGTCACTGCAGAGAACGGTGATTCCTGTATGGACTGCCATAATGATACTACCCTTGTTTTAGCAAGAGAAGTACAGTGGGGAGCTTCACTTCACGGTTCAGGTATGACATTTGAAAGAAACGGTACAAGTTGTGCTAATTGCCACACCAGTGAAGGCTTCACCGAACGTATTACTGCAGGTACATTTGAGATTGCAGAGGACATACAAGATCCCTCACCTATAAACTGCCGTACATGCCATAATATCCATGATACTTACACTTCATCCGACTGGATCCTGGCCGCAAGTGATGCAGTGACTATCGAGCTCACAGGAGATGTATATGATCTGGGAAATAGTAATCTCTGTGTTAATTGCCACCAGCCAAGGACAAGTTATGAGATACCTGTAGCAGGCGCAGGCGATGTAGAGATAACCTCCACTCGTTTTGGCCCTCATCACGGACCACAGTCTTCAATGCTTGCAGGAGTAGGCGGATATGGTGAATATTCAGGTTCTAATGTCCATTATGATTCCGTAGATAATGGGTGTATCACATGTCATATGAGTGATGCTTATGGGAAGCAGGCCGGCGGACACACCATGAATGTCACATATGAGTATCACGGTGCAACTGAAGAGAGTCTGACTGGATGTACTGAATGCCATGAAGATATCGAGTCCTTTGACCGTGGCGGCGTTCAGACTGAAATTGAAGAGCTGCTTGTAGAAGCACATGAACTTCTGGTCGAGCAAGGTTTGATCGATGGTGAAAGCGGATCCGGTATTACAGGAACATTCACTTCCGAACAAGCAGGAGCTTTATGGAATTACAAGACAGTTGAAGAGGACAGAAGTGTGGGAGTACACAATCCTAAGTTTGCCAAGTTCCTTCTTGAGACTGCTATTGAGGCGCTGCAATAAAGATCAGCAGTGTAGTCTCGAGAGTGTTTTTATTTAAGTAATAATAAGGGAGCCTGGGATTATTCCGGGCTCCCTTATTAAAGAGTTTGATTTAAATTATTATAAATTACATAGGAATTGAAATGTAGTTCATCAGTATCAGTATTTATGGACTTTGAAGTTTTAACGGAGGAAAAGACAAATGGGATTAACCAGAAAAGATTTTTTCTTATCATCAGCCGGATTATGTGCAGCAGCTGGTGGGCTTGCCCGTAATGATTTCGTCAGTACTGCCCTGGTAAAGCCTCTAAATGGTACCAGGATGGCGCTTCTATATGATTCATCGAAATGCATTGGCTGCAGGATGTGCGAAGAAAGCTGTATAAAGGAAAACCACCAACCCAGGGAAAGAGAGCTGGGGCATCTGTCAAAGACATCCTGGACGACAATACAGTCCACTCCAAATAGTAATGGAAAGAAATTATTTTTAAAGAAGCAGTGCATGCATTGTACTGATGCAAGCTGTGTCTCAGTATGCCCGGTAAAAGCAGCGGCACATCACGGCGAATATGTTGTTATCGATCAAGAGTGGTGCATAGGCTGCGGTTACTGCGAGAAGGCATGTCCATTCGGTGTTCCCCACAGGGGACACCCACCAGGCTCTGCCCAGAAATGTACTTTCTGCTTCAATGGGGCTGAGTCAGGACCGGAACCCTGCTGTGCAGAAGCTTGCCCTATCGGGGCCACTACTTATGGTGTCAGGTCAGAATTATTGACAACTGCTAAAAGCAAGGTCCAGAATCTGGTAAAGCTAGGCTGGCCGCAAGCACAACTCTATGGAGAGAATGAGCTAAGTGGATTAGGCGTGATGTATATTTTACTAAAACCACCAACTTTTTATGGATTACCTGAACAACCAAGACAGGCAACAAGGAATGTAGTACTGCAATGGACGACCGGTAGCCTTATTGCAGCAGCCCTTATAGCGCCATTCTGGTATTTACACAAGCGTAAATCAGGAAAAGATGGACAAACGGCAAAACAGGATGAAGGTGCAAAATGATCACATGGGGATTTACAATATGGCTTTATTTATGGCTCGCCGGTATGGCAGCAGGCGCTTATTTTACTGCTTTCCTGGCTGAGCGCTTTGGAAAACACAATGACAACCGTTTACTTCATACCGCTATTTATCTTGGTGTTCCATCAGCAATGATAGGTGTACTCTTTCTTCTTGTTGACCTGAGTTATCCTATTCGCTTCTGGCACCTCTTTGTTCTTTTAAATTCCACATCACCAATGTCTATTGGCAGTTGGCTGCTGGTACTATGGTCAGGTATCAGTGTACTGATAGTTTTTCTATGGCATATGAGAAACCGAATTCCGATCAAACCAGCTATCCTGCAACGGATCAAGAAATACCTCCATTGGGTAGGTTTTTTTACTTCAATACTTCTTATGAGCTATACAGGTGTTCTCCTGGCAGCCAGTAATCAGCCAATGTGGGCATCAACAGCTCTTCTGCCCCCTCTCTTTGTTATTTCAGCAATATCTACAGGAGCTGCTCTCCTGGTCCTGATAAGCATAATCACAAAGATGTGGAAGACTCATGCTGAGACTATCAGGCGGATGGTGCAAGTTGATACAATAATCATTGTAGTCGAATTAGCAGTTTTATCATTATATCTACTCTGGCTTTTCCGGTCAGGAGTTCCCGGAGCCAATGAATCAATGAGCCAGCTCATAACAGGCGAATTGGCGGTGCCGTTCTGGCTTGGAGTCGTTTTGCTGGCAATACTGATACCTTTCACCCTTTATATTATCAACTGGGGTAAAAGTATCGGTAAACGCAAGATAGTCAATGCCTCTTTTATAGCTTCATCTATATGTGTGATCTTTGGGGGCCTGATACTTCGTACCGTGATAGTCATAGGTGGCCAGATTTAAATTTATAGATATAATATCTTCAGAGATTTTGTCATGGTCATGGATATAAGCCTATTTCTTAACAAGATAATCCTTATATATTTCAAGTGCTTTCTGGATCTGCCAGTCTTCAAGAACAGGAGGTTCGCAGATGGCCCTTGCAGCGAGGTATGCCTCTGATGCTTCTTCAAGATAAATGGCAGAATGTAGGGCTTCATTTAAATCCTTACCTACTACGGTAACCCCATGGTGCTTTAAAATAACAGCTCTTTTGCCTTTAAGGTTTTCTACTGCAAATATCCCCGTTTCAATACTTCCTGCAGGTGCATATGGTGTAACTTTTACTTCCCCTCCACAGGCACTTGCCTGGGTTGTAAGTATTGCTGGCAGTTTATCAGTAATCAATCCAACTGTTGTTGCATATACCTGATGCGTGTGGATTATTGCGTTTACCTCCGGCATATGTTCAAAAATATACAGGCAGCCGTCTTTTTCTTTTGAAGCAGTCCTGAAGCCTTCTACTTTATTGCCTTTCATATCTAGTACGACCATGTCATCAATTGTACATTCATTATAGTCCATACCTGATGGTGTAAAAATAATATGCTTACCACACCTCATACTAAGATTACCTGTTGTCAATTTGATAAGTCCACACGCCATTAATTTCTTTGCTGTAATTAATATTTCTTTTTTTTCCTGATCATACATCTATATCCTCCACTTTTAATACTCCTTTTAATAAAATTTTCCTTTACCTGGCTAAATTATCCTTTATAGGATACTAAGGATTAAAGTCCCATTAATTTATGATTTATATCCTTTAATGCCGGATATAGGTCTTTATATATATCATAGGTATTCTGATAGTCATCCCTGTATTTATTATCAGGATAGAACACTTTTCGTGGTTTAATAATCCTCTTTACTGCTTCTTCAATATTGTCATAGACCCCCACCGCCCTGCCTGCCAGTAAAGCAGCCGCAAGGGCGCCAGTTTCATTGATATTAAGTGCACGGATCTCCCTCTCAAAAATATCCGCCTTTATCTGGGCCAATATATCACTTTTTGCTCCTCCTCCAAAAAGGTTCAGGGCATCGATTTTTAATCCCGCCATCTCGACAGTTTCAATATTCCATTTCGTCTCATATGACAATGAATCTATAATACCTTTTACAATATCCTGTCTTGTTGTGGCAAGTGTCATCCCGGTGATCGCCCCCATGGATCTTGAGTCCAGATAAGGTGTCCCACTTCCAATAAAATGAGGCAGTATCAAAACCTTTGAAGGATCCTTTGAGGCTTCACCTATGATTATATTATAAATATCCTCACCGGATTCTTTTGCTCTTTGCATTTCCTCTACTGCGATATTATCCCTGTACCATTTAAGAAGTGCCCCGGCAGTAAAACACCAGGCTATAGTGATATAAAGATCTTTTATTACATGGCAAAAAACAGGATGGTTGTACTCCAGCAATAATGGATCAGTATTAAACTTTGAAAATGCAGTGGTAACACACTCTATCGTTCCAAAACAAAGCGTACTGTCGCCTTCTTTAACAAGACCTCCGCCAAGAGCAGACATTGCCTGGTCAAATCCCCCTGCAACAGCTATTGTTTTTCTGGGAAGTCCAAGCTCATCAGCAATATTATCGCTTATTTCCCCGACTATCTCTCCAGAAGGAACAGTTTTTGAAAGAAGGTTTGAATCTATATCTGCTGTTCCCAGCATCAGGTCAGACCATTTCCTATCCCTGGAATTAAAGGCCATTGTCAATCCGGCAAGTGAATGGCTTATGGTCGGTTCCAGGCCCAGTTTCTGCATCAAAAGATCTTCGTATAATACAAATTTCCATGTATTTTTATATATCTCCGGTTTGTTTTCTTTAAGCCACATTATTTTATTAATAGACCATGCCGGAGAAGCCACTGAACCTGTTTCATTAAAAATCTGTTCCTTACCAATTTTTTCTTCAAGCATTTGTGATTGTTTTGTAGATCTCCCATCTACAACTGGAAGGCTGTTATAGAGAGGATTACCCTTTTTATCAATAGGTGTTACCGCACCCCCTAAAACTGATGCACAAAGAGCTTTTACTTTATCACCGGATGATTGACTAACCGATTTGGTAATTACTTCTTTTATTGCACTCCATATCTGCTCCGGGTCCATCTCTACCCAACCCGGGCGTGGATATACTTCAGGATATTCTTTATATGCCTGGGACAATATCAGGCCGTCATCACTAAAGATCACACTTCTGCAACCAGTTGTTCCAATATCGATCCCCATCAGACTCATATAACCCTCCCCGATTAAATAATTAAAGTTGCATGAGATCTAAAATGATTTCTTAAGGATTTTCAAAACATCATTCTTGTCAGCCATCCTTAAATCTATTTCAACACCAACTGCCATATACCCTACAGTTCCTTCTGCAATAGGTTCAATGTCTGATTTTTTTACACCCTGTTTGCTTAGTGGCACATCCAGCCCTATATCTTTTATGAGTTTTTCTACTTCATTTACAGTAGACTCAAGATCCATATCCTCAATTTTTTTGGAATCAGATCCGGTACATTTATCCTGAAGAAACAATCCTATATTTCTAAACTTTACCGGATCCTTTTTCATACTAAATCTCAAAGTCTGTGGTGTCAATGCGGCAAGGGTCTCACCGTGAACAGTTCCACAAAGGCCCCCTACCACATGGGAGATGCTGTGGCAAAGTGTTATTACAGCCATAGTGATAGCAAATCCTGCATAAGTATCAGCAAGAGCCATTCCTGACCTTGCTTCAATATCACTGCCATTACTATATGCATTCCTTAGATACTTTCCTACCAACCTTATTGCACTTTCACAATACAGATCTGTTACGGGTGTAGAAAGATTACTTGTATAAGCTTCAATTGCATGAGCAAGTACATCGAATCCGGTGGCTGCAGTAACCTTTGGCGGCATAGACATCATCAGCTCAGGATCGACAATGGAAAATTTAGGGAATATATAATCACTTCCCAATCCAGGTTTTTCCTTTTTTTCAGGATTGGTTACAACTGAAAAAGAAGTAACATGACTTCCAGTTCCGGAAGTGGTTACAATCGTTATGATCGGAAGTGTTTTTGCTGTTGGTGATAAAACATCTTCCTGGGTTCCCGGACAATAGTCCCAGATCGGTTTATTGTGTCCCATGGCAATAGCAATACCTTTGGCTGCATCTATTGCACTTCCTCCACCTAAACCTATAATCACGTCACAATTTGTTTCCTGCCCAAATCTGGCACCTTCATCTATTTGAGTAGATAGTGGATTAGGACTAATATCTGCAAATACTTCCGAATCCATTTTGTTTTCTTTTAAGTTTTTCCTTACTTTGTCTATTAATTTTGATTTATTAGAAAATAGACCCGTATTCGTAGTTACGATCAGTGCCTTTTTACCATAGACCTTCGCATTTTCCCCCAGCTCACTTAATTTGCCTTTTCCAAAGAAAACTTTTACCGGTTCATAATAATTGAAATCAAAATTCATTTGACATCATCTCCTTAATTCATTGATTTTATTTCTTATTTGATTTATCCCTGATCCAATCTTTTTTTATAGATATATCCATATCTACCAGAAGTGTAAATGAAAAATCATAATTTTTTAAGTACCTCTTTATGGATCTTCACTGTTTTCTCTAAATCAGAATCTGTATGTGCTGAGGATATAAACATTGACTCAAATTGTGAAGGTGCGATATATATGCCTTCGTCTAAAAGTCCATGGAAATAAACCCCAAATAACTTAGTATCTGACCTGGCAGCCTCTGTATAATTGGTCACAGGACCCTCCTGAAAATAAAAGCCTGCCATTGACGAGACCTGATAGGACGTGCACGGAAAACCAGAATGCTCAAAATTACTCCTCAATTCATTAAAGAATTCTACAGCCCTGGATTCTAATTTTTCATAAAAACCATCTTTTTCCAACTCCAGCAAAGTGGCATAACCGGCAGACAAGGCTAAAGGATTGCCGGATAATGTCCCTGCCTGGTATACGGGTCCATCTGGAGCCAGAAAATCCATGATATGCTTTACGCCGCCAAAAGCTCCGACTGGTAGTCCCCCGCCAATAATCTTTCCAAGAGTTGTCAGGTCGGGCTTAACATTATAGTATTGCTGTGCTCCGCCCTGCCCAAGTCTAAACCCGGTAATAACTTCATCAAAGATCAATACAATACCGTGCAGATCGGCAAGTTTCCGCAAACCCTCTAAAAAGCCTTCCTGTGGAAGAATAACACCCATATTTCCAGCAACCGGCTCAACGATGATAGCAGCAATATTATCCTCGTTCTGTTCGATCAGTTTTTTAACATTAGAGACATCATTATAAACAGCATCAAGCGTATCCTCTATGGTACCCTTTGTTACACCGGGTGTGCCAGGTATTCCAAAAGTCATCGCACCTGACCCGGCTTTACTCAGGAAACTATCAGCATGACCGTGATAACAGCCCTCAAACTTTATGATCTTTGAACGTCCGGTATAGCCCCGGGCCAATCTTATCGCACTCATAGTCGCTTCAGTACCGGAACTGACCATGCGGACCTTTTCGATGCCCGGCACCCGATCAACAATATGACTGGCAAGTTTTACCTCGATTTCACAATTAGCCCCGAAACTTGTACCCTTTTCTGATGCTTCTTTTATTGACTGTATGACTTTGGGATGAGCATGACCAAGGATCATTGGGCCCCACGAACAAACATAATCTATATATTCATTTCCATCTATATCCCAGAGATGACTACCCCTTTGCTTTTGAGATGCATATTGGAGTCCCATTGACGCTCTTGAATGCCCGGACAGGAGAATTCACACCGCCAGGTATAAACTTTTTTGCACGCGCAAACATTTCTTTACTTAGATCATACATTATATTTTTCAGTCTCCATCGGTATTTCATTAACAAAATATTTCATGCTATTTTTTTTGAATTCTTTTTCTGTGAACAGGATATCATATTGCTTAATACCAGTAGCTGAACTAATTTTTTGAGCCACTTGCATAACTTCATCCTTCGACCGCTCATGGATCATAGCGAACATATTATAGGGCCAGTCTGGAAATGTCGGACGCTGATAACAATGCCCGACTTCCGGGAATTTAGCTATCAACTGTCCTACACTCATAATCCGGTCTTCAGGAACTATCCACACAGACATCCCATTTGCCTTAAATCCGGCTTTTTGATGCCTTATAAATATGCTGAGTCTGCGAAGGAGACCGGTATCATGCCAATTTTTCAGCAGGCCTACGATTTCTTTTTCTGAAATTTTTAATCTTCCTGCCAGTTCTTTTAAGGGCCGTGTGACCAGGGGCATATCATCCTGGATAAACCGGGCTATTTCTTTTTCTGATTCTGTCATTTTATTAAAAATTAAACTTCACCTCGTGTTGAAAAATATTAATGGCTGGCAACTCCAAAATATCATGAATACCTGTTTTTATTTTAATTATTTCAACTATTTGATTAAATTTCTTCAGGCTGCTTGCTGAAAGCGTAAACCAGAGATTATATGTATGGGACCGCTGATAGTTATGGGTCACTCCCGGGAATTGATTAATAAACTCTGCTACCATTTCTATATCCTCCGGCGGTACTCTTAAAGCAAGAAGACTGCTCTTATATCCAAGATGTTTGGAATCAAGCACTCCTCCAGTACGGCGGATGATCCCATCTGATTTTAACTTATTTACCCGATCCAGAACTTCTTTTTCACAAATACCTAATTTTTCTCCGATTTTTATAAATGGTTCTTCACATATTGGAAATTCATTTTGCATTGTATTCAATAACTGCCGGTCTACATCATCCATTTACTTTTTCCTTTAAACTTTTTGGCTTTTTCCTGGGTTGGTAGACACAATATGGTTCTTCATCCAGATAATCTCCTGTTGATGCAAAAGCACGGGCCCGGCAACCGCCACATACCTTCCTGTATTCACAATAGCCGCACCTGCCGTGATATTTATCGATGTCCCGCATTTGCAGGAAGACTTCCGATGTATTCCATATATGCTGGAAATCATAACCGCTTCTTCTTATATCCCCGCATTCACTTTCCAAAAAACCGCAGATCTGCAGGGTACCGACATGAGAAATAAATGCAAATGATTGTCCCCCCATACATCCTTTGGACATTGCACTCATCCCATGGGTCCTGGGAGTCACTGTGCGGCCTGCCTCTTTTTCCCTTTCCCTAAAAATACGGTAATAATGCGGGGCACAGGTCGGCCGCAGCTGGATAGGAATTTGCTGGTTTTTCTCATAAATCCAGTTTAATACCTTTTCATATTCCATCGGGGCGATCTCCATATCAGCAAGATCTTTGCCCCGTCCTGTAGGGACCAGTAAAAATGGACTAAAAGCAACAGCACCCAGCTCTATTGCCAGGTCCAATATGTCCCTTATCTCATCTATATTATGTTTTGTGATTGTAGTATTTATTTGAAATTCAAGTCCTGCCTTTTTAGCTTCTTCAATGCCTTTTACAGCATCCGCAAATGCTCCCGGAACTCTCCTGAAATCGTCATGACTTTCTGCTGTGGCTCCATCAATACTGATGCTGATCCGTTTGATCCCCGCATCCATCAGTTGGCGGGCTTTCTTTTCTGATAATAATTTTCCGCAGGGGCTCATCACCATTCTTAGTCCAAGCTGATCACCGTACCTGATAATATCTTCCAGGTCCTGCCTCATCATAGGATCTCCACCGGTTAAGATAATGATGGGCTTTGCAAAGCTTGCAATACTATCCATAGTTTTAAATATTTCCTCTGTTGTCAATTCGTTTTCATACGGCCCAAACCTGGCAGCAGCACGGCAATGGCGACAATTTAAATAACAGCTGCGGGTAATCTCCCATGCGATCAACCGGGGAATATATTTTTTCTCTGGCATTTTTTTTGTATCAGGGTGTTCAGTCATGTTTTTCATTTTTTGTTTAAAAGTTCAGCCACATCTTTGGCAAAATAAGTTATAATCAAATCCGCTCCAGCGCGCTTAAGAGATGTGAGCAGTTCCAATACTACTCCTTTCTCATCGATCCAGTTTTTTTGTGCAGCAGCTTTTATCATTGAATATTCACCGCTGACGCTATAAGCAGCAACCGGCATCCTGAATCGTTTCTTTATCCTCCATATGAGATCCATGTATGCCATTGCAGGTTTTACCATGATAATATCGGCCCCTTCGCTTACATCAAGCTCGACTTCACGCAATGCTTCATCTCCATTAGCTGGATCCATCTGGTAGGACCTGCGGTCCCCAAACTGTGGTGTAGACTCCACTGCATCCCTGAAAGGGCCATAAAAAGTTGATGCAAATTTGGCAGCATAAGACATAATAGGGATATCCTGGTATCCGTGTTTATCCAGGGCCGAGCGTATAGCAGCAATTCTTCCATCCATCATATCTGAGGGTGCGACCATGTCGGCACCCGCACGGGCATGGGATACCGCCATTGCTTTTAACATTTCCAATGTCTTGTCATTATCGACTTCTCCATTTTTAATCCAGCCGCAATGACCGTGATCTGTATACTCACAAAAGCAGACATCAGTAATGATAACTAATTTCTTCACTTCGGATTTAATTGCTTTTATGGCCTGCTGTACGATCCCGTCATCAGATATGCCTTCGCTCCCATTTTCATCTTTATGTGAAGGTATCCCAAAAAGAATCACTGCCGGAATCCCTAATTTCTGGATAATAGAACATTCCTTAACCAATTCATCAATAGAAAACCGGTAATTTCCCGGCATTGATTTTATTTCATTTTTTATTTTTACGCCTGGTTGGACAAAAAGCGGGTAGATCAAATCATCTACAGACAGTGCTGTCTCACGTACCATATTCCGTAAAGTCTCTGTGCGCCTTAGCCGGCGTAAACGTTGTTCAGGAAAAGACATATGCTTACTCCTCTTAAATCTTATCTAAATGCACTGGTTCATTATAGCTGATTGTTTCCATATTCTCATCACCTGGCCCGGGACTTATTTCTTCATCAGTAAGATAGCAGGCAGGATCAGTTTCCCACAGATCACCGGTAACAGCTTCAGCACGTAAACGTAAATTACCTCCACAGATGTCTTTCCATCGGCAGTTCACACAACGGCCCGAAAGATGAGGGATCTTGTCTTTTAATTTTTTCATCAACGGATTTGAAAGATCTGTCCAGATCTCGCTGAATTTTCTTTTACGCACATTCCCGAATGAATAATGACGCCAGAATTGATCAGCGTGAACTTCTCCGTTCCAGCTTATACATCCTATGCCGTTTCCGGAACTATTACCCTGGTTCATCTGCAGCAGTTCAAGGACATCAGACGCCCGTTCATGTCCTTCCCGGACCATCCTTTGATACAAATATATTCCATCTGAATGATTGGCCACTGTAAGGACTTCTTTAGGGTATCCCCTGCTGTGCATATCATAAGTCAGGTCAATGATCTTATCTACTGTTTGCCGGGTTTTCTGGTGTGAAAGATCCTCCTTGATCAGTGCTGAGCCCCGTCCGGCATAAACAAGATGATAGAAACACACACGGGGTATATTTTCTTGTTCTAAAAGTTTAAAGATTTCAGGAATATCTTCAACATTATGTTTGTTCATGGTAAAACGGAGGCCGACTTTTATGCCTTCTTTCTGGCAATTACGTATGCCTTCTAATGCCCTGTCAAAGGAACCCTGTACACCGCGGAACTTATCATTGGTCGGTCTTAGACCATCAAGGCTTACTCCAACATATGAGAGACCTACTTTTTTTAGATCACGTGCTACATCCCGGTTAATAAGCGTGCCGTTTGTAGAAATAACGGCCCTTACTCCCGATTTTGTAGCATAACTGGCAAGATCCAATAGATCTTTGCGCATAAGAGGTTCCCCGCCGGAAAATAAAATAACCGGTGCACCGAATTGGGCAAGATCATCAATTAATGCATATCCTTCCTTAGTACTGAGTTCATCAGAATATTCTATATTTCTCGAAGAAGAATAACAATGCATGCAATGCAAATTGCACCGGCGGGTCACATTCCAGACTACTACCGGCTTTTTATCAGATGAAAATTGTAATAGATGGGGAGATAACTTATTTGATTTTCGTCCATAACGCAGTACATCTGAAGGTTCGACTACACCGCAATAAAGTTTTGAAATACCGATCATGTTCTATCCTTTTATTTATAATATTTAACAATACTTTTCACCAGGTCAGGAATAGTATATTTTTCTGGCTGAATTTGGACCTTTAACCCAAATGACCCGGCTGTTTTTTGAGTTATCGGGCCGATACTTGCGATACTGGCTGATGAGAATACCTGTTTAATGTTTTCCTGGCCTATCAATTGAACAAAATTCTTAACTGTTGAAGAACTTGTAAAAGTAACCAGGTCAAAACATCCTGACCGTATCTCCTCAATGACTTTTTCATCTTGCTCATCTTCCATGCAAGTCCGGTAAGCTATGACCTCGTCAACTCTGTGCTCCACATTTTTCAAGTCCCAGGCGCAGGTCAGCCCTGGCAATATCTGCGCGGGGAAGCAATATCTTCTTACCCGGGATATCCATTATTTTAAATTTATCCACTATTGCTTCAGCAATAAATTCATCCGGCTGCATATCTGCTCTTAGACCAAAAGAACTCAGCCTGTCTGCTGTAGCCGGACCAATGACACAGATCTTATTATTTGATAAACTCCGGCTATCCTGACCGGACTGAAATAATCTTTCAAAAAATGATTCCACACCATTAACCGATGTAAAAATGATCCAATTATAATCTGCCAGGTTCCTGACAGCATTATCAAGTGGCGCCATATCTTCAGCCTTTTTTATCTTAATTGTCGGCAGCATAATCGTATTGGCGCCAAGACTTTCCAATGCCACTGCCAGCTTGCTAGCCTGGGATCGGGCTCTTGTTACTATAATACGTTTCCCGAATAGTGGTTTTTTTTCATACCAGCTCAAATCCGGATACAGGGAAACCACCTCACCTACAATAATTAATGCTGGTGGTTTGACATCAGCTTTTTCTGTCTTATCGACAATATCACCCAGCTTGCCAGTGATAGTTTTCTGCTGAGTTGAGGTACCTCTCTGGATGACTGCCACTGGTGTTTTCTCTGACTTGCCATACTCCATTAATTTTAAGACAATGCTTTCAAGATTGCGGACACCCATATAAAAAACAAGAGTGCCGTGCATTGATGCAATAGCTTTCCAATTGAGTTGTGAATGTTTCTTAGTGGGGTCTTCATGACCTGTTATAAATGACACTGATGTTGCCATATTGCGGTGAGTAACCGGAATACCTGCATATGCAGGAGCGGCAATACCGGATGTAATGCCGGGAACTATCTCAAACGGGACATTGCTATTATTTAAAGCTAGTGCTTCTTCTCCTCCCCTGCCAAAAATAAAAGGGTCGCCCCCTTTTAGCCTTACTACAATTTTTTTTGCTTTTGCTTTTTCAATTATTAACTCATTTATCAGTTTTTGATCCAGGGTATGAGTTCCCGCTTTTTTACCGACATAGATTTTTTCTGCATCAGCGCGTACTTCTTTTAAAAGGTCAGTATTTGCCAGATGATCATAAATCACAATATCCGCATTTTTTAAAACATTTAAACCCTTGACCGTGATCAAGCCCCTGTCTCCGGGCCCTGCTCCCACGAGATATACATATCCAAAATCATTATTATTCACATTCATGATTTTCCTCCAGTATCTTTTCAGCTCCCATATGCATGATCTTTTGAGCCAATACTGTGCCGGTATTCCAGTCATCAGTAGCTTTCGCTGGAATTGTAGCAGTCAGGACTTTGCTGCCATCCAGATTTGATATCTTTCCTTTTAGAAACATCTGGCCGGATATTCTTTCGCAATAAGCAGAGATAGGTGATTGGCACCCTCCATCAAAAGTTTGTAAAAATGCCCGTTCCATCATAACTGCATGAAATGAATCCAGGTGATTGATTTCCTGGACAAGGCTTTTAATATCACTGTCCTGCCGGATTTGTATTGCGATAGCGCCCTGGGCAGGTGCCGGAAGCATGATATTATGGTCAATTACTTCACGGATATGTTTTTGAAGCCCCAACCGGATCAACCCTGCTGCAGCTAATATCAATCCATGCATTTCACTGTCTAAAAATTTTTTTATCCGTGTTTCAATATTACCCCGGATATCTGTAATTTTCAGGTCCGGCCTGTATGAAAGAAGCTGGGCCCTTCTGCGGGTGCTGCTTGTTGCTATCACTGCACCTTCCGGCAGATCGTTTAATTTCAAATCATTCTTGCTTATAAATACGTCAAACGGATTTTCACGCTCCGGAACAGCTGCTATTATAAGATCTTTAGGATTTTCAGTCTGTAAGTCTTTAAAGCTGTGAACTGCAATATCGATTTCTTTTTTAAGAAGTGCGGTTTCTAATTCCCGGACAAATAATCCTTTGTCACCTACTTTACTCAAAGCCACATCAAGTATTATATCTCCCTTTGTTTTGATGATCTTCTGTTTGATATCTTGAGTAGGGTGCTTTTCCAATAATAACTTTTTTACAATATCGGTCTGTTTCAAGGCTAACTTGCTGCCTCTTGTACCAATAATAATTGCTCTATTCATGTTCATCCAGTCCGAAGATCTTACGGATCGCAAAAGCTTCGCGGTAATTGCTATCAATCGAACATTCATTTAGCCTGTTCATCGGAGGATGTAATATTTTTTTAATTAAACTTCTTGAAAACAAGTCCAGGTCCTTCAAATCTTTTTCACAAAAATTTTTACCGTATCGTTCTATTTCTTTCTGGCGGATCTTATCAAAAAAATAATTCAGATCCTTAATTGTAGGCACGATGTATTGTTTTGAATACCACTGTTCATATTCCTTTAGTTCCTCGGCAATTATCTTTTCAACTTTGAGGATCTCTTTCTGCCGGGAATGTACGTTTTTCTTAGCAATCTGCTGCAGGTCATAAATATTATATAAGGAAACATTATTAACTGATTTTACACTACTTTCTACATCATGGGGAACTGCAATATCAACGATCAATAAAGGACGGTCTTTTCGTTCATGCATAACCTGCTTTACTGTATCAAAAGATAGGATCTCCTGTTTTGATGCTGTAGAGGTTATAATAATATTTGATTCATACAATGCCTTTGACAGGTCCTTAAATGGTAATACCCTTGCATCAAAAACCTGTGCCAATTTCTGTGCTTTACCCAGCGTCCTATTTACAATCGTGATATCAGTTGACCCGATTTTTTTTAGATTTGATAATAAGACTTGAGCGATATCCCCGGCACCGATAACCAATATTTTTTTATCATCTAAATTTGAAAAATTCTTTTTGATCAGTTGGATGGCAACAGATCCTACGGATGCTGCTCCGGTACTAATTTTGGTTTCATGCCGTGAACGTTTACCGACACTAAAAGCCTGGTGAAATAATTTATGGAAAAATAGGTCAACAGTTTTTGCTTCAACAGCGCTTGAGTAAGCCTTTTTAACTTGAGACAGGATCTGGTCCTCTCCCAGTACCATGCTGTCAAGTCCGGCAATAACCCGAAAAAGATGGTTAACAGCTTTTGAATTTGAAGCATGGTAGAAATAATTTTTTAATGATCGCGCATCAAGCCCTATGTGATCTGTTAATGTGGTCAACAGCTTTCCATTAAACCGGCTGTTGTCATTGTCGTCATCATCACCCTTACCGGAAATACAGTAGAGTTCTGTCCGGTTACACGTTGATAATAAAACAACTTCATCAAGATGCTTCATCGATCGCACTTTAACTAAAAATTCTGAACTCTCTTGCTCATTAAAAGAAAATTTTTCAAAAACCTCTATGGGTGTTTTCTTATAATTTAATCCGGTAAGATAAATATTGTTCATAATTTAATTATCAAAATAAAGATCTATAATTTTTTGTGCTTGTCGCTTTGCCATTATTTTTCTTTCACTGGCTTTTTTGCTTTTTTGCTCTTCACGCAAATCCCCTAAAAGTGTTACCTCTTTTGATAATTCACCTGGTAGATATTCTTCTAATTTTTTTCGAAGTATCCTGGCAAAAGCAGGAGATCTGCCTTTTGTTGATATTGAAACCGAAAGATCACCGCGGTCAATAATGCTGGGGACATAAAAATTACAATAATCCGGCTCATCTACCACATTGACAAGTATTCCATTCTTCTCTGATTCACGAAAGATCAAATGGTTTACTTCTTTATCATTCGTCGCTGCAATGACCAGAAAAACATTCTTCAGGTCATCTTTGATAAATTTCCGATTATTGTATACCAATTTTTTTTCATCTACAAATTTCTGCAAACCATCAGTAATGTCTGGACTCGTAAGGGATATATCGGCTTCAGCCTTTAATAAACGAATGACTTTTCGTTCAGCTATCTTTCCTCCGCCAACAACAAGAATTTTTTTATTTTTTAATTTTAATAAAATAGGATACATAAAAATCATTAAAATTTTTTAAATCAAATTTCATAATAAAATATACTTTTCAGGTATTGATATTGAATTAAAAAATTCAAAGCAACTCTTAATAAATAATAATAGTTATAGAAATGATAATTTTAATCTTAAAGGGTTTTTTTGTATATAATAATCTAAAGACTGACCACCTGTCATTATCACAAACAAAGTATCAAACTCCCGGGAACCAATATACCGAAGCATTGATAAAATTATTACGGACAAACCCATGTAGCTAATTAAATTAATCCGGTATCTGTCTTTAATAAGGGAGCCAGAATAATTCTGGCTCCCTTATTATCTATCATTTAAATAAAAACACTCTCAATGCTACACTGCTAATCTTTACTGCAGCGCCTCAATAGCAGTCTCAAGAAGGAACTTGGCAAACTTAGGATTGTGTACTCCCACGCTCCTGTCCTCTTCAACTGTCTTGTAATTCCATAAAGCTCCTGCTTGTTCGGATGTGAATGTTCCTGTAATACCGGATCCGCTTTCACCATCGATCATTCCTTGCTCGACCAGAAGTTCGTGTGCTTCTGCAAGCAGCTCTTCAATTTCAGTCTGAACGCCGCCACGGTCAAAGGACTCGATATCTTCATGGCATTCAGTACATCCAGTCAGACTCTCACTTGTTGAGCCGTGATACTCATATGTGACATTCATAGTGTGTCCGCCTGCCTGTTTTCCATAAGCATCACTCATATGACATGTGATACACCCATTATCTACAGAATCATAATGGACATTAGAACCTGAATATTCACCATATCCGCCTACTCCTGCAAGCATTGAAGACTGTGGTCCGTGATGAGGGCCAAAACGGGTAGAAGTGATCTCTACATCGCCTGCGCCTGCTACAGGTATCTCATAACTTGTCCTTGGCTGGTGGCAATTAACACAAAGATTACTATCTCCCAGATCATAGACATCTCCTGTAAGTTCCAGGGTCACTGGTTCAGTAGAGGTCAGTGCCCAATCGGCTGATGTATATGTGTCATGGATATCATGGCATGTACGGCAGTTTATAGGTGATGGATTTTCTACATCTTCTGCAATTTCAAATGTACCTGTGGTCATACGCTCGGTAAAGCCTTCACTGGTGTGGCAATTACGGCACAACTTGCACCGTTTCTTTCAAATGTCATGCCTGAACCATGAAGTGAAGCTCCCCATTGTACATTTTTTGAGACGATCAGGGTAGTATCATTATGGCAATCCATACAGGAACCGCCGTCCTCTGCAGTGACAACTACTTCTTCTGTAACTTCTTCTGTCGTATCATCAACAGTTTCTTCAGCAGCAGTATCGGCATCAGTAGCCTCTTCAACAGCTTCCTCTTTACAGGCAATACCCATAATACTCAGTGAAACAGCCAGAGTAATTACTAGTAGCGAGAGCAGAATTTTTTTCATCTTTCCTCCTTTTATAAATCCTTATTATTCCGTTTTTAAAAGCTTCTTTATTAGTGTTACAAATATGTTTCAGGTCTATCTGTAATAATAATTTTTTACATATTGTCTATTAATTCAATATGTTAAATTAAAATTCTATAATTAACAAATTTTAATGAAATTAACAGGAATATTAAATAATGTCAATAAAAAAAAGTGCAATTTTTTTTATATTTCGATATTGTCATCTCAAGTAATCAATTAGAGGACTTTATTATTAGAAAAGAATCAAGAAAATCTTATACAATTGTTGTCTTTCCTACCTCAGCCGCATTTATTTCATATAGGTTTTAAGCCGGAGCTTAACCGGATATCAGGGCAGATTTAAAGAAAATACTTAAGATAGTGAGATTGGGTTCTTATAGTTCTAGTGATCGACTCTATAGGTTGATGGTATTATTTATTTCATCTGTAAAGGATTTACTAGTCGTTAAAAAAATACTCCTGCAGTATCTCTTGCCCGGGTTTTATCCTGAGGACTTCATCATTGTCCCAGTTCCCTTTCACAAGCATCTCGAGGAGCCTGGAAGATCCTTTTATTTCTTCTAATTCTATTTCTCTTTCCAGGATATCGCTCATGAATGATACCATATCTTCAGCATAATCCCTGTGGATCTTTTCGATATCATCATTATTTATAAGGATTATTTTTTTATAGTTCTTTCAGCATTTCGATTATAAGAAACTTTGCCATTGACTCATCATATTTTTTCCCATAACGTTCCCTTCGCCCTGAACCATTCACTGGGGATCTTATCTTCCTGACCGGTCCATACAAGATACCCTCTGTATGGGTCTCCGCCGTACTCGATCCATCCCCTGCAAAGGTAGTAGGTAGCTGGATCCTTTTTAAATACCTCTATATACTTTTGCTTTGATCCTAAAAACAGGCTTATGCAGTCATCGACTTTTGGTATGATTATCTCGTGCTTATCAGATTTTAACCCCACTACCCCATTACTACATTGTCCATAGATCAGGATAATATTATTATATTCATCTCCAACCTTGTCGATCTCTTCCTGCAGTTTTACCCTCATGGTATCCGGGGTATCATGAAGATGCTGTTCCATATAGACGCAATCCAGGCCATCCTGGTCTTCTTTCTTAAATCTTTCAAATTCATTTTTCATTACATCGCACACTATGGCAAGATTCTTCATTTTTATTCCCCATATACTTAAATTACATTATTACTCTTAATTATATATTTATCAGATATGTATAGTTGAAGTCAAATCTAGGAATCAGTATTGCGGAGCATTATGCTGTCATCGGTAAATTTCTCTCCACTGGCACGCTCAAAAGCAACTACCAGGTCGTTGACGGAAAGGTCCGATTTCTTTTCCTGATGTATGTCAACAATGATCCTGCCTTTATGCATCATTATCAGCCTATTGCCATAATGCAGGGCATGTTCCATATTGTGCGTGACCATTATGGTCGTCATCTTCTCTTTCTGTACGATCATCTCACTCAATTCAAGGACTATCCGGTTTGTCTTGGGATCCAGGGTAGCTACATGCTCATCCAGGAGCAACAGTGATGGTTTACTGATAGTTGCCATTATAAGGGCCAGAGACTGTCTCTGGCCGCCGGAAAGTGTGCCGACCATGGCAGATAGCCTGTCCTCAAGTCCCAATCCCAATTGAGCCAATACTGTCCTGAAAAGTTCCCTGCGTTTTTTATTGCTAGCAATCCTTAATCCCCTTGACTGGCCGCGAAGTATAGCCAGGGACAGATTTTCTTCTATCGTCATTTTTGCCGCGGTACCTGTATGGGGGTTCTGGTAGACTCTGCTGACAAATCGTGCACGCTTATGTTCACTGAGCCTTGTGACGTCCCTGTCATTGATTGTGATCTGGCCGCCTTTTTCTGGCGGATAGACTCCTGCAATGACATTCAGTAAAGTAGTCTTACCGGCTCCATTGCTGCCAATGACAGTAATAAAATCCTCGGCACCGACATCCAGCCTGACATTATCCAGTGCTGCAACCTCATCTACCGAACCTCTTAAAAATACTTTATTTACTTTTCTGAGTTTCATTAAATTTTGTTTTTTACTCATAAGAACTCTCACCCTACATCCTTGCTGCCGGTGGTATCCATTCTCCCCGAATCCTTTTTTGAATATATGGTATTGCCAGGGCAATGATAACAAGTAAAGCTGTGACCAGCTTTAGATTGCTTGGAGGTAATCCCAATCTAAGTGCAATACTTAGAAACAGGCGATAAACAAAAGATCCGCCGATCACTGCAAACAGTATGGCGGTAACGCCCCTTGGACGGAACAATCTCTCGCCGATTATCACTGATGCCAGACCCATGACTATCATACCGATACCCATGCCTACATCAGCAAAACCCTGCTTTTGGGCAATTAGCCCTCCTGCAAGAGCAACAAGGCCATTCGATAGGGAGACACCCAGTATCGTGGTCATATCGGTGTTGACTCCCAGACCTCTTACCATCTGTTCATTATCACCCGTGGCCCTTAATGCCAGGCCGATCTCAGTTCGTAGAAACCAATTTAAGATTCCGAGAATGATAATAGTAAAAACTACCATAAACAGGATTGTCAGGGTGCTGTTAGGTTTAGTACCAAACAATTGGGCGGTTTGTTTTAGGACCGTTGGCTCGCGCAGGACAGAAACATTGGACCGCCCCATAATCGCAAGATTTATAGAATATAGTGCGACCATCATCAGTATGCCTGCGAGCAGGGCATTTAATCTAAGCTTAGTATTAAGCAGGGAGGTAACCAATCCCGCACACATACCCGCAATGAAGGCAACCAGGGTTGCCAGCCAGGGATTGACTCCAGCTACGATAAGGGTGGCAGCCACAGCCCCACCCATTGGAAAGCTTCCATCAACCGTAAGGTCAGGAAAGGAAAGCACGCGAAATGTTATATACACTCCAAGGGCCACAAATCCATATGCCAGGCCCTCATATAAGGAAATCGACAGCAAATTTATAACAAAATCCAAACGTGCTTACTCCTTTCACGATATCAGCCTAAATATCTTTTTATATTTATTAGCTTGTAAAACCTAAAAATTATTAATACCTAGTTTTCATATACTGTTTCTGCTGCATCTAACAGTTCCTGGGGAATAGTAACGCCTAGTCGTTCTGCAGCTGCAGTATTAATAGTAAGACTTATTACCTTGCCTTTTTCAACAGGAATCTCGGTAGCATCAGCGCCTCCCAGTATTTTAGCTACTATCTCACCAGTCTGGTAGCCAATATCATAATAATCAAATCCATATGCGGCAATACCGCCTCTTTCTATAGATTCATTATCAGATGGGAAAAGGGGAATGCTTTCTTCTTCGCAAACACCGATCAAGGCTTCCAGGCCAGATACTACAGTATTGTCAGTACCTATCCATATAGCATCCACTTGTCCAACTAGTGATTGTGCCGCAGTAAGGACATCAGCACTGGTAGAAACAGTTGCTTCCACTACTTCGATACCAAGCGCGTCACATGCTTTTTTAAGTTCCTCTACAAGGAATACTGAGTTTGCCTCGCCATTATTGAAGAGGGTACCTATTGTCTTAACACCAGGTACTATCTGTGTTATCAGGTCAACATCATCATCCACAACAATCATATCACTTACTCCGGTAACATTATCGTTAGGATGAGATTCCCAGCTCTCAACCATCCCTGCACCAATTGGATCGGTAATGGCAGAAAAGACAACCGGAATGCCTGTATCTTTTGCAGCAGCAATAGCTGAAAGGGTATTTGGAGTGGCAATGGAGATGATCACATCTACTTTGTCCCCAACAAACTTCTGGGCTATTGTATCAAATAGAGAGCCATCTCCCTCACTGTTTTGATAGTCGATCTCAAGATTATCACCTTCCACATAACCATTATCAGCAAGAGCTGCAATAGCACCTTCCCTGGCCGCATCTAATGCCGGATGACTAACAACCTGGGTAATACCGATTTTCTTTACTTCTACTTCTTCTTCAATAGCTTCCTCTACTTCTTCAATAGCTTCTTCTACTTCTTCAACAGCTTCTTCTAATTCTTCAACAACTTCCTCTAATGCTTCTTCTACTGTTCCCTTACAACCAACACCTATAGCCAGGGACACTACAATAACTACCGCAAACATCCAGATTAATAATTTCTTCATTTTAACCTCCTGATTAATTTATTGATAAGAATCTAAACTTTGGCATTATTACTTAGCCCTCCTCTCATAATGCCATTATAAATAATTTTTTATGTTATCAGTTTTGTAGTAATTAGTCCACTTTTCAGCGAGCTCCATTTTAGCAATGATAGAGCATATTTAGTTTATTACTTATGGGATCTTATATAATAAATATCGATAATAATTTTTTTAGTCCTGTGAAAGATAATCACTGTTCTCAAACTGGCTGTAATACAGGTTTGCGTAGAAGCCGTTTTTCTTTAGAAGCTGTTCGTGATTTCCCTGCTCTACTATGTCGCCATTGTCCATTACGAGTATAAGATCGGCATTGCGGATCGTGCTGAGCCTATGTGCTATTATAAAGCTTGTACGGTCCTTCATCAGATTATCCATTGCATTCTGGATCAGAAGTTCTGTACGGGTGTCTACCGAGCTTGTGGCTTCATCAAGGATCAGTATTTTTGGATCGGCAAGTATTGCCCTTGCAATTGTTATAAGCTGTTTCTGTCCCTGGGAAATATTTGAAGTCTCCTCATTAAGTACATGGTCATAACCATTTGGAAGTGTGTGGACAAAATGATCCACATATGCGATCTTTGAGCTTTCAATCACTTCTTCATCTTTTGCGTCCTGCCTGCCATACCTTATATTCTCCATTATGGATCCATTGTAAAGCCAGGTGTCCTGGAGGACCATCCCGAACATCGACCTGAGATCCTTCCGGGTAAAGTCTTTTATATTATTACCATCAACCAGGATACTGCCGCTATTGACATCATAAAAACGCATCAACAATTTTACCATGGTAGTCTTTCCGGCACCGGTAGGACCTACGAGGGCTATTTTCTGGCCTGGTTCCACATCAGCTGAAAAGCCCTTAATAATAGTCTGCCCAGATTTATAACCAAAGTGGACATCATCAAATTTAACTCTCCCGGAGATACTGGAAGGTTTTACCGGTTTTTTTGTATCCGGAATTTCTTCCTCTTCCTCAAGGAATTCAAATACCCGTTCCGCAGAAGCTGCTGTCTGTTGAAGTATATTAGAAATATTTGCCATCTGTGAAATAGGCTGCATAAATGTCCTTACATATAATATAAAAGCCAGGATCTGGCCTACAGACAGCTTTCCCTGTACAGCAAGCCATCCTCCAAGTACTGTTACTGCAACATAGCCTAAGTTTCCCACAAAGAATGCAATCGGCATCATAAGTCCTGACAAGAACTGTGATTTCCATGCCGCTCCATAAAGAACATTATTGAAACCATTGAACTTCTCTATGCTCTTTTTCTCACCATTAAAGGCTTTCATCACATTGTGTCCGCCAAACATCTCTTCAACATGACCATTTACATGTCCCAGATAATCCTGTTGTTGCTTGAAATACTTCTGGGAGCGCTTGACTACGGTCATTATCATTATGAGTGAAAGCGGGATTATGATGAGTGACGTCAGTGTCATTATCCTGCTAATGGTAAGCATCATTATTAGTATACCGATCACGGTTGTGACCGAGGTTATTATCTGCGTAAGACTCTGGTTTAGCGTCTGGTTTATTGCATCGACATCATTTGTCACACGCGATAGGACCTCACCCTGATTTGTGTCATCAAAATACTTAAAGGGCATCCTGTTGATCTTTTTAGATATATCCCTCCTGAAACGGTATGTGATCTTCATGGATACGCTGGACATTATCCATCCCTGCACATATAAGAATAAGGCAGATACTCCATAAAGACCTACTGCTATAAGGATAATATTACCAATATACTTAAAATCAACACCACTTCCGGTACCGGATATTGACCCTAGTACTCCTTCAAAAAGCCTTGTCGTAGCATTACCAATTATTTTAGGACCAACTATTGCAAATCCAGTGGATGCTGCAGCAAGTACCATTACCACAATTACCTGTGCTTTAAACTTTTCAATATATTGTATGAATTTCTTTAAGGTTCCCTTGAAATCCTGGGCTTTTTCACCCTGCATCTGTATGCCTCCTCCAAAGCCCCCCATATGGCCTCCGTCCCCGGAACTCTTCCTGCTTCTGGCGGACCCTCCAAAACCTATTGGACCTGAAGGTCTTCCTTTTGTTCTCCCGGTTTTATCACTCATGCCAGTTCCTCCTTGCTGAGCTGGGACAGGGCGATCTCCCTGTAAGTCTCACAACTTTTCATTAATTCCCTGTGTGTACCCTTTCCGGCTATCTTACCTTCATCAAGCACAATGATCTGCTCTGCATTCATGACAGTTCCCACACGTTGTGCAACAATTAATTGTGTAGTTTTTGCCGAGTATTTTTTAAGTGCCCTCCTCAGGGCCTTATCAGTTTTAAAATCCAGTGCAGAAAAACAATCATCAAGTACGAGTATCTCCGGATTTTTTACTAATGCACGGGCTATTGAAAGCCTCTGTTTTTGGCCACCTGATACATTCTTTCCACTCTGGGATATATCGGCATTAAAACCATCAGGATTTGAATTGATGAATTCAAGCGCCTGGGCGATCTCTGCTGCCTTTTTTATTTTCTTCCTGCTTGCCTTTTCATCTGCATAATGGAGATTACTGTCTATGGTTCCGCTAAAAAGGATATTTCTTTGAGGGACATACCCGATCTTTTCCCTGAGATCATGCTGAGTGACTTCCCTTATATCAATACCATCCACAAGTATCTTTCCGCGGCTGACATCATAGAACCTGAGTAAAAGATTGGCAAGCGTTGATTTACCGGAACCGGTCGATCCTATAAAAGCTGTTGTCTCACCGGGTCTGGCTGTAAAACTTATATCATGGATCACATCTTCCTCTGCTTCCGGATAGCGGAATGAGACATTTTTAAAATCTACCTGACCCTGTACAGGCAAGGTAAATTTTACAGGTTTTTCAGGATCACGGATAATAACCTCAGTTTCAAGGACATCTGCCACTCTTCCTGCAGATACTGAAGCCCTGGGGATCATTATAAACATGACCGAAAGCATTAAAAATGACATTATGATAAGCATGGCATACTGTAGGAAAGCCATCATATCTCCTACCTGTATATTTGCTTCGGCTACCTGGTGGGCTCCGACCCAGACTATAAGAAGAGAAACAATATTCATGATGAGCATCATAACAGGCATCATTACGACCATTGCCCTGTTTACAAAAAGGGATGTCCGGGTAAGGTCCACATTTGCCTTATCAAAACGCTTTTCCTCAAATTTTTGAGTATTAAATGCCCTGATGACCATCATTCCCGAAAGATCCTCACGGGTCACAAGACTGAGCCTGTCAATAAGGCCCTGCATCTTCCTGAATCTTGGAAGTGTGACTGAAAATACAACTATTATAAGCAAGATAATGACAATTACTGCTAAAGCAATTACCCAGGACATCGAGGTACTCTTACTGAGTGCAAGGATTATTCCGCCTATCCCAAGTATTGGAGCATAAATGACTATCCTGATCAACACTATGACAAGCATCTGGATCTGGGTGATATCATTTGTCGATCTTGTTATAAGGGATGCAGTGGAGAATTTATCAAATTCGGTGTTTGAAAAACTTTCAATCCTGCTAAATACTTTTTCCCGGAGATTTCTTGCCAGTCCTGCTGCAGCCTTTGCAGACAAATAACCGACTGCAATTGCACAAATGACAGATCCAAGGGACAGGAGAAGCATCAAGAGTCCGGCATACCATATATACCTGCTCTGTACACTTTCTGTATCCATGCCCAGGGCAGAGTATTCAGCCCTGACTGACCCTACAGCTGACTGGGTCACCATGCTGTCGCCAAGCAGGTCAAATTGATCATCTATTGATGTAAGTAGTCCTGACAATTGTGTGTCAGGTAGATTACCGATCATGACAAGGACCTCATCGGCTGTCATGCCTTCGGGTATACTTGACGCATCGAATCCCATCAAACCGCCAGAATCTGCTGCTCTCTCAGGATCTTCTATCATTAGTTCTATCCCCGAGACAGCAAGAAATGCCCTGCCCATAGCTTTATTGATCGTTTCTGTCTTTTCACTGTTTATCTTGTTCAGGACATAGATCTCCTCATTTTCAAGCTGGGGATATTTCTTTAAATACTCGCTATTACCCTGGGAAGTCCCGCCGATCAAAGTATAGCTTTCAAGTACTTCAGACCTGCTTTCATCGTCCATGAAGATTGTCAGCTTATCCATCTGGCTCTTTCTGATAGCCTCAGGTACAGCGCTCTCTATTCCTCCCTGTTGGATGCCGACATTCACAATATTTGACATATAGTTAGGAAGTGCAAGGTTGGCCATAGCCTGGAGAAAAAGCAGTACTACAGAAACAAGTATTATTGCTATAAATGGTTTAAGGTATTTTGCTATTCTAAACATCTAATCTTTTTCTTTCTGCCCGGCACTTTTATCCGGGATCCTGCTTGCTATCTTATTATTCAAGTTACGGTAATCCTTAAGCTCTTTATCATCCAGAACATCAAACAAGGCCGATAATGTATTGAAGCTTGTACTTTTTATTGACTTAAATCTACTTATTGCTTTTCCGGATAGTTCTATATTTAATATCCTTCGGTCCTCTTCATTCCTCTTTCTCAAAAGGAATTCCCTTTTTACAAGTCCGTCTACTATCTGGGTAGCCGCACTACTGGTTATTCCTAAAAGATTTGCAAGGTCCTTAATATTTATCATACCGCTCTTTTTGACATGATGCAGGACTATCCATTGGGGATGTGTTATCTGCATCTCATCTGATAGATTATGCATCTCGGAAGCGATCTTACGCCTGATCGAATACAGGGCCTCTGTGATCTCCTCTACCATCTTTCTTCTATTTTCCACTTCGCTCCTTTAATGACCAGTTTCAAACCAGGTACTTTTAGATAAAAATAACTTAAATTATTTTAATTAAGTAACTAAACCAATAAGTATCTTAACTAATATTTTTCAATTGTCAATAGCATTTATGATTATTTGTGATTATTGAATTCTGTGATTCATAGAATCAGGTAACTATATAATGATCGTTTCAGGGTCTTCACCGGTGTGCACGATCCTCCACTCATTTTCATCTTTATCAAAATCTGCTATTTTTTCTATAGGAAGCTTCATATATTTACCTTCGCCTATTGCCGCGACCGTACCATCCGGAAGCACTATCTTTCCTGTTCCTTTAAATATCCTCCGTCCGTCCCCGGTCAATTTTGTCACGACTTTAAGTTCTTCTTCTAACGGTATGGGTTTTTTAAATTTTATTGAAAACTCCAGGGTTACTCCCCATACATCATCATCCTTCCCTAAAGTCACTGTTCTCCCGATGGTCTCATCAAGTATTGCAGCAGCTATTCCCCCATGTAGCCTTCCGGGATATCCCTGATGCTCCTGGCAGGGTTTAAAGACCGCTATTAGCTCATCTTTATCTGTCTCATAAAAAGCAGCTTTCAGACCCTTAGTATTCTTGAGGCCACAGATAAAGCACATCTTTGAATTCGGTTGTTTACCGGTTACTTTTCTATCCATATCCTTCTTAAGGAAAATATAAAATACTTTTAATCAGATCCTCTTCTCGGGACGCCCATCTTCCATCCATTCAGTGTGATATTCCTGATAGGAACCGTCACTTTTTAATTTTATGGCCGGATCATTTTTATTAAGTTTAAAATATCCATGAGCACCAAAATAGTCTCTCTGCTGTGCCGCCACCTGGGCAGATACCATTACAGGTGATGCCAGCTGGAGTATATAACTATAAGCACTGTCCATTGCAAGTGTGGGAACTCCGACACTGTGGGCAGTCTCTATGAAATGAGAAAGATTAGAAAGTTTATTATTTATAAAATCTGAAAAAACCGGTGCCGCCATAAGATTTGGCAGATCCGCATCCTCTCCGTATTCTTCCGTGATCCTTGAGAGGAATTGGGCCCTTATGATACAGCCAGCCCTCCAGCCCCTGGCGATCTTTCCCAAATCCAGTTTCCATCCATATTTATCTGAAGCTTTTGACAAGAGTGCAAATCCCTGGGCATATGAAGATATCTTTGAAATATAAAGAGCGTCATGGGCCATATTAACGAGCTTCCCAGCATCCCCACCGGCATATTTTGAATGGACCGGTCTTATATTTGCTGATATTGACAGTCTGAGGTTTTTATCCTGGCTCATCTCTCTTGAAAAAACAGCTGCAGCAATCGTTGGTATCGGTACAAGAAGCTCAAGCGCACTGGCAACTGTCCACGTCCCTGTACCCTTCATCCGTGTGATATCCGCAGTGCGGTCCACGAGAAAACTCTCCGCTTCCCTATCTTTTTCCCTCATGCCATCTCCTGTTATCCCTATCAGATAAGATGACAGTACATCATCCGGATCATTCCAGGATTTCATAATATCTGCGATCTTTTCTGCATCATAGCCAAGAGCAGCCTTTAGTGCCCACACACATTCCCCGATAAGCTGCATATCACCATATTCTATGCCATTATGTACCATCTTCACAAAATGTCCCGCCCCATCGCTTCCTATATAAGACACACACGGGATCCCGTCATCTGCTTTTGCAGATATATTTTCAAATATATCCTCTACCAGGGCATATGCTTCTTTCTGGCCTCCCGGCATCATCGCTGGTCCGAGAAGAGCGCCTTCTTCTCCCCCCGATACTCCTGTACCTATATATAGAATACCTTTTTCTGCAAGCTGGCTACTTCTCCTTATGGTGTCCTTGAAAAATGAATTACCCCCGTCAATAATAAGATCTCCATTGTCAAGAAGGGGTATCAAGGCATTAATATTTTCATCTACAGGGTTTCCAGCCTTTACCATAAGCATTATTTTCCGCGGTTTTTTTAGGGAGTCTACAAACTCTTTTATACTATAGGCGGCCAAAATATTTTTACCTCTGGCCCTGCCTCCTGCAAACTTCCTGGTGCGCTCAGCTGTCCTGTTAAATGCTGCCACAGCATAACCCTTTGACTCCATATTAAGAACAAGACTCTGCCCCATGACTGCAAGACCGATAAGACCGATATCCTGCTTTGCCATAATCTCTCCCTTGCATAATAAAAGAATAATTTAAATGTAGTTATAAAATATTATACATAATATTTTTCAGATAGGTAAATACTTGATAATAAGGTTATCCAGGTATTTTTTTCCCATGGATATATTTTTAGGAGTACAGATAGGTTGTATTTATCCTAGTTTACTGTAAACTATTTTTGAGGTGATTTTTATGCTAGTCAATACAAAAAACTTGATCTCTTTAACAGAGGCTAATCAGAACTTTTCAAAAGTAGTACGTAAAGTTGATGAAAAGGGTTCAGTTATAATAATGAAAAACAATAATCCAAGGTATGTTGTTATCGATTTTAAAAAACTCGAAGAATTACAGGTTTCAGCAAAAGATAAAATAGAAACTCTGGCATCTAGAATACTTGAAGATAATTTTGAAGCTTTTAAGGAATTGGCCAAATGATAAAGCTTGATACTGACGATGTTTTATCCCTTCACAACAAGATGTATAAGGCAACAGGAGGTATCCCAGGAATTCGTGATATTGGTGCCCTGGAATCTGCCTTATATCATGCTTATGCTTCTTTTGAAGGAAAAGACCTCTATCCGACTGTTGAAGAAAAGGCCGCCAGGCAGGTTTATGGAATTATAAGAAACCACCCTTTTATAGATGGAAATAAGCGGACAGGACTATTCGTAATGCTTGTTTTTCTTGAACTTAATGGTATAAGATTGAAATTTTCCCAATATGAACTGATACAACTTGGTATCGGCATAGCTGAGGGGAAGGCAAGTTCCAAATATATAAAAAAATGGATCAGCAGGCATAAATCAGATGCCTGTTTTTAGAATCATCCCGTAAAGTCTTTCTGGAAGATTCGTTCAAAATATGGAATTAATTCAGGTTCGAGTCCCCTGTGGGCTACCTCATTGTTTAGATAAAACTTTGTTGACACTATCCTATAAGTTATTATCAAAAATTAAATAATAGCTGTTATAATTATGTTTAAACAGAAATCTATGAATCCCGGTGTTAAAAGCCTGTTATGAAAAAAAATAAACTATATATAATCCTTCCTATTATGATTTTTGCAATCTTTCTTATTATTGCTGCTACTTGCAAACAAGGTGAACCAGTAGAAGAAA
>PVMK01161234.1_pt1 | contig 30297 bp, 24 predicted proteins | sample 1853481 | NCBI WGS metagenome assembly PVMK01 (sample SAMN08533507, study PRJNA380276) | Marine sediment metagenome, whole genome shotgun sequencing project.
CTCGACCAGGTCGGCGCCAATGATGTTCAGGCCCGACAGCCCCTGGACGATTTCGAATGCCTGGTGGGTGGTCAGTCCACCCGGCGAGGGGGTTCCGGTGCCCGGTGCGTAACTCGGATCCAGACAGTCGATGTCGAAAGTCAGGTAGGCCTTCTTGTCGCCGACGATGCGGCGCGCCTCTGCGATCACTGCGTCGGTGCCGTGGCGGTGGACCCAGGGTGCGTCGAGGATGTTGAACCCCATCGTGTCGAGGTTGACCGTCCGCAGGCCGATCTGGACCGAAGTCGCGGGGTCGATCAATCCCTCGCGCGCTGCGTACCAGAACATCGTTCCGTGATTGATGCCATCATCGTTCTCGTCTTCCCAGGTATCGGAGTGCGCGTCGAAGTGGATGATCGAAAGTGGCGCGCCGTGGCGCTCGGCGTGGGCTTTGAGCAGCGGATAGCTGATGAAGTGATCGCCGCCGAGGGTCATCATCATCACTCCTGCATCGATGATCTTCTTTGCGTAAGCCTCGATGGCTGCGGGCACCTCGGCGGGCTTCGAGAAATCAAAGGGCAGGTCTCCGTGATCGACGATCGCCATCTCGGTGATCGGATGAAAATTCCAACCGTAGACGAGTTTCTCGTAGGAAAGCAGAGACGACGCCGCGCGGATGCCTCGCGGTCCAAAGCGCGTGCCGGGGCGATTGGTCGTTGCCGCATCGAACGGCACGCCGATGATCGCGACGTCGATTCCCTCGAGATCTTTGCGATAGGGGCGCCGGAGGAAGCTCGTGACACCCGAATAGGTCATGTCATCGGAAAAGCTGTGCAGATCCGTTTCCGTAATGGCGCTATCGCCCCAGTTTTTGTCGCTCGTCTTATCCTTTTGATCGCTCATCTCGCTTCCTGTTCGGGATTTTCGAGTTTCGGCACCGCACTGCTGCTGCGCGATTTCGCGCGCGGATCCTACCAATCCCCACCAGCGCTGGCCCGCTCGGCACCGAAGAGGCCGTTTTTCGCTTTTTTTGAGACGTGGATCGAAAAATGGACCTGGCATGATCTCTGCGTAGTAGAAGGGCATGTCGCCGCCTGGGTCTTCTTCCCGCCCCGCCTACTGCCCCAACCCCCGCTGCGACTCTCGAACGAAATCAACCCCTTGGCGCTACAAGAAGAAGGGATTCTTCTTCCGAGATCAAAAACCCCACCGGATTCAGCGGTACCTCTGTCATCACTGCGGCCGGCACTTCAGTTCACAGACCTTCGAGGTCAGCTACTGGCTGCGCCACGGTCGCCTCCTCGAACCCCTGTTCAAACGCCTCGTCTCGTGCTCCGGCCTCCGCCAAATCGCCCGAGAGATGGAAGTCTCCCACAGCACGATTCAACGCCTCACCGAACGCCTGGGTCGACACTGTCTGCTCTTTCACGAGCGAATGCGCCCCAGGACCGTCCCCGCGGAGCCTCTCGTCCTCGACGGTTTCCGCACCTTCGAGCACAGCCAGTACTGGCCGATGGACCTGAACCTGCTGGTCGGGACCTCGCACTATGTCTATGGATTCAATGACGCCGAGTTGCGGCGAAGTGGCACGATGCGACCGTCTCAGCGACGCAAACGCGCGAGGCTCGAGAAACGACATGGTCGCCCCGACCCTCAGGCGACGAGGCGCCAAGTGGAAGAGCTGCTTCGTCGCGTCGTGCCGCCGGGGGGCACCGCGGTGATCCGGTCCGATGAACACCAGGCTTATCCGCAGGCGATGCGCCGCCTACGCGATCGAACCTTCCAACACGAAGCCACGTCCTCGAAGGCGGCGAGAACGGCGCAGAACCCGCTGTTCCCGGTGAATCTGGCGGATCTGCTCTTGCGGCACTGCGGTGCGAACCACAAGCGGGAGACGATCGCGTTTTCGAAGCGGAGGCAGGGTGCGCTGTATCGAGTCGCGATCTGGGTCGTCTGGAAGAACTACATCAAGAGCTTGTCGGAAAACCGGCGGGATGCTCCGCCGGCGAAGCGGTTGGGGTTGATCCAGCGTGCGCTGACCGTGCGCCAGATTCTCATGAACCGACTGTTTCCGGATCGGGAGGCGGTCTCGGGGTGGCTCGAAGTGTGTTATTTCGGTCGGATTCCGACGCGAGCGATCGACGCGTGCCGGGCGCATCGGGCGAAGTACGCGATCTAGTCCCTGCGATCCGCCTGAAACAGCTGTCACGCAAAGGGTTTTGGTTCGCCTGGACCCATTTTTCGGTCCACGTCTCTTTTTTTGGGGGCAGGGGAGGTCTCCGGGCGATTGCCTCAAGCTCTGGCGGCAAATCGACCGAAAACCCCAGGATGCGGGTATTGATCGCCGATGATGATCGCCTCCAGCGCAGCCTGCTCGAGACGACCCTCTCGGGCTGGGGTTACGAGGTGACCAGCGTCGAAAACGGAATGCAGGCCTGGGAACTCCTCCAGGGCGAGTCGCAGTTTTCCCTGTTGATCACGGATTGGGTGATGCCAGAACTCGATGGTGTTTCGCTTTGTCGGAGGCTCCGGAAAGAGCCGCGCAACCCGTACCTTCCCATCATCTTGCTCACTTCCCGAGAAGGCTCCAGCCACACGGTCGAAGCGCTGAATTCTGGCGCCGACGCATTTCTCACCAAGCCTTTTGGCCCGTCCCGGTTGCTCGCGCAGATTCGCGTTGCCGAGCGAATCCTGGGCCTCGAAGAGCGACTCGCCGAGCAGCTGCGAGAACTTCGCATCGCCAACGAGCGGCTCGAGTCGGGGCTCGTCGCAGCTGGGGCCGTTCAGTCGTCTCTGCTGCCGGAAGTCTCTCCGAAAATTCACGGGGTGGATTTCGAATGGAGCTACCAGGCCTGCGAAAGTCTCGGTGGCGATATGTTCAATATCTTTCGGCTCGATGAGCGGCGGGTCGGGATGTACGTGCTCGATGTTTCGGGCCACGGACCCTCGGCGGCTCTTCAGTCGGTTACGCTGAGCCATGTGCTCACTCCGTTCGACCAGCAGGGCGGAATCCTCAAACGCATCAGCGAAGCATCCGGTCGCTATGAGGTGATGAGCCCGCCCGAAGTGGCGCGCCGGCTGAATCGCGAATTTCCGCTGATCGAGAAATCCGGGCAATTCTTCACTTTTCTCTACGGAATCCTCGACGTCGAAACGCGGATCGTGCACTACGTGAAGGCCGGACACCCCGGCCCGATTGTCGTCTCCCGAGACGGGGCTCACTGCCTCGAAAAGGGCGGCGGTATTCCGATCGGGATCCTGCCGGATGCCGAATACGAAGAAGAGCAGGTGGCGCTCTCGCCCGGTGACAGTCTCGTCTTCTACACCGACGGCGTTCTCGAGACGCTCAGTGTCCGACGCGAGGCCTTCGGCTTGGATCGGTTGATCCAAACCATTGGCGAAACGGAGGGTGGAATCTCCGAGCGCCTTCGCGCGTTGCAGCTCGATCTGGATGCATTCGGTCTCGGTGAGCCGCGCCGCGATGACGTGACGTTCGTCGGTCTCCAGATCAGTTGAACCGGCTCCGATCGATGTGGCGCGATAACGCTATCGCGCGGATCGATCAGGAAGTCTGCGGGTCGTCGGGCAATCGCAGCCAGGCGATCGTCGCCCCCCAACCGCCCCTGTCTCCAGGCGCATCGACGTAGTGTTCCACGCCAGGGTGTCGGGCCAACAAGCGCTGCACGCGGTTGCGCTGGACGCCCCGTCCGCGGCCGTGAATCAGTCGAACTTCCCGGAAGCCCTTCTCGATCGCCGCTTCGAGATAACCCTCGACCACGTCGCCAATCTCACTCGGCCGGAAGAGGTGGAGATCGATGGATTCTTCGATCGGGATCTCGATCGGGTCGGGGAAGGGGCTTTCCGAATCGATCGGGTCGTCGTTCTCGGGGTCGGTCATTGCAGCTCCGCTGCGAGTCTACCTCGCAGGGCGTCTGCGGAGATTCAGCCATGCGCCCCACCTCGCCGCTTCGAGAAGGGTTCTACCGCTAAGGTTGTGTCCCAAAGATTGTGCTGATCGCGATCAAACCCCTGTGCGATCGGGGCGTTGGCAAATGGGTGCCGTAGCGTGGGCGGATGTAGCTGTCGCCACTGCGCAATCATCACGGCGAGCACAATCTTTGGGACACAACCTACCGCTAAAGGGTCGGGGAGGGGCGCCCGATTCGCGTCGAGGAGTGCGACGGTCATCTGCGGAGCACCGATCCAGCGCTCTGGCCAGTCGATCAGGATTGCGCAACATGGAGGCGTAAGTGATGGATATTACTTTTAAAATGATGCGGATCAGCGGCCTGGCAGCAAGCCTCGTGGCCCTGCTCTGGAGCGGAGCCCCGGTGGTTGTCGCTGACGATGTGGCCGGTCACGTCACGGCTTCGATCGAGTCGGCGCTCGATGGGCCGATCGCCGATGGCGAGCATGTGAAGTTGGGTGAGGGCGACGCCTGTTCGATCCTGCTCGACGACGACGCCGTCGTGGAGTTGTGCGGCGAGACGTCGGTGGTCTTCAAGCGGGATCGCGATTCGAACCGCAGGATCGTTTCATTGGACAGCGGTGAGATTCGGATCGTCGTCGAGCCGCGCGAGTTTGAAGAGCGCATCGAGATTCACACGCCCGCTGCCGTCGCGACACTGCTCGGCACGATCGTTCACGTCGCCGTCGATCGGAAGACCGGTGAGACGACCATTACTTCCGCTCAGAGCGAGGTCTCGGTTCGCAGCGATGAGCCCGCTGTGCGTGGGACGACGGTATTGACGGCGGGCGAGCAGGTCACCGTCGAGCCCGGCGATGCCCCTCCCGCTGAGCCGAAGCGCCTCGATCCGGAGGAGGTCTCCGCACTCGGTGGTTGCCTGGTCAATTTTCACACGGCGGCTGCCGACCGAGACAGCCGAGACAGCGGCGAGCGAGTGACGGGCCGGCTGACGGCGTTCGACGCCGCGAACGCGGGTTCGCTTCCCCGTGCAGCCCCATCCGATCGCTCGGGTGGGGCTCCGCGCGACGAGCCCGGTGACTCACTCACGGGTCAGGAGGATGTTTGCGTCGCGACGGACTGCGAGCCGTACGAAAATCCACAAGCCCCGGCTCGGTGACGGAGTTTCTAGTCCGCGAACTGACGAACGGAGAACGGCTCGAGCGCGACTGGTAGGCTCAGGCTCCGGGTTTGGGTTTCGAGGGTGCGGTCACGCTCGTCTTGCTCGAGGCCTTCAGCTGCGATGCGCGGCCCCGCCGGACCTTACAATCGGATTCCCGAACGAACTGCGTCTTGCCCCCGACGACGCAGCTGACGAGTTTGTCGTCGCGGTTTGCCTTCACGGGCTCTTCATCGACGGTCTCGTGCCACCAATCGGCGAGTTTATCCGGAACGCCAGGCCCGCTGTTCTGGGCTTTCTGGGTCTGGGCCTCCGCCTCGGCTTTGGCGTCTTCCGCCTTGGCCTGGTCGATGCCCTTCTTCTTCTCTCGCCAGCCTACGGAGTGTTGCTCGATGAGGGCGTCGCCCTTCCTGATCTCTTCGGCGATGAAACAACCCGAGAGCCAGAGCGCTGACGACAAGATTGCGACGAGACGCAGCATCCCTTACTCATCGGCAGAATTGGATCCCGGATAAAGAGGCCGACTCGACAACTCGATCCCCGGGCAGAGCCGGGCGGCTTCTCGTAACGCCCGGGGATCGTCGATAAATTCTTCCCAATAGGGCCAATTGCGACACTTTTGCGGGCGAACTGCGTAGATCGCGCAGCGTGTCTCCCGTCCATCCTCCAGGAATGGGCAGCGCCCAGCGGGCCCATCGATCAGCCGATCGCCACGCGCGGCAACGAATCGGGCTTTTACGGCCGCTTCGCTCATGTGCAAGTGGTCGGCAATTTGTGCAATGTCCGCGGGCGTCAGCCGCACCACGCCTTCGGGGCGAGCGCAACAGTTTCCCGATCGACGACAGCGAAAGCGAAACGGATGATCTTGGCTGGCGTCTGACATTTACGGAGGTGGGCTCCCGCTGTTCGGTGGGCGAGTGACGGGCGATTCGTGAGGGGGCCGCTCGTTGGCCGCCTTCCGCTGCTTCCGGTCATAGCGGAGGCCCCTCGCGGTCCGCCACTTCTCCGGTACCGACCGCGGCGCGCTGAGCCCGCTGTTCCCAGCGCCTGTCCGCGGGTTGTTTTCGCCCGCTTGAAAGGCACTGGTTTAGCGTCGATACTCCGCGATGCAGTGGAGGGCCCATGGCGAGCAGTGCACCCACGAATCGCAACGCTGTAGAGCTAGCACAGCTCTACGGCCGCTATGCGGCCGATGACGGCAACGTGTCACCTGCGTGGCGCGATCTCTTCGGGGACCTCGACGCAAGCGCCCGCGGTTGGCTCGAAGACCTTTCCAAGCGCACCGAGCCATCGACGCGTGCTCCCGCGAAGACGAGGGCCGCTGGGGCGCGTGGTGATCATACCGCTGCATGGGATTCGATGCGGGTAATGATGTTGATCCGCGCCTTTCGCCTGCGCGGGCATCTAGAGGCGAACCTCGACCCGCTCGGATTGGTGGCCATCGAGCCGCATTCGGATCTCGATCCACACTCTTACGAATTCGAAGATGCGGATTACGATCGGCCGATCTTTTGCGACGGACACCTCGGTCTCGAGTTCGCCACCCTGCCTGAGATCATCCTCGCCGCGCGAGCGATCTACTGCGGAACGATTGGCATCGAGTACCTGCACGTCCAGAGCCCCCGCGAGAGGCGCTGGGTGATCAGTCGCATGGAAGGCCCCTCGTATCGCGAGTCTTTCGGCAGGGACCGACGCCGGGCGATTCTCGAATCGCTGACCGCTGCCGAGACGTTCGAAAAGTTTCTCGCTCGGAAGTTCGTCGCCACCAAGCGCTTCGGCCTCGAAGGGGGAGAGTCGGCGATTCCCGCGATGGAAGAAATCCTTCACCGCGGAGCACGGCTCGGAATCGAGGATGTGGTGATCGGGATGTCCCACCGCGGACGACTCAACGTGCTCGCCAATATCATGGGCAAGCCGCATGAAACGATCTTTGCCGAATTTCACGGATTAACATCCAGACCCAACGAGATCGGAGGTTCTGGAGACGTCAAATACCATCTGGGCACGTCGAGTGACCGCGAAATCGAGGGGAAGTGCATACACCTCTCGCTGACTCCCAACCCGTCACACCTCGAGGCTGTCGACCCCGTTGTGGTCGGCAAGGTTCGAGCCAAGCAGGATCTGCTGCAGGATCGTGAACGCAAGCGCAGCATGGGGATCTTGTTGCACGGGGATGCTGCATTCGCCGGCCAGGGACTCGTGCCCGAAGTTCTCGAGTTCTGCGATCTCGAGGGCTACCGAACGGGTGGGACGATTCATCTGATCATCAACAATCAAATCGGATTCACGACGAACCCAGTTGCTGCGCGGACCGGACCTTATTGCTCCGATGTCGCAAAAGTCAACCAGGCTCCGATCATCCACGTCAACGGCGACGATCCCGAGGCGGTCGTAGCCGCGGCCGAACTCGCGGTCGAGTATCGCCAAGCCTTCGGGAAGGACGTGGTCATCGATCTCTTTTGCTACCGGCGCTACGGGCACAACGAGAGCGATGAGCCGGCCTTCACCCAACCCATCATGTACCGAAAGATCGCGGAGCACCCGACGACCCGCGCGATCTATGCGGAAAAACTCATCGACGAGGGCGTCATCACGCGTGAGGAGGCGGATGCGTCGGTCGCAAATTACGTCGAACGCTGTGAGGAAGAGTTCGCCGAGGCAGATTGCTATCAACCGAACGAAGCCGACTGGTTGGAAGGCACCTGGTCGGGATTGGAGCCCGTCCAGGGTTATGCTGCGCACCGAGGCCAGACCGAGGTGCCGATCGAGACGTTGCTCGAGATCGGTGAGGCGCTGACTCGCGTGCCCGACGGTCTCGAAGTGAACCGGAAGATCCTGCGACAACTTCGCGGTAAGCAAAGCGCGCTCGAATCCGGCGAGGGAATCGACTGGGGGACCGCAGAGGCGTTGGCTTTCGGATCCCTGCTGATCGAGGGAAACCCGGTGCGCCTCTCTGGAGAGGACTGCAGTCGCGGCACGTTCTCGCATCGCCACGCTGCCTGGATCGACCAACAGAACGAAGCGCGCTACCTCCCGCTCAACCATATTCGCGAACACCAGGAGGTGATCGAGATCATCGATAGCCCGCTGAGCGAGTACGGGGTGTTGGGTTACGAATACGGCTACGCGATGGCTCGGCCCGGCGCCCTCGTTCTATGGGAAGCACAATTCGGAGATTTCGTGAACGGCGCCCAGGTTGTCATCGATCAATTCATCGCCGCTGGCGAATCGAAGTGGTTGCGAATGTCCGGACTGGTGCTGCTGCTCCCCCACGGCTATGAGGGACAGGGGCCCGAGCACTCTTCGGCGCGCCTCGAGCGGTTTCTCCAGTGCTGTGCAGAGGACAACATCCAGGTCGTCAACTGCACGACGCCCGCCAATTATTTCCACGTTCTGCGTCGTCAACTCCACCGAACCTTCCGCAAGCCGCTGATCGTGATGGCGCCGAAATCCCTGCTGCGCCACAAGAGAGTGGTGTCGAAGCTCTCGGATTTTTCGACCGACACGCATTTTCATCGAGTTCTCTACTGCGACGAGTTGCCGAGCGATCCCAGCGAAGCGCGCCAACTCGTGATGTGCAGTGGCAAGGTCTACTACGATCTGCTCGAAGAGCGGGAGCGGCGAGGTGTCACCGATGTTCATATCCTGCGCATCGAACAGCTCTATCCATTTCCGAGCGATGCGTTGAGTAAATTGCTCGCTCCGTATCAGCAGTGCCACGTCGTGTGGTGTCAGGAAGAGCCGCGCAATATGGGGGCGTGGACGTTCGTCTCCGAATTGATCGAGGAAGTGGTGGGCGAGATGGGATTCACGGATCCGGACCTTCGCTATGCGGGGCGGTTGACCGCGGCCTCTCCTGCGACGGGCCTCGCCGATCAGCACGCGCGCGAGCAAGCTGCGCTGGTGGACGAGGCGCTCACGATTGGATTGAGTTCTGTCGGTCGAATCGGAAGCCGCAAGGCGACGGTGAGGAAGTCTCAAAAACCGAGCTAGCGACGACGGGTATTTTGACCGCGAGCGCGGGGGACGGAGGAAGATGGCGGTCGATATCGTAGTACCGGCACTCGGTGAGTCGATCACCGAGGGGACGATTGCCGCTTGGCTGAAACAGCCCGGGGATGCGGTGGGTGTCGACGAGCCGCTCGTCGAGCTCGAGACCGACAAGGCGACTGTGGAGATCTGTGCTCCGAAAGCGGGTGTGCTCATGGAGATCCGAGTTGCCGCGGGCGAGGACATCGCGGTCGGCGCCGTGATCGGTCAGATCGACGATGCCGCCGGAGCGGTTGTCGAGAAATCCAGCGAGAGAGATTCATCGGCTGTGGCGCCTGCGGTCGAGGCGACGCCAGCGGTGGCCACCGCGGCCGTGAGGCCGGCTGCGCAGACGGGTGATTCGGAATTTTCGAGTGATCTGGATCCAACCGAGATCACGCGCACGGGACCCGACGGAAAGGTCACGCTCGAAGATCTACTCGGGTTCGTGGGCCTTGCGGCCGCGGACCCGGCCCGAAGCGGCCCTGCCGCCCGCAAACTCCTCGCCGATCACGGGATCGACCCGAACGAGATCCCGGCAACGGGACGCGAAGGTCGACTTACCAAGGAGGATATTCAGAACTTTCTGGCCGGTCGGGCAGCGGGTTCCGCGGACGCGGCGATTTCGAGCACCGCGGCTCCGACCGTCGAGGATCCTCGCGTGAAACGGGTGCGGATGACCCGAATGCGGCGGACCATCGCCACGCGACTCAAGGAAGCCCAGAATACGGCCGCGATCCTCACGACCTTCAACGAGGTCGACATGAGTGCCATTCGCGAGCTGCGCACCCTTCACCGCGACGCATTCGAAAAGAGGCACGGCGTCAAACTCGGCTTCACGTCGTTTTTCGTCAAAGCCTGTGTGGCCGCGCTGAAGGAGTTCCCGGCCGTGAATGCCGAAATCGACGGCAATGAAATCCTCTACAAGGACTATTACGACATTGGCATGGCGGTGAGTACCACCAACGGACTGGTGGTCCCCGCGATTCGCGACTGCGACGCCAAGACGCCCGCGGCGATCGAGAGAAGCCTGGTCGAATTGGCGGAGAAGGCGCGCGAGGGAACTCTGACTGCAGATGAGATGTTGGGTGGAACCTTCAGCATCACCAACGGGGGCGTCTTCGGTTCGCTGCTCTCCACGCCGATCCTCAATCCGCCGCAGTCTGCGATCCTTGGCCTTCACAAGATCGAAGATCGTCCGATTGCGCTAAACGACGAGGTGGTGATCCGCCCAATGATGTATCTGGCGTTGTCCTACGATCACCGGATCATTGACGGGCGAGAAGCAGTGACCTTCCTCGTCAAGGTGAAGGAGGGGTTGGAAGACCCCGAGCAGCTGTCCATGAATCTGGAAGACTCCTGAGGTATCGATGAGTGACCCCGCATACGACCTGGTTGTGATCGGCGCTGGGCCGGGTGGCTATGTGGCTGCGATCCGAGCCTCTCAACTCGGATTGAAAGCCGCTTGCGTCGACAAGCGCGCTGCGCTTGGAGGCGTCTGCCTCAACGTCGGTTGCATCCCGTCAAAGGTGCTGCTCCACTCGTCAGAGCGATACGAAGAGGCGAAGGAGAGACTCGCCGATCACGGCATCCGGTTTAGCGGGATCGAACTCGATCTCGGTGCAATGATGGCGCGCAAGGAGAAGGTGGTCGCCGATCTCACCAAGGGCATCGAATTCCTGCTGAAGAAGAACAAGGTCGATCACGTCGTCGGTACGGCGACCATCGCGGCCCCGGGAGAAGTTTCGGTCTCTCGAGATGACGGAACGACCGAAACCCTGACGGCGCGCAATATCCTGATCGCGACGGGATCCGAATCTTCGACGCTCGAGGGTGTCGAAATCGACGAAAAGCGCATCGTGAGTTCAACCGGCGCGCTGAGCCTCGAAAGTGTTCCCGAGAAGCTGATCGTGATCGGTGCCGGTGTAATCGGTCTGGAATTGGGATCGATCTGGTCGCGCCTCGGCGCCGAGGTCACGGTCGTCGAATATCTCGACCACATCCTGCCGGGCATGGACCGCGAAATCAGCCGGCAGGCCCAGCGGGTCTTCAAACGGCAAGGAATCGAGTTCAAGCTTTCGCAGAAAGTGACGAGCGCGAGCGTTGGAGGGCAGGGCGTGCGGTTGAACGTCGAGCCGGTAGCGGGGGGGCGATGCGGCGGAACTCGCCGCGGACGTCGTGCTGCTCGCAATCGGACGCCGGCCCTACACCGAAGGGCTCGGACTCGACGGGTTGGGCGTGACGCTCGACGAGCGGGGTTTCATCGAGGTCGACGGTCGATTCGAAACCCGTGTTCCGGGCATCTACGCGATCGGTGACTGCATTCCCGGCCCGATGTTGGCCCACAAGGCCGGGGAGGAGGGTTCGATCTGCGCCGAAATCCTCGCGGGCCAGAGTGGCCACATCGACTACGACCGGGTGCCGGGAGTCGTCTACACCTGGCCCGAGATCGCGAGTGTCGGAAAGACCGAAGAGGCGTTGAAAGAGCAGGGCGTGTCGTACAAGGTGGGAAAGTTCCCGTTCTCGGCCAACAGCCGCGGCCGCGCGACCGGAGATACGAACGGCCTCGTGAAGATTCTCGCGGATGCAAACACCGATCGCGTACTTGGTGTTCACATTCTCGGGCCATTGGCGGGAGATCTCATCTCCGAAGCGGTGATCGCGATGGAATTTGGCGCGTCAGCCGAGGACATCGCGCGCAGCTGTCACGCGCATCCCGTCGATGGGAGAGGCGATGGGGGAGGCTGCGCTTGCCGTCGCGGGGCGAGCGATTCACATCTGATCGCGACCGCGGTGCCGGAGCGGGATTTCCGTTTCAGGGCGAGGCGATTGCGATGGCGGATGCAATGTCGCGGCTCAGCGACGCGAGCGCTCGGCTCATCGCGGCGACGAGCGCTTCCACGGATCGGTCTGCCGCGGATTCCTCATAGCTCGAACCCTGCAGCGGTTGCACCTCCGAACCGTTGGTGCGGACCCAACGCCAGCGTGTGGCGAGCGTGACCTCCCCGTCGCTGTTTCCCTCGAATTCGAGGATTGCGATCTCGATCTTGAGATCGATTTCCATCTGCGTCGGCCAGGGGTAGACGGACACCTGATCGGTCCCGGTCAGGCTCGCGAGGTTTTCAGAGAGCACCCTCGGAATGCTCTTTTCCAGCGGTTCGGCCCACTGCGAAAAATCGGCCACGTGCACTTCATTGGCTCCCGTTCGCGTGACGATCTGCGAGCGATTCAGCCGCTCTGGGAGTGAAATACGTCCGACACCCAAACGAAGCTCGGTGGCTCGCGCGTTCGAGTCGGACCGGGTCGCGGTCGCGTTCAACACGAAGAGCCGTGTGGGTCGCGTCGTCCGGGGACCGAAGCATCCCGCCAACAAGAGTGCGACGGTCACAGAGGCAAGCAGGGCGTGAGCGCGGTTCATCAAGACCCTCCGGGTTTTCCGCGGAGCAGGGCGTCCGGATTTCGTTCGATGTACTCCGCGAGCAGGCGGATCGAACGCGCGGCCGCCTTCAACTCACCAAGCATCTGTTCGAGTTCGTAGCGCATCGGCGAACCCTCGGCTGCGATCGACAGCGATTGCCGTGCGGCGTCGAGAGTTTTCTGAGCGCTATCCAGGGTCTTGTCGACTTCGGCGAGCGTGTATTCGGCTCGATTCGAAAGATTCCCCACCTGTCCATCGATGTTCGAGACGAGGGCCTGAACGTCACCGATGGCTTCGTCGGCGTGGCTGACGACACCGAGCAATTCTCCGGAGTTCACGAACTTGTTGATGCCCGTGAGGATCTCCGCGAGTTCCGGGGAGTTGACCAGGGCTTTCAATCCGGCGAGAACCTGATGTGCGTCGTTGACCATGTCCTGAATCGAGAGCGACTCCATGGTCTCGGTGAATTCCTGCATGGTCGACGGAATCGTTGGCATCTCTGGAAAAGCTCCGATCGGATCGACATAGCGCGCGGGTCGGTCTGGGAGGATGTCGAGTTGGACGCTGAGTTGACCCGTCACGATGCTCTGGAGTTGCAGCTGCGCGCGAAGTCCCCGTTCGATGAGTTCGGCAATCAAATCGCCCTCGGGGATCGTGCCGCCGATCTCGCGAATCCGCCTGCGCTGGAGTTGGAGGTAGGCCGGGACCGTCACCGACAGATCCTGGGCATCGAGCTGCACCTCGATGCGCCGGACCGAACCTACCTTGACGCCGCGAAAATTGACCGGAGCGCCGTCGTTCAGCCCGCTGACGGTCTCCGGGAAGTAGGCGACGTAGGTCACCGTCTCGGTGAAGAACCGGCCACCGCCAAAAACCATCAAGCCCGTGACGATCAGCGCAATCGCACCCAGCAGGAATGCACCGATCACGGTCGGGTTGGCCTTTACACTCACAGTCTGCCCCGATTGAGAAACTGACGGATCTTCGGATCTGGCGAGTGGTCGCGCAACTCTGCCGGTGAACCGATGGCCAGCATGGTGTGGGTGTCCGGATCGAGGAAGACCGATCGGTCGGCGACCGCGAAGATGCTGTCGAGTTCATGGGTCACGATGACCATGGTAATGCCCAGGCTGTCGCGCAGTTCACGGATCAGATCGTCGAGGCGGCGCGCGCTGACGGGATCGAGACCCGCTGAGGGCTCGTCGAAGTAGAGGATGTCGGGATCCAGCGCCATCGCGCGCGCCACGCCCACGCGCTTTTGCATCCCGCCGCTCACCTCGGAGGGGTGAAAATCCCCGAATCCCGCGAGGCCCATGAGCGCGAGCTTGAAGAGCGCAATTTCGCGAATTTCGGCTCGGCTGAGGTCTGTATACACTTCGAGCGGGAGTGAGACGTTTTCGGCCAGCGTCATCGAACTCCAGAGCGCGCCGTTCTGGTACATCACGCCGAACCTGCGCATCATGAGTTGACGGCGTTCGGGATCCGCACCCCAGAAATCCTCTCCGTCGTAGAGAACCTCCCCCTTGGCGGGCGACTGCAATCCGACGAGGTGACGCAAGAGAGTGGTCTTCCCGCAGCCGCTGGTTCCCATCACTGCGAAGATCTCGCCTCGTTGGATCGCGAAGTCGAGGTCTCGCTGGACGACGAAGTCGCCGTAGGCCATGGTGAGCCCACGGATTTCCACGAGCGGCGATTCGGTCGTCATCTTCCCCCTACTCGAGAATGTGGTCGATTACGTTGATGATGCCAGAAGCGATCACGATCAGTACGATCGATGTGACGACCGCCGAGGTCGTCGCCTTTCCGACGGCCGCGGCGCTTCTGCCGCACTGCATGCCTCGCAGGCAGCCTGACACCGCGACGAGGCTTCCGTAGACCACGGCTTTGACCAATCCAGCACCGAAATCGGCCAGCGACAGCGCGTTGCGGGTCTGTTCGAAGTAGCTCACCACGCCGAGATCGAGCATGCCCACGCCCACGACGGCGCCGCCGATGATGCCCCACAGGTTCGAATAGAGACAGAGCAGGGGCAGCATGAGCGTCAGCGCGAGCAGGCGCGGCAGAACCAGGAACTCCGTCGGAGAGATTCCCATCGTCTCGAGGGCGTCGATCTCTTCGTTGGCCGTCATCGTGCCGAGTTGCGCGGCAAAGGAAGCGCCGGTGCGGCCCGCCATGATGATCGCGGTCATCATCGCCCCCATCTCCCGCGCCATCCCGAGGGCAACGAGGTCCGCGACGAAGATCTGCGCGCCGAACTGCTGAAGCTGGATCGCGCCGATGAAGGCGAGGATGAGTCCGACCAGAAAGCTCACGAGCGTGACGATCCCGACGGCCTCGGCGCCGCACTGCTGGAGGGTGAGCGCGAAATCGGAAACCCGAAAATGAGCGCGACCGGTCGCGAGCCGCATGACCGCGATCCAGATTTCTCCCAGGAAGCGGATGCTCTCGGTCACGGATTGGGATCTGCGAATGGCCGCGCGCCCGAGCCGTGTCGGCAAGGAACCACCCGTGAACGCGACCTCGATCTCCGCCTCGGGCACGGCCGCGGCCAGATCGAGCAGACGCTGGACGCCTTCCGGCAAGCCCGACCGATCTGTGTCGATCCCGTGGCTCGCGAGTAGATCCAGCAGCCCGCGCAGATAGGTTGGCAAAGCGGAGTCCCAGCCCGCGATCGCTTGTGTGTCGAAACTGACTCGCTGTGGAGGGGAGGCTCCGTCGCATTCGGAGCGCACGTTATCGGTCGATGGCACGCCCTCGGCGAGCGTCCAGCAGCCCGAGAGCTGAATCAGGAGTTCGTCATTCGGCAATCGGCTGATGGCCATTTGGCGAGGAGTCGGCATCGCGTTCAGATCATTCTATCGCGCCGCCGAGCCGGGGGCTTCCGGGTACGGCGGTGCGGGGAGGAATTGCGAATCGGGTCTCGATCTGAGCAAAAGGGTGTGGCCGCTCCTTGTCGATCGTCAGCGCTCGGGTTTCTGGTCGAGTCCGATGCGCCGCCCCGCCTGCGGGGGTTGCGGAAGTCGGAAGTGCGCTTCTCCCAGTGCCTCGAGGCGATGCAGGATTTCGGGCGCCATCGGTGCGGCTTTTCGCGTCGCCCAGTCTACGTGGAGATTGATGATCTCGTTGGTCGCCGCCAGATAGCCCTCGTCTGCATGCCACATCCGATGGAAGAAATGGAAGCGCTTTTCATCGAAGCCGAGCAACTGGGTGGTGTAGCGAATTGGGTCGCCGACTCGCATTTCGCGGAGATAACAGACGTGGCATTCGAGTGCGAAGCTCGTCACTTCGCGCGTTCGCCGGTGCGCTTCGTCGAACCCCATCTGGTCGAACCACAGGTCCGTCGCCCAGTCGAATGCGACCACGTAATAGCCGAGATTCAAATGCTGGTTTTCGTCGATCCATTCGGAGCGAACGTGGTCGCGGCATTGGTCGAAAGGAGCGGTCACAGCATCTTCCTCGCGCCATCCCCGGATTTGCTCGCAAAAGCTGTGTTCTTTCGCCGCTAGCCCAGCCTGTGGCGATTTGTCGCAGCGGTCAAGTCCAATCCGCCTTATTGCCGAGGGGGGCGGATTTAGTGTATCTCGTTAGTCAAAGCGTACTGAGCACCGCCTGTCGCGCGGAGCAATACCACTGGGAAATTGGCTCAGTAGTGCCTCAACCGAATTGGGGGGATGGGACGTTGTCAGAACGACGTAATTGCCGACGATTTCGACTTGGGTACCGGCCGCTCATAGGGGCAGTCTGCGCTGCGTTCACCGCGTTCTTGGTCCTGGGACTGCCCGCGCAGGCAGATGAAATCGAGCCCGAGCCCGAGCCGGCGGTCGAGCCTGCACCCGAGCCCGCTGCGAAGCCCGCGCCCAAAGCGGTGCCCGCGCCCGCACCCAAGGCGGTGTCGGAGCCGGACGGATGGCGGATCACCCCGGATATCGGCTGGAAGCACGGCGATCACCGATTCGATCTCCGCTTCAGCGCGAGGAACCGTTGGGAGCGCTGGGAAGCGCAGACGAACAGCGACGACAACTTTTACGGTGTCCGTGTGCGAGCTTCGGGGGAGTACTCCTGGAAAGATCACGTCAGGGTCTTCGCCGAAGGGCAGTGGGCGGGTGTGTTCGATCTGGACAACACCGCGAGTGGTGCCGCAGCCCTGTACCGCGGCAATGCCCACAACCCCCCTTCGAGCAGCGTCAATAGTGCTCGCGTCTACCAGCTCTACGCCCAGGGGGGCCTCGACTCCGAGAACTGGTTGCGCGTGGGCCGTCAGGCTCTCAAGAACGCCAGCGCCATCAGCTACAAGGAAGGCAACTGGAAATATCTCAAGAGCAAGCGGCTCGGCCAGCGCCTCGTCGGAGGGGTGGGCTGGACGCACGGCGAGCGCAGTTACGACGGAGTCTCTGCTCGGATGGAGCAGGACGGGCACGTGCTGCACCTCTACGCCGCGGAGCCGACGAGCGGTGTATTTGAAATCGACCGGTCCTATAAGCGCCAGAAAGACGTGATCTTCGGTGGCATCGACTGGACGGTCGAGCGGGGCACCTGGTTCGAGAACACCGAGCTGGGTGCGTTCTTCGTGGGGTTCGCGGATGTTCGCGATACACAGGATGTCGTCCCCCCGTTTTTCGGCGACATCAACGTCTACACCTTCGGAATCTCGTCGCTGGGCGTCTATCCCATGGGACCGGGGAACCTCGACGTGATTCTCTGGGGTGCGGCGCAGGTGGGTAGTTACGAGGATCGCTACGCGGCGTGCGACGCCAACCCGACCGTGCCTTGTGGCCCCTTGGCGCCTGGATCGCGGGATCTCGACCAGCTCGCCTGGGCTGGGATCGCGGAAGTCGGTTATCAGCTTTCCGATGTCTGGGGAAAGCCGTGGCTCCGGACCGGTGTCAATTTCGCTTCGGGCGACAGCAATCCAGCTCAGGGCGCAGGTGTTTCAGGGGGAGGAAACCGCAACACCTTCTTCAACCTCCTGCCCACGAACCACCTCTACTACGGATATGCGGACCAGGTGGCGTTTTCGAACCTGGTCGACCTCCTGGTCCAGTTCAAGCTTTCCCCGACACCCAAACTCGGCCTCGAGCTCGTATTCCATCAGTTCTGGCTCTACACGAGTCGCGATGCCCGCTACTTCGGGTCCGGCGCCTTCGCGAAGAGGTCGTTGGGTTACGGCCGCTCTCCGTCGAACGGCTCGAACAATGTGGGTCAGGAAGTCGACTTCGTGGTCAACTACAAGGTGAACAAGCACCTGGGGCTGACGGGCGGCTTTGCGTACCTGTTCGGCGGAAATGTCTTCAAACGCAATCCGAATTTCTCGGATGAGGATGCCAGTTGGGCGTTCGCCCAGGTGACCCTCAGCTACTGAGTCAACGATTGTGCGCTGATCGCGTGAGCGGGCCGATTCGGCCCGCTCACGTCCGGTGTATTTGCACCGCCGGCGAAGAACCCCACCCCCAGGTTGCGGCCCGCAACCAGACTCGACTATCCATACGTCAGCACCGTCTTCTGGCGCTTTCCGCCAGTGATGCGATGACGTCCCTTGCGCCACGCCGATCGATGAATCGGAAGGCAGCGAGCTGCAAGGAGTGAGCGCGATGCAAACAGAAGATTCGGAATTTGGCCGGTTCACCGTTCTGCTCTGCGCCCTCGCGAGCTTCATGTGTGTGTTGCCGTTCATGCCGGAAACGGGAGCCGGCGTCGTCGTCCTGCGCGTCGGAACGACTCTGCTCTTGCTCGCGGCGGTGTATTCGGTCAGCGAGCGGCGCTGGCAGCTGGTCCTGGCGATCGTATTGGCGTCGCCAGCGGTGGGTGCCCAGCTGGTCCCATCTCTTATTGGCGAGCAGGGGACGCTGATGTTGCGGATGGCGATGAGTGCGGCTGTTTCTCACCTACATCGCGAGCTTGATTTCGATTTTCCTCGTGAAGCAGGATCGCGTTTCTGCGGACATGATTCTCGGCGCAATCAACGTCTATCTGCTTTTTGCGATCGCGTTTCACGTTCCTCCACGCATTCGTAGAGATCGCGAAGCCCGGCTCCTATCTGTATCTGGGAGAGAGCCTCAGCTCGGTCTTCCAGGGGCATCCCGAGATCGAGGCGCTCGCGTTCTTGCTCTATTTCAGCGTGGTGACTTTGACGACGTTGGGCTACGGGGACATCGCTCCCGCGGTACCCGCAGCGCGGATGTTGTGTTCCCTCGAGGCGATGATCGGGCAGCTCTTTGTCGCCGTATTCATCGCCCGGCTGGTTTCCCTTCACATCGGCAGCAGGTCGCGCTAAACAGCCTGACGCGGATCCGTGGCACGATCAGGGTGCTAGCGTTATCGCGAACTCGAACCGGGAGCCCCCCCATGAACGGAGTGATTCGACAGCTTGCGATTGGGCTGTTTGTCGGCCAGCTCGGCTTGACCCCAGTGGCGTTTGCGGACGAGGCGTCGACCGATGCTGCCGATCGCGAAAAAATGATCGCAGAGGCGCGAGCCGAAGACCTCAAAGAGGTGCTGGCCGAGTTGAAGCTCGCTGCCGATTTTCTCGCCGCACAGCAAAGCCTCTACTTCGAAGCGGTCCTTGGATACGACGTCGTGCAGGCCAACGGCCAGAAGCTCGAGTTCGGCGGCAGCCGCAAGATTGCGATGCGTCGACCGGACCGGGTCAAGGCACAGGCCGAGTCCCGTGAGGGAACCGAGGGGACGCTCTTTTTCGACGGAAAATTCATCTCGATCGACCTCGCACACGAGAACGCCTACGTGTCGGTCGAAAAGCCCGGGTCGCTCGACGCCGCTTTCGATTATCTGGCGGAAGACCTCGGGGTTCCGACTCCACTCGCGGATCTGCTGTCCAGCAATTTCTACGCGGACATCGCCGATCGGATCGCGGCGGGTTTCATCGTCGGCGAATCGAAGATTGGCGACGCTGATTGCATTCATGTGGCATTCAGCACCGAGGACATCGATGTGCAGATGTGGATCGAGGACTCGGACCGCCCATTGCTGCATCGGTTCGTGATCACCTACCGGAAGGCCGAGGGGAGCCCCCAATTCTGGGCCCAGCTCACGAAATGGAACCTGAAACCGAAGACTCCGGACAGTCTCTTCACCTTCAAGCCACCCAAGGGAGCTGAACGCATTCCGTTCGCAGCAACCGTCGCCGGAGCTGTCGAGGACGCCAAGGCGAGTAAGGGGGGCGGCTGATGTCGCACAAGCAGCTTCGACGGATCGCGTGGGTGGGCGTGTTGTTGGGAATATCGCTGTTGGCGGTCGACGCCGTCGCGGGTCGTGGTCGCGGAGGTGGCGGCCGGGGAGGCGGGGGGCGCGGAAACATTTCGCGAGGCGGGCCCGCGATGGGCGGTTCGATGCGTCACAGCGGTGTTTCGTCGCGCGGAGGGTTTGGAGGCTCCTCGCGAGGCAGTCGAGAGAGTTATGGCAGCAGAAGTCGGCCGAGCAGCGGTTCGATGACGCGCCCCAGCCAGGGTGATCGCCGGCCCAGCCAGGGAGATAGACGCCCCGGCCAGGGGGATCGTCCGGGGCAGGGAGATCGCCCCGGGCAAGGCGACCGGAACGATCGCTACGACGATCGCCAGGACAATCGCAACGATCGCCTCGACGACCGCCAGGACTACCGCACCGATGCCCGCGAAGACCGCCAGAAGCACCGGAATATCGCGCGTAGCGAGTACCAGGAGCACCACCACGGATATTCGGAATTCTACGAGGATCGCTGGAAGTACGCGGTTGGGGCGAGTTTGACGGCCGCGACATTCCGTGCGCTCACCTGCACACCTTCGACCGTGATCGTCGGCGGAGTGAGCTACTACCAGTGTGGGTCCACGTGGTACAACCGCGCCTACTCGGGGGGCAGCACGACATACGTCATCATCAACGCCCCAGCGGGGTATTGAGGGCAGTCTCGAACGCAACGGACAGTGCCCTGAAGATCGGAGCGAGATCGGCCTTGCTTTTGCGAAGCTGGGAACGCTGGGTGCGCTTTGTGCCAGCTCTGTTGCTGGTTGGCGTCGCCGCTCATCAGGTCTTTCTCGCGAACACGGCCGGCCTATCGCCCTGGTCCGGTGGTGGCTTCGGGATGTTCTCGACGACCGACGCAGGGGCGGCGCGCCACCTACACGCGTTCGTGATTCGCCCCGGGATCCAGCGTGAAGCACGAATCCCCGAGGCGATGAAAGATTGGGCGCAGCGGGTCGCGACATTTCCCTCTGACGCAAACCTGCAGGCATTTGCGCTCGCGTTGGCCGATCTGCCAACGCCGGATCACGGCCCCGCAACGTCGGTTCGGATTCAGGTCTGGCACACGGAGTTCGACCCGGTTGGGCTGGCCCCGATCGGTCGGATTCTGAGATCCCTCGAAGTTTCTCTCCAGGAGCGTGGCCCAGCGGGCCACGCGACGCCGCAAGCGAATCCAAAGGGTTCGCGGGCGAGCCGCAATGAGTAGGCTCGAAGGCGCCGCGCGCTCGCTGGCCCAGATCGACCCGGTCGACCTGGCACTTCGGCTCACCCTGCTCGATCTGCTCCTCCGCCCGATCGGCGACTGGCAGATTCGACCGGTGATCCTCGCGCTCGCCGGGGCGGGCATGTTGATTCCGGGCTGGCTCCGTCGGCCGCCTCTTTGGTTCGCACTGGCGGGTCTCACGGCACTGCGCTTCTGGATCGACTGGCCGCTGGCCGACAATCACGCCTATCTGATCAGCTATTGGTGCCTCGCCGTGGGCATTTCGTTGGTCGTCCGCGACACCGAAGCCTGCCTTGCGCTGAACGGCAGGTTGCTGATCGGCCTGGCGTTTGCGTTTGCGGTGTTATGGAAACTGGTGCTCTCGCCAGATTTCATCGATGGAACCTTCCTGCGCGTGACGATGCTGCAAGATCCCCGCTTCGAAGATTGGACGTTGCTCTCGACCGGGCTTTCGGCCGACCAACTCGAAATCCAACGCGCCGCGTTGGACCGGCACCTGGACTCACCTCCCTTCGAGGTGGAGCCCGGTCCGGCGTTGTCGGCGCGCTTTTCGTGGGTCGCGGATGCGACGACGTACTGGACGGCCGCGATCGAACTGGTGTTGGCGGCGGCCTTTCTCTGGTGGAAGGGCGGCGCGCTTTCACGCGCGCGTCACGCGCTGCTGATCGTCTTCTGCGCGACGACGTATGCGGTCGCCACCGTCGATGGCTTCGGCTGGTTGCTGATCTCGATGGGGGTGGCGCAATGCGACCCGCGGCTCGTCAAGACGAGGGCTCTCTACGTCGCGAGCTTTGCGCTGATACTGGTCTATCGCGAGGTGCCGTGGGCACGGCTTCTTGCCGACGCCATCGGAGCGGCCGGACCCTAGTTGGTGAATCCTTCGGATTCACTTGCGGCGTTACGTGGCCCGATGGGCCACGCAACTCGCCGTACTCCGCTCGGGTCCGGCTGCGTCGATCGGATCAGTTACCGAGCCCGCCGAGCGCGTCTGCAGCGGCGTCTGACGCGGCGCTGGTCGCGGCTTCTTTTGCCGCCTCGGTCTCGGCCTTCTTCAGGGCAGCCTGGACGTCGGCGTTATCGGCGTCGATCTTTGCCGCTTCGAGGCAGACGGGTACGGCTGTCTCGTAGTCACCCGCGGCGACGAGTCTGATGCACGAGCTGATTTCCGCTGCCTCGGCTTTGGCTTGCTCACCGCCCGCGGCCTTTACATCGTCACCCGTCGGTGCCGTAGCCGAGACCGGCGGTGCATCCGAAGCGCTGCCGGTTGCTCCCGAGTCGGAGTCCCCAGAACCACAAGCCAGCAGAGTCATTAGTGAAATCGCGAACAAGACTTTCGACATTGCAAGTTCCCCTTCCAATTGACAAATCGTAGATAACATGGCGAATTTACCACACCACGGTGCGAATAAACCCCCTCCGTGAAAACCCTACGCGAAATTAACCCCGACTGCTAGGTTATCACGCATTCGGCACGATAGTGGCCGAGAGTATCATCGGCTTACCACTAGGAAATTCCCCCAAGGGTGTTCCCAGCGGGGAGCGCGCTCGAGGTGGATCGAGAGTGAATCTCGTGGATCCGAGATCTAAGGGCGCTAACAGACAATTCAAGCAACCAGAACACCCTGAATGTTCCAAGGACTCTGGCCCTCAACGGAGGCTACACATGCGTATCAAAACAGGACTCGTACTGCTGGTCGGCATTCTTGCAGCTGGCTGCACGGCAAAAACACTTCCGTCGCAGCAGGCGCTGTCGGTGAATCCAGTTCAATTTCCAGCCAACGAGTGGCGGGTCCCGAGCCAGGCCGTCGTGATCGCCGACGCGTCGGGCACGACCTGGATGGCCGAGACCTTCCCCCACGTGAAGGCACTCACCCAATCGTTCGTCAAGGCGATGCCCGATGGAAACAGCCGGGCGAAGGTCTCCGGTAATTACGATGCCACACTGATCGGTTTCGGAGGCAAGGAGCGGATCGTTTCTCCGTTGGCTCCCTTCAACCGGAGCGCGCTCAGCAGCAAGGCGGACAGCCTGCGGATTCTTGGGGACATTCACGGCTACGGGGGTGAGACTCCGTTTCGCAATGTATTCGTCGAAGTTCAGGAGGCCATCAGGGCCACGACGGGTGTGGCCGCGGTCGTGATTTTCTCGGACGGTTTGGCGGACTTCGAGCACGCGGCGATGATTTCTGCGAAGGCGCTGGTCGAGAGCCACATGGGCAACGTCTGCTTCCACACCGTTCACGTCGGTGACGATGCGGACGGTGCGCGGTTCCTGAAGGCGGTTTCGGCACTCACGAGTTGCGGAAGCGCGCGCACGATGGCGGACGTCTCGAACGCGAGCAACTTCATGAAGTTCGCCCACTCGGTCTTCGCGGGCCCGGCATCTGCCGCAAAGAAGAAGGTGGACGCCTGCGCGGGCCGGATCGTTCTGCGCGGTGTCGAATTCGCGTTCAATAAAGCCGAGCTCAGCGGTTCGAGTTCGGTGCTTCTCGACGTTGCTGTCGAGCAATTGAATCGTTGCCCGAATATCCCGATGGAAATCGATGGGCACACCGACTCGGTCGGCCCCGAGGACTACAACATGGGGCTCGGGCAACGGCGCGCAGAAGCCGTGAAGGGCTATCTCGTGAGCAAGGGCCTTCGCTCCAGTCGACTCAAGGCGCGAAGCTTTGGCGAGAGCCGTCCGGTCGCAACCAACGATACGGACGAAGGGCGCCAGATCAACCGGCGGGTAGAACTCCACCCGCGACAGTAAGACGACGGACGGCGGGGCAGCGGATTCAGCTGCCCCGCCGTCTGCACTCCCGCCTATCGATTTCCCAGTAAGACCCGCTCATCGATTTTGCAGCAAGATCCTGCCTGTCGATATCGCAGCCAGGCCGCTCAGTTCGTTGGGGACGCGCTCTCGGCTGGATCGCTCGACGCACCGTAGAAGATCGCGTAGAGCACGGGCACGATGATCATCGTGAGCAGGGTTGCGAACATCAGTCCGAAGATGATCGTCACCGCCATTGCGATGAAGAACGCGTCGAGCAACAGCGGAAGCATGCCTAACGCCGTGGTCGCAGCGGCCATCGCCACGGGCCGCAAACGGCTGGTGCCGGAATTCACGATCGCGGTGAGCAGGTTGTCGGCCTCGCTGCGCTGAAGGCGAATCTCGTCGATCAGAACGACCGCGTTCTTGATCAACATCCCCATCAAGCTCAGAAATCCCAGCAGGGCCATGAAGCCGAACGGCTGCGCGGTGGCCAGCAAGCCTCCAGTCACACCGATCAATGCGAGCGGAACACACAACCAGATGATCAACGGCTCTTTGAGCGAGTTGAACAGCCCGATCGTGATCAGCACCATCATGATGATGAAGAGCGGCAGGCTTGCCATCAGCGGGCCGCGAGCGTTGGCGGTGTCCTCGTACTCCCCTCCCCATTCGAGCACGTATTCCTGTGGCAGTTCGATCGCTTCGATCTGGGGCCGCAGGCGGTTGAACAGCACGCTCGCGGGCCCGGTCTTCGCATCGCCGAAGATGGTGATGGTCGGTTTGCGGTCCCGGCGCATGATGATCTCATCTTCGAATCGGGTCTCGAAGCCCGCGACGACCTGCCGGAGCGGGATCATTCCCTGGGCGGCGGGGCTCCAGATCTGGAGGTTCTGGATGCTCGCGACATCGGCTCGCTGCGCCTCGGGCGCTCGAAGGATGATCGGTAGCAGCAGATCGCCTTCTCGGTAGAGGCCGATCGAAAAGCCCTGGAAGGCCTGGAGCAGCACATCGGCGACGTCGCTGCGCGTGATGCCGTTGGCGTTGGCCTGTTGTTCCGAGAGAATCGGTTCCACGATCTTGACGCGTTGACGCCAGTCGGTGCGGATGGCCTTCGCGTTCGAATCTGCGTGAAAAATTTCTTCTGCCTGTTGAGAGATTTCGCGAAGGACGGTCGGATCCGGTCCGCTAAACCGCGCGCGGATCTTGCCGTTGGCTCCCGGGCCGAGTTCGAACGGAAATCCGTAGGTGAGCGCATCCGGGAGCAATTCCTCGAAGTCGCTCTCGATCTTCGGGATCAGAGTGGCAATTTTCGAAGAGTCGTCGACGTCCACGATCAATTGCGCGTAGGAGCTGTCCTGCTTTTCCGGCGTGTAGGTGAGGAGGAAGCGCAAGCTGCCCTGTCCGACCAGGGAATTTACGTGCGTGACGCCGTCCTGCTCACGCAGATAGGTTTCGGCTTTTTCGACGGCGCGCGTGGTGTCGTCGATGTGGGTTCCCTGGGGCATCCAGACGTCGATCATGAACTGCGGGCGCGTCGACGGAGGGAAGAAACTCTGGTCGACGTAGCCGAAGCCCCAAAGGGAGGCGGCGAACATTCCGATGACGGCAGCCACGGTGACCCAGCGCGCGCGGATACAGCTGCGGAGAAAGGCTTGATAGCCGCGGTAGAACCCACTCGCATAGGGATCCGACTCGTCGGCTGATGTGCTTGGCGGCTTCAGGAACATGACGCAGAGAAGCGGAGTCACGGTCACCGCAGTGATCCAGCTGAGTCCGAGTGAGATGAAGACGACCTGGAAGAGAGAGCGGCAGAACTCGCCCGTGGAGTCGTCCGAGGTTCCGATCGCCGCAAACGCGAGGACCGCGACGATCGTCGCGCCGAGTAGCGGCACTGCGGTCTGATTCACCACGGCGGCTGCGGCGGCCGTGGCGTCTTCGCCCTTCTGGATTCGGATCAGTATGCCGTCGACGACCACGATCGCGTTGTCGACGAGCATCCCGAGCGCGATGATGAGCGCGCCAAGCGAGATTCGCTCGAGCGCGATGCCCCAAGGACCCATGAAGATGAAGGTTCCCGAGATCGTGAGAACCAACACGAAGCCGATCAGTAGGCCGCTCCGCAGCCCCATGAATATCAGCAGCACGACGATTACGATTGCGACTGCCTCGATCAGGCTGACGACGAACCCCGAGATCGCTTCTGAGACCGCTTCGCTTTGAACCGAAACGAGGCCGAATTCGATGCCTAACGGGATTCTGGGCTCGAGTTCGATCAAGCGCTGCTTGAGCGCTTCGCCCATTACGACGACATTTCCGCCCGATACCGTCGAAATGCCCAGGCCGATGGCCGCCTTTCCGTCGTGGCGCATCAGCGTCGAAGGTGGCTCGACGTAACCCCGGTGAACATTTGCCACGTCTCTGAGGAAGATCTGGCTGGACGAGCCCGGGCTGATCAGAACGGATTCGAAATCCTCGACGGAGTCGAGTTCGCCGGTCGGAACGATCGAGATGAACTCCGGGCCCACCTTTACGCGGCCCGCGTCGCTCGCGACGTTCTTATTGGTGAGTTCGCGGATGATCGCGCTGGTCGGAATGCCCAGTTCCGCCATCCGGTCGCGTTCGAGCTCGACGTAGATCGCCTCGACGAATTCTCCGTAGGTGTCGATCTTGGCGACGTCTTGAACCAGTAGCAGTTCGCGACGCAGCAGATCGACGACATCCTTGAGTTCCGCGTAGCTGTACTCCTCGCCGTAGATCGCGATGAAGACCCCGAAGACGTCTCCGTAATCGTCGATTACCAGCGATGGCCCCGCACCCGGCGGCAGATTAGCTTGCGCGTCGCCAACCTTGCGGCGCATTTCGTCCCATACCTGCGGCAGGGAGTTTCTGTCGTATTGGTTCTTGATCGAGACGGTCAGCGTCGACATCCCGCGGACCGACCGCGACTCGATCTCGTCTAGTTGTCCGAGTTGCTGAATGGCAATTTCAATGCGATCGGTGACTTCTTCTTCGACTTCTGCTGCCGAGGCACCCGGATACCGAGTGACCACGAGGGCGTCCTTGATGGTGAATTCTGGATCCTCGAGCCGGCTGAGTCCCTTGAATGCATTCAAGCCGCCCAGCAGCATCACGGCGGCGAAGGTGAGCGTGATGACGCGGTTGTTGATCGAGGCCTCGGCGATATTCATCGGCTGGCCGCCTCAACTACCCTGACGGCGAATGAGCATGCCGTCACGAAGCCGATGAACCCCCGAGATCGCGATCTGCTGGCCCGCGACCAATCCGCTCGTCACGAATACCCGGGATCCCGAGAGATCGCCAAGCTGCACCGGAGTGCGCGTGACGGTCATCGCGGTCGGGTCCACGACCCAAACGAAGGCCTGGCCGGTTTCGTCGGTGATCGCTGCACTGGCCGGTATCGAGACGCTCGCCAAGCCGGTGGCAGCTGGCGAGTCGGGCTTGATGTGAATTCTCACCGTGGCGGTCATTCCGGGTTTGATGCCGACGTCATCTGGAGGGTCGAAGCGGAGCGTGACGCGAAAAGTTCTCGTGACGGGGTCTGCCGTGGTGTTGAACTCCGTGATCTCAGCGGGGAAAGACCGATCTGGAAGCGACGTTACGATGACGATTGGCTTGACTCGCGCGGTCCGCTCCTCGAGCGTTACACCGGGGGCGGCTTTCACGGCGTCCGCTTCGGGAATCGTGACATCGATCTCGAGGTTCGTCGTATCCTGAAGAATCAGCACGGGTTGCTTCGCCTGGACGTTCTCGAAATCCTTGACGAGCTTCTTGGCGACGATGCCGTCGAAGAGCGCGAACAGCTCCGTATCTTCGAGGCCTTTGGCAGAACCTTGTGATCTCGCGACCATGACCTCGTAGCTGCGTTTCGCGCGGTCGAGTTCCTGTACCGACGCGACGTCGGCTTCGAAGAGCTTCTTCATCCGCTCGTATTCCGCTTTCGCGAGCCGCACCCTGGCGGTATCGACGTCGGCGGCGGCCGCCATGTCGCGTGGGTCGATGCGGACGAGCAGATCGCCCTGTTTGACGACTTGTCCCTCGACGACCGGAAAATCGGTGATCTTGCCCGGCACCTCGAAGGCCATCTCCGAGTGCTGCGCGGCTGCGATCGTCCCCGAGTACTCGAAAGTTTCGACGGCCTCCTGGGTGTCGATCGTGAGGATTTTGACCGGTCGCGCGACAGGAGCCGCGGGGGCCGGTTCTTCTCCGCAACCCACCCATACGGCGGTGTTCGCGAGGAGAAGTGTTACGAGGATCGCGCGCCGCAGCCTGGAGATCGATCTGATCGTTTCGCTCATCTACCCCTCGCTCTTGCAAGAAATCGGTCGTGTTCGAGATTGGTCCAGCGCACGGAAGCTACCAAATCGAGGCCCGGTTTTGGGATCTGTGCAATGGCAACCGGGGGTTTAAATCTCCGAAATGGACCTCGAGCGCCGCTCTCGAGCGACCCACGCGAGCAGGCCTCCTCCCGCCACGACCCGCCCATTTCTCTGGCTAGGGATCGAATGAAACCGAAGTCGCGAGCAGGCCGGGAAGCGGGGCTGGCGTCCAGGCGCAGTCGCCGCGGTCAGCCTTCCCACCTTCCGTTCCCGGGCTTCATGTCTTTCGGGTCGAGTTTGATCGGAAATTTCTCGCGGATTCTCGCGTCGGCCTCGGGCGCAATGTATTCGGGATAGTGGCCCGCAAGCAGCTGATTGACTCGCGCGTGGGCGAGTTCGTACACGGTTTCTTTGCCACCGTCTTGCCAATCGTTCGCGGTGCGTCGGTCTCCGATTTCAGGATAAAGATACTCCGTCTGCATGATCTCGAGAGTCTGTTCCTGGTTGAGATAGTGCCCCACACCGTGGACCGTGTTCTCGATGATGTCGTAGGAGAGCGTCTCGTCTGAAACTTCGACACCGCGAAGCAGGCGCAGCACGCTTCCCATCATGTCGTTGTCGATGACCATGCCCTCGAAGGATTGCGCGAGAAGGCTCCCGACGATGCCCGGATAGGTGCTTACGATGTTTCCACCCGCAAGGGCGGCTGCGGTCGTCGTGATCGCCTTTTCGTAGCCCGCCTGCGCGTCCATCGTCTTGGAATCGGTCATGCCGCTGGGAACGCTGGTGGTCATTCCGTAGTGATTGGCCAATTGAGTGGCCGCAGCGATCACCAGGGCCTCTTCGCCGCTCCCACCGCTGAATGCCCCGGTTCGCAGATCCGAGATGAACGGCCAGATGCCGAAATTGATCGCGGCTCCGGACCGGATCAGATTCACCACGCACAGGCACGCCAGGGACGACGCAAAGGTTTGTACGAGTGCACCGGCCAGTGCAGCGGGAGCCGTCGCGCCCGCCTGGGCGGCAATCGCGATGTCACCCGTCAGGCCGAGTTGCGCGACCTTGACGAGCACTTCCGCATTTTCCTTGCCGAATCGAAGCGGTGAAACGATCGGGCAGCCTCCAAAGATGCAAAACGGCCGCTCCAGGAAGCCGCCTTCCTTTCCTAGGTAGGCGTCGAAGAGTGCGATGAGGGGGTCGACGTGATCCACCACCGCGATGCCGAGCGCGATGGGTTTGTCGGTTCCCGCCAACTCCGCGTAGGCGATATTGATATCGTGGACGAAGACGTCTTCGCTCCATTCCGTGGCGATAAAGGGCTGGCCGAAATTGTGGATGTGTTCGAGTTGGTCAGCGAGGCGCGCTGCATCGTAGAGATCTGTGAGTGTTGACGGCCGATAAGTTTGCGTCTCGTAGTCGAGGATGCTGACCGCCTCGCCCGACGTCGCCATGTGGACGCGTTTTCCCTTGATCTCCTGGTCGTTCTTCGGGTTCGGCGCATAGGCGACGTATTCTTTCGCGGAAATGTCGATGAGGTCTTCGACCAGGGAGCGCGGAAATCGCAAACGTCCATTGTCGTCGAGCGTGCAACCCTTCGGCAGCGCGTATTCCAGGATTTCCGGTATCGGTTCCCCGATACCGATGTTTGCCAGCACGTCGAGTGCCGTGTCGTGGATGCGTTCGATGTCGCGATTGCTCAAGGGTTTGTAGGCGCCGCCTTCGATTCCCGGGTGAACGGCCATTCCGACGGTACCCTTCTTTCGCTCCGCGTGGCGTCCGGCGCGCCCGCCACTCTTGCGCCCTGCTCGGCGCGGTTTCACGCTGGACTTCTGCGCCGGACTGTCTTCGGCCATTGATTGGGCTCCTTTGCGGGGCACCCACGCTAGCGCGTCCGATCAATGTTCGGCAAATCGACGCGTTCAATGATAGGTTGAAATGCGCAAGTTCAATTCAAAATTTGCAATTGATCGACGCATTGAATCACGCAATTACGTAGCGAAGGTTGCCGGTCGAATGGCAGAAGTGAATCGCGAATCGATGTACCCAATGAGGCAATTGGATTGCGACTTTGGATATTCGATTGCGCGGTGAATTGCGCGGTCAGCGATTCAATGACACACGGACACAGTCATTCGTCGTTGGCAGGCGTAACAGGTGGCGGCGGAGGAGCCGGTTGGAACGCCGCTGCGAATAGCGGTACCTGATTGGCGGCCGTCCAATTTGCCATTCCCGCGCTCCAG
>PVMK01122294.1_pt1 | contig 30296 bp, 29 predicted proteins | sample 1853481 | NCBI WGS metagenome assembly PVMK01 (sample SAMN08533507, study PRJNA380276) | Marine sediment metagenome, whole genome shotgun sequencing project.
CCTCAATTAACTGATCCAAACCAGCAGCGGATCGCCAGGATAATTCATACTTTATCAACCATTATCCTGTTGGCTGGATTTGCTGTAATCCTCATCTCGCCTTATATATTTAACAATCTTCTTATTGGATATCTGATCACTGGCGCAATTATCATAGTGATGTTCATCGTTCAGGTGTTAAACCGGAAGGGAAAATTAGTAGCGGCTGCCAACTTATTCGTTTATTCTATCTGGGCAACTGATACATTAATCATATTTTTTAGCCGGGGTTTTCACAGTGAATATTTACCATCTTATATCACCATAACCGTAATAGGCGGCCTCATCCTTGGCGGGGCTACAGCGTTCCGTTTTGCAGGTTTGAGTTTGATCTCCCTTTTGATTTTTTATTATTTAGATTCTCTGGGGCTCATGATTGAACCTTTGATCATTTTTAATCATCTTTCGTTGTTTATTATCATTGCGATTAATATTTTCCTGGCAGCGTTTGTCTTGATCTTGGTGATTAGAAAGTACGAAGATACTTTTGAGCAATTAATTGACAATGAACAATCTCTGTTCAGGACAAATCTGGATCTTAAATGGGAAAATGAGGCCAGGGAGCAAGCAGAGACATATTTAAGGCAGAGCGAAGAACGATTCAAGGTTGCCCTGATGGATTCTCCTTATCCTACTATGCTCCACGCCGAAGATGGTGAAATCCTCCTAATTAACACAGCCTGGATAGAAAAATGCGGATATTCCCGGGAAGAATTTTCAACCCTTGAAGAATTTCATGATCAAATTTTTCGTGAAGGAACTTATGATGTATCTGTAGAACTAAGAAAATTGATTACAAAAGCACAAACACGCAGTGAGGGTTATTTTCCAATCTTCACCAAGGATGGGAAAAGCCAGAGATGGTATTTCCGCTGGGCTTTACTGCCGGAATTACCAGATGGCAGGTGCATCATTCTGACAATTGCCTTTGATATGACAACCCTGGCAGACACTGAGTCAGCCCTGAGAAGAAGCGAGGAAAATCTCTCAAAACTATCACTGGTCACTAACGATGGGATCTGGGATTGGGACTTAAAAACAGATCGGGTAGTTTATGATCCCCGGTATTTTACAATGGCCGGTTATGAGGTTGATGAGTTCCCCCACGAGTTGGAGGAATTCAAAAAAAGGGTTCACCCGGATGATGTTGATAAAGTGTTCATTCAGGCAAATGGTCATCTCGCTGGTGAATTTGAGCGTTATGCCGTTGAATTCAGGTTACTTACCAAAGATGGTTCCTGGTTATGGATCTTTGGCCGCGGGAAGATTATTGAGCAGGATGAAAATGGTAATCCACTCAGGTTCGTAGGTACTCATACAGATATCAGTGATCGGAAAATCGCTGAAGAAGAATTAAAACTATACCAACAAAAATTGGAGAATATTGTCGATGACCGCACTCAAAAACTGAAAAACCGAATTGCGGAAGTCGAAAAATTAAACGCCGCTTTATCCAATATCCTGGATGATTACCAGATTTCAAATGAAAAATTATCCTGGGTCAGCTCGAACCTGTCCGACGCAAACCGGGAGTTGGAATCATTTACTTACATGGTATCCAACGATTTGCGTGATCCCATTCACACCATAATAGAGCTCTCCGAGAACCTGACTAATAATGGTAACAAATCGGTTGAAAACATTTCCAACATTAAAGACCATGCGGTTCAGATAGAAAATTTGGTAATTGATCTCTTGAAATTATCCCAATTAAACCAGGTTGAGTTCCAGACAGAAATTATTGATCCACTCATTTTAGTGAAAGAAATCCTGGAACTGTTTGATGACGAAATAAAAGAACGAAAGATAGAAATAGATATCAAAGATCTGCCTCCCTGCAAAGGTGATATTGATTCCCTTAAAATGGTCTTTCATCATTTGATCAACAATGCTATTAAATTTACTGCCAAGAAGAAAAAACCGGAAATCATTATTGGTTACCAACCTGATCAATCCAACGCAAAAGTCATCTATTTTGTCAAAGATAACGGCGTTGGATTTAGCAAGGGTGACCAGGAAAAAGTGTTTGAAATCTTCCAAAGGATCCACACCCAGGATATTTTCAGAGGTGCAGGTATAGGTTTGGCTTTAGCAAAAAAGATTGTTAACAAACACGGTGGTGATATTTGGGTTGAAGCCAAAAAGAATCGCGGGGCGACTTTTTATTTTGATTTGGATCGCGCTGAATAAGACAACCAATTATACTATCATGACAAGAAAATTCTGATATAGTTATCATGCTCAACTTAACATCTTCAATATGTAAGAGATCAGAGTTCTATTGTAGGATGTAAATAAGATTTATTAGAAGTAACTCAGGTGATTTATGAACTTGCAGTTTTCCTGGATAATCATTCCCCCTGCCATAGCGGGTATCCTGGGTTTGGTGTCATTCTGGTTGCTGTCGACCCGCCGGTCTGCCAGTGGTGCAATACCACTGGCATTTCTGTCTATTTCAGTTTCAATCTGGTCGATCAGTTATGCATTTGGACTGATGGCCGTCAGCTATGAGGCCAGTTCTTTCTGGCTGAAATGTGAGTATATCGGGATCGTCTGGGTAACTGTATTCTGGCTCCGGTTCTGCCTGAAATATGCCCAGATCCATAAACCAAAAACAGCTGTCTTCTTCTCTATCTTTTCAATAATTCCCCTTATAACTCTGGGACTGGTTTTCACCAATAATGCCCATCACTTGATCTGGCAAAAAGTCTCCTTAACAACAAGGTATGGCATAGATATCCTGGTGATGGACTATGGCATTTGGTTCTGGTTTCATGCCGTTTACGCATATCTAATCTATCTGGTCAGTCTGTATTTCCTGATTCAAAGTTACTTTAAAACACCCAGAAACTTTCGCCAGCAGCTACGTATTATCCTGCTAGCAGGAATTATCCCAATCATAGCTAACTTTCTTTATTTATCCGATAACAACCCCATTCCTCTGATTGATCTAACCCCTTTGAGTTTTGCTCTCAGTGGAATTTTGATTATATACGTGGTCTACTATCACAAATTCCTTGATATCATCCCTATCGCCAGGGAAACTACTATTGAAAATATGCGCGATGGAATAGTTGTGGTTGATTTAAGTGACAGGATCGTAGATATAAATCCAGCAGCTGAGAAGATCATCCAGTCCTCATTTTCTGAGATAGTTGGCCAACAAGCGTCCGAGGTTCTGGTTGACCTGGCCGATTGGATCTCTCTTTCCAAGGAACAGAAAACACCCATTAAAGTATTAAATATTGGAGAGGGCCCTAATAAACAGATGTTTGTCTTGAATCTTTTCCCACTTTCAGATGCGCAAGGGGAAATGGTCGGACACACAATCGTTTTTCATAACAACACCGAATCTCATAAACTGAACAAAGATCTAAAAGACCAAGCTGATCGATTAGCAGTCTTATATGATATCGGAAAGGCCATTACCAGTACTCTTGATATCGATACTCTGCTGGAATTGATCTATAAGCAATTATCCCGGGTCATTCCCAGTGATGCTTATTTTGTAGCCCTATACCTTCCTAAAGAACATAAACTCGATATCAGAATTCTATTTGACCAGGAACAGCGATTTCCTCCCGAAATCGTTAATGCCGATGAAGGTTTATCCAGCTGGATTGTTGAACATCGGGCACCTCTCTTGATTCATGATCTGCGCAAAGAACTGGATAAACTCCCGGTAAAACCTATTCTGGTAGGAGAGAAGCAGCTGTCCCGGTCCTGGTTAGGGGTTCCCATGCAGACCGAAAACGAATTGATCGGATTGCTGGCTGTTGCCAGTTACAAGCCTAACATGTTCAATAAAACCGATCAGCTGCTTTTGGAGCAAATCGCCCAGCAGGCAGTTCTCAGTATACTTAATGCCCGCAGCTATCAGGAAGTTGCCAGGCAGGCTAAACTGGATTCACTTACCGGTGTGAGCAATCACAAACATCTAATTGAAAGATTATATGAAGAGGCGGAATCAGCCCTGACCACCTTGACTCCTTTATCCATGATCATGCTGGATATCGATCATTTTAAACAATACAATGACACTTATGGTCATATTGTCGGAGACGAAGTACTGCGATTAACTGTTCAGGCAGTAGAAAGCCATATCAAGAAAACTGATACCGTTGGCCGTTGGGGTGGAGAAGAATTTGGCATCATTTTGCCAAATGCGACCACAACGCAAGCTAATATGATCGCAAACAGGATACGGCGGACGTTATCAGAACTACCTCTCTTCAATGTTGAAGGAAAAATCATTCCAAAACCCACTATTAGCCAGGGTATTGCCAATATGCCGGAACACACTACAGACCCGGACGAACTGGTAATCATTGCTGACAGGGCTCTATACCGCGCGAAAGATAAAGGCAGGGATCAGGTTGCAGTGGGGATTCCATCCAAAACCTGATCAACCCCAACTGATGTTCTTCCAGATGACTTAACCGATCTGGTCCGGATATTCGGCCAGCTATGTTAAAATTTACCTATGGATATTCGCCTGGTATTTATGGGTACACCTGATTTTGCAGTTCCAACTCTGGTCGAACTTGCCAGAAATTATCAGCTCTCAGGTGTGATCACCAGCCTGATCGCCAACCGGCCGCGGCAGAAAACTGATCCCAAACCCAGTAAAACAGACAGCGGAAAACCTTCACCTGAACCTATATCAACCCCAGAATACAAACTCAGCCTCAGCATTGGAAAGAATCAGAGATTGGAATCCTGACCTGATCTGTGTCACAGCCTTTGGGCAGATACTCAGTCCTGAATTATTATCGATACCTGAGCACGGATGCCTGAATGTCCACGCTTCTCTGCTGCCCAGGTGGAGAGGTGCATCACCCATTAATGCGGCCATTCAGGCAGGAGATCTCACAACCGGGGTTACAATAATGAAAATGGCAGAGGGTTTGGATAACGGTCCAATCCTCAACCAGATTTCTATAGATATATCGGACGATGACACAGCTGGATCTTTATCAGAACGTTTAGCAAACCTGGGTGCTGAGCTGCTGGTGAAGACCATTCCCAAATACATTCAGGGTGGTATCCAACTCCACCACCAGGATAGTAAACAGGCCACATATGCCGGAATGCTTAAAAAACAGGATGGAATGCTGGACTTTGGGCAATCAGCTGAAGGCCTAGCCAGAAAAGTCAGGGCATACTATCCCTGGCCGGGAACATTTACTTTCTGGAATGATCAACGTTTAATAATCCACCAAGCCCGGTCCGCTCCCGTAACCTCACCCGGTAGAAATGTGTTTATAAAACATGAGGGACTTCCTGCAGTTGGCACAGTCGATGGAATTCTCATTTTTGAAATTCTTCAGCTGGCAGGCAAAAAGAAACTTGCAGGAAGTGATTTTTTACGCGGAATATCAAAATGGCCCTAAAGCAGCCATCTGATCAAATAAACAAGTAATTAATACAAATATTACAGGTCTTCCCAATGAAATCAGCTTCGGACTCCTTTTTTATACTTTTACGTCATGGAGAATCTACCGGCAACGCAGAAAATCGCCATCAAGGGCAGGCTGATTTTCCCCTGACTGAGCTTGGTCTAAAACAGACAGAACTTCTGGCAGAATTTTGGCATGGGCAAAACATACACTTTGATCAAGCGATATCCAGCCCCCTGACTCGGGCAAAACAAACCGCCGAGATCCTTACCGATCGCCTGGAACTCGAGCTTACTTTCGACCCGATATGGATGGAACGGGATAACGGGGAGCTAGCAGGCTTACTACATGAGCAAGCCATGCAGATCCTCCCTCCCCCTGATTTTATTCCCCTCTATCAACCGATTGCAAGCACCGGCGAAAGCCAGTGGGAGCTCTACCTCAGAGCTGGAGCTGCCCTTAATCAACTCATGAAATACCCTCCGGGCAGGTATTTGATTATTTCACACGGTGGATTGTTGAATATGGTGATGCATGCCCTGATTGGAATTGTCCCTCAGCCAAACTTTCAAGGTCCAAATTTCAGGTTTTCAAATACCGGTTATACATCTGTCCGTTATGTTCCGGAAAACAATAATTGGATTATTCTAGGACATAACAATACCAATCACCTCCCAGTCCAGGAATCCTGATTTCTATCCAAATATGAAATATAGATTTTTAGTTTTCGGCGCTGGAGCAATTGGAACCTACATCGGTACTAGTCTGCTGCTTCAGGATCATCAAGTAGTATTCTTGGAACGCGAAAAAGACTTGATAGATCTTAGAGAACGAGGCTTGAAAATGGAAGTTGAGGGACAGGAATATTCTCTCCCTGCCTCAGATCTGATCACAGATCTGAATACACTCAAGCACACTTCATTCGATCTGGCTATCCTGGCTCTTAAGACTTATCATCTTGAGGATATCCTTCCTGATCTTGTCAGGTTGAAAGATTCCCTGCCACCGATATTATGCCTGCAAAATGGCGTAGAAAGTGAAAATATCCTCAGAGAAGCACTCGGGAAAAACCTGGTGATTCCAGGAACAGTTACAACCGCGGTTGATCGCATCCAGAAGGGAAATATAATTGTCCAGAAGTCCCGGGGTGTGGGAATTGCCGGAGATCATCCCCTCATTTCTGGTTTAATCCCCGAATTTCAGAAGGCAGGATTAGAACCAGTCCATTATACCCACCCTGAGGATATGAAATGGTCAAAGTTAATCCTCAATTTACTGGGAAATGCCAGCTCCGCAATCCTTAATATGACAGCTGCCGAAGTTTATGCAGATCCAGAGCTGTTTCGCATGGAGAGATCACAAATATTGGAGACCCTGGGGATCATGAAATTGCTAGGTTATCAAATAGTAAATTTACCAGGAGTACCCGTAAGGTTATTGGCATTTGTGTTCAAATACTTCCCCCGGGTATTGTCCCAGCCAATTCTATCCGGATTAATTGGAGGGGGACGCGGTGAAAAAATGCCTTCATTCCATATTGACCTGCACAGCGGAAAAGGAAAAAGCGAGGTTGAGCACCTCAATGGAGCGGTACAAATGGCAGGCAAGAAGTTGAACTATCCCACACCAGTAAATGACCTACTTTTTGATATTCTCACCCGTCTCTCTAATGGAAGAGAATCCCTGAGTAAATATGATCATCAACCGGGGGTTTTGTTAGGTGAGTTATCTACCCGGATTATTCCGGATACACCAGAAACTTAATCAGCGGATAATATCATAGACCAGCGGCAACGGATCAACTGCCTTATCACTCCAATGGTGGGCAGCTAAAAGACGTTCTTTGGCTTTATCAAAATCATCCCGGGATGCAGCGTGGAGAACGAATAGATCCTCTCCCTCATTCACAAAATCACCCACTTCGCGCAATACTTCAATGCCAACTGTGTGATCGATTTGATCGTCTTTTTTTACTCTACCGGCCCCCAGATCAACAGCTGTTTCTCCAACAATCCTGGCATGGATCTGACTTATATAGCCGGTTTTTGGTGATGGCACAATCTCGATAACAGATGCAGTTGGAAAAAGAGTTGGATCTTTAACATAATTAAGATCTCCTCCCTGAGCTTTCACCAATTCAAGGAACTTAACCCAGGCTGATCCATCTTCAATTGCCGCGGCAGCTTTCTGACGTGCTTTTGAAACGTCACCGGCAGATTCTCCCAGGAATAACATTTGTTCGGCAACATCAAGACAGTGAGTTAGGAAACTATCCGGTCCCTGTCCCTGGAGAGTGGAAATGGCTTCCTTGACCTCAAGGATATTACCAACTGCTACACCAAGAGGTTGATTCATGTCCGAAATCAAGGCGACAGCTTTTCTGTCTGCCAGGCGGGCGATATCAACCATAAAATGAGCCAATTCCCTGGCTTCTTGCTGGGTTTCCATAAATGCGCCCAGACCGGTTTTTACATCCAGAACTACTGCCTGGGCGCCGGCTGCGATTTTTTTACTCATGATCGAGGAAGCAATTAAAGGGATCGAATCCACTGTACCAGATACATCCCGCAGGGCGTAAAACTTTCCGTCAGCCGGGGCAAGGACAGCTGTCTGCCCCGCCAGGACCAGGCCTATATCTTTTAGTTGTGCCAAAAATTCTTCTGTTGTAAGGTCAACTCGGAATCCAGGTATCGATTCCATTTTATCCAGAGTTCCACCGGTAAAACCTAATCCGCGACCAGACATTTTACCAACCGGAAGTCCACAGGCAGCTACCAGTGGCTCCACAACCAGGGTGGTTTTATCACCTACTCCCCCACTGGAATGTTTGTCAACTGCCAATGGTACAGCTGATGATAGATCCAGGATTTCACCGGAATTGACCATAGCCATAGTTAAATCAGTTGTTTCCTGGCACGTCATACCATTGAGGAGCACAGCCATTGTCCAGGCGGCAGCCTGATTATCTGGAATAGATCCATCCGTGCAGCCCTGCACGAAAAACTCAATTTCCTCCCTGCTTAATTCCAGATCATCCCGCTTCTTGATGATGATATCAACTGCTTTCATAGCTGCTCCAAATTTCAGGATTGAAATGAATCTTTGATGATTTTTGATTATACCGTAACTGCACTCTGTTGGTTCTGGTCTGATCAAAACCTCAGGAATTATTGAGCTCGTCTGAACCCGCTCGAGACTTATTAAACCGGAATATCCCCATCACACCCAATATCACCAGCAGACCTCCAGCAACTGTCCAGGGAGTAATGGGTTCCCGGAGGATCAGCCACCCCAATAAGACCGCAATAACTGGATTTACATAGGCGTAAGTCGTAACCAGGCTGGTAGGAAGGAGCTGGAGCGCCGAAACAAAAGATGTAAAAGCCAGCAGAGAACCAAAGACTACCAGATATCCCCAGGCCATCCAGGCTTCAGTTGTTGGAGTTGGTAGTTTTTCTCCTGCAATCAGAGCAATGATAACGAAAAATAAGCCCCCAAACAACTGCTGATATCCAGAGCTGACCCCTCTGGATAAGTCTACTGGCCGTCGGGTCTGAAGCACCAGGCCGGATGACCAACTGATACTTGCAAAAAGCAAGAATAATATGGATATGATATCCGCTTGAATTCCCGAGGTTAGGACTGGATAACTCAAGATAACGATGCCACCAAAACCAATTATAAGGGCAAGAATGAACTTGAAGGATGGCGCATGTTTATCCAAAACAGATTCAATAATTGCTACCCAGATGGGTGTGCTGGCAACAACCAAGGCAGCCAAACCGGAAGCAACCCGTTGTTCAGCCAAAATGACCATTCCATTTCCGCCGATCCACAGCAGTAAACCGGAAGCAGCCAAAACAAGCAGATCCTTACGAGAAGGACGCACGTTTTTCCCTCTCAAAATACCCCATGTGATCAATATAATTCCTGCAGCCAATACTCTGAATCCACCAAACCAAAAAGGTTCAAATCCTGATCCAGATCGGATCCCGATCCTGATAGCCAAGTATGTGCTCCCCCATACAAAATAAACTATAACCAGGTGAGCTAAACCTGCCGGTGTGATTTTTTTCTGATCAGTCAATCCAATCTCCTAAGTAATTCTTTTTACAAGTATTCATACTGTCAAATCTGGTGATACTTGGAAAACAGATTATCTCATGTCAGGGATATAAAAAATCTATGAATTTTCCTTCAGCCAATAATACCGATTGATTTGCCCCCAAGGCTGGATCCGAGGGATGGTCTGGATCAGGTGCCAGGCCAATTATTAGATCATTTTCGAGCCCTTTAACCCAGGTTTCCAATAGTAAAACATGCTCGGAAATCCAACCAGCGGCAATCAAGTAATAAACCTCTTCACCTCCAACCAAGCTGGATAATTCTTCCACACTTGAATCCAGCAAGAGTTTATTGTCCTGTTCCAGGACAGCAACCCTTAATCTGCGAACAGATTCTTCCAATGAAAAACCACTCACTTCGATCCAGGCTAAGTATTTATTGTCTGGAGAAAAGACTCCGTCTCCACCACCTATTGTTGTCGTTTCATGATAATGAATAATACTTTCCTGGCAGTTTTCGAGATCTTTGACAATCAAGGTTTTCTTGTTTTCTTCCGCTTCAAAACCGGGAGCTGGACTAAATAGCACACGAGTTTGATCCGGCGAGAATCCTTTGATCATCACTTCTGTGGAGAAAAATATTGTAACTGAATTATCGATAAAGTCATAATAATTCAGTCCAAAGAGCGGTAAAAACCAGAAATCACTCATCTGGTATTTAAGGTAAGTAAACCAGATTCCTTGCATATTTCCATCTTCAACATGGACCGCCAAAGGGTAATAAACCAACTGGTCGTTTCCAACCCTGGTCAGTTGTGGGGCTGTAGTCACCAAATTTCCCATCTCAGCAATTTTTAAAGTTGAAATCAGGCCATCTTCAGTAAATTCAGCAGTGCTGTACACAACCAGGGTGAATACACCTTCTGCACCTGTTAAAGCAATCAAATTGCCTGCAGTATCCATCTGAAAAATATTGGAGCTGATATTGGATTTAACAAGATCAGGCTCCGATCCAGTGCCAAACAACAAGGGTACACCGTCGATCCCGTTTGTTATCCCGCCAGCTGGATGTATCCAATTCATATAGAGAGAAGGAAGGTCTGGTGTATTTTTAACTCCAAGGAAAGCTCCAGAAGAATCATAAAAGCTAAGAACAGATGGATCGAGTCCGGCAATAAAACCGGCCGGGAGAGATAATTCTTGTTTTCCTGGATGTTTTGGCAGGCAATCATCTTGATTATTATCTACCAATTCTGCTGTTGAATCCTCTGGGTTATTTTGGGCTTCCAATGTTCTAGCTACAGCAGTAGACACCGTTATCTCATCGGAAGACGAGTTTTGAGGAGCACAGGAGGTGATCAGGAATATTCCGGCCAGTGCTAAATATCCAAGCTTATTTCTCATAATTTCTCCTAAACAATCGTAACATCGATTACTTTTGTCAAAGGTTGTTAAAGTTGTTTCATTTAGAAATTTCTCAGAGCAACAACATGGCGTCGCCAAAAGAATAGAATCTATAACCTTCATCCATAGCTAGCTTATATAGGTCCAATATTTTTTCTCTTCCACAAAAGGCGCTTACCAACATTATCAAAGTGGATTCAGGTAAATGAAAATTGGTCAACAAACCGTCAACCACCTGAAAATCATATCCGGGAAGAATGAAGAGCTCGGTATTACCTACGAACGACCCAATCTCACCTTCAACTTCAGGATGGCGGGCTGCAGTTTCCAGTGTTCTCACACATGTAGTGCCAACTGCTATTACCCTTCCCCCGGCTTTTCGGGTCTGATTGATAACATCCGCAGTGGATCGGGGTAAATGGCACCATTCTTTATGGATGTGGTGATCTACTGGATCTTCTTCCTGAACAGGGGCAAAGGTATCCAGGCCAATATGTAATATTACCTCTGCGGTTTTTACACCTTTTTCCAGGATCTTAGTTAGCAAATCAGGAGTAAAATGCAGACCTGCGGTAGGCGCCGCTGCAGATCCCGGATCCCTGGCAAAAACTGTCTGATATCGATCCGGGTCATCCAGTTTTTCATGGATATAGGGAGGGAGAGGTACCTGGCCGATCTCATCCAAAAAAGCGCTGATTGGCTCAGTGAAACGCACTTGCCTCAATGGTCCACCTAAGTCTTTTTCAACCAATACTGCTGGGCCATTTTCTAACTGGATTTTTATCCCCGGTATGATTCCTCTCCCCCCTACCAGAGCTTCCCATAAACCACTCTCGTTTTCCCTGAGAAGCAGCAGCTCAGCCTTACCACCGGTAGGAATTTTTTTTCCAAACAAGCGGGCCTGAATCACTCTAGTCCGATTTAGGATCAGCAGATCACCTCTGCGCAACTTATCGACCAGGTTATAAAAATGCAAATGTTCTATTTGCTCTTTTTTCCGATCATAAACCATCAGTTTGGATGAATCCCTGGGATCAAGCGGATGTTGAGCAATATATTGTTTCGGCAAATGGTAATTGAAATCGGATGTTTTCACATAACACCAGTTACTTTCTGATCAGTATGATCAATAAGTTCAAAAGGATCGTCAATATTATGGAGATAAGAAGGCTCAATACCAGAGGGATTACACAGGTTATATTTCCTCTTGAGATCTGGATATCTCCCGGAATTTTCCCTATGGGAATATCCAATCGGGATAATAAGTATAGTCCGCCCGCGATAACCAATAAGATAAGCCCTAGAACTGCCAGCACGCGGGCTAGTTGACTTAAATCCATTATTCGACCTATTTGATTAACCGGGGTTGTCCAGCGTCAGCGGGAGGTTCCAAACCTAGATGAAGATATGCCAGTTGGGTGGCTACTCGACCCTGGGAAGTTCTTTGCATAAAACCAAGTTGAAGCAGATACGGTTCAACCACATCCATAATAGTATCTGGATCTTCCCGGATAGATGCTGCTATTGTCTTTAATCCCACTGGACCACCTTGATATTTGACTACAATGGCTTCCAGGACCCTTCGATCCATCGAATCAAGACCTTTGTGATCAATACTCAATAAATCCAAAGCCTGCTGGGAGATTTCCGGGGTGATAATCCCTTCTCCTCTCACCTGTGCAAAATCTCTCACCCTGCGCAGTAATCTTAGGGCAACCCGGGGTGTTCCTCGAGACCTTGAGGCAATTTCATTTAAACCGTTTTGTTCAGTTGGAACTTGTAACTTGCTCGAGGCCTGAACTATTATGGTCTTGATCGAGTCGGTTGTGTAATAATCCAGACGGTAAACAGCTCCAAACCTGGCTCTCAGGGGTGCGGTTACCAATGCCAGGCGAGTTGTTGCTCCAACTATAGTAAATCTAGGTAATTTCAGGCGGACAGATCTGGCAGACGGTCCTTTACCGATAATGATGTCCAGAGAATAATCTTCCATTGCTGGGTAAAGTATTTCTTCCACAGCCCTTCCCAAACGATGAATCTCGTCGATAAAGAGAATATCTCCTTCATTCAAATTCGTTAAAATCGCCGCCAGGTCTCCCGCGCGTTCAATTGCAGGGCCAGAAGTAATTTTAATATTGACACTCATCTCATTGGCCAGGATATGTGCCAGGGTTGTCTTGCCCAAACCTGGTGGACCATAAAACAAAACATGATCCAGGGCTTCTTCACGGTGTTGAGCAGCGGATATCAAAATCTCCAGATTTTCTCGAATCTGGTTCTGTCCGATCATACCTTTTAATGATTGAGGTCGAAGAGCATAATCCTGATGGTCTCCCGGCTTGGAATCTGAATCGACCATGCGATCTGATTGGTTCTCAGTCATGCCTAAGATTATACCGAAGTAACCCTCAATTGCGTAGGAAACTGCTCTATAACAAGCGAAGAGGATATAATCAGCTTGATCACCTGCGCCTCAGGGTTTCTTAATATATAATGATGAATTTTCAACGGGAGGTCTATGTCCACAATCTTTATATCCAATCACCCGCTTGTTTCCCATAAACTTACCCGTCTTCGTGATAAGACAACCAAATCCAAAAAATTTCGTGAACTCACCAGGGAAATTTCAGCGCTGCTGGCATATGAAGCCACAGCTGATCTGGAAACCGCACCCAGATCTGTAGAAACTCCTCTTTCCATCGCTGATGGCGTGGAGTTGAAGCAGACGATTGGACTTGTACCCATCTTGAGATCTGGCCTGGGCATGGTGGAAGGAATCTGGGGGTTGATGCCAAGCGCAGAAGTCTGGCACATCGGACTCTATCGTGATGAAAGCACTCTGCAACCTGTTCAATATTACAATAAACTTCCCCTGGAACCGACCGTATCAGTTTGCCTGGTATTGGATCCAATGCTGGCAACTGGCGGATCAGCAGTTGCCACTGTCGATATACTCAAAGATTGGGGAGTTCAAAAAATAAAATTCATTGGTATTCTGGCTGCACCAGAGGGTGTTGAAGCGATGCAAATTGCCCATCCAGATGTGCCGCTCCATTTAGCTGTCATTGACAAACACCTCAACGAACATGGATACATCGTCCCCGGACTGGGTGATGCCGGAGACCGTCAATTTGGAACAGGATGAGCCATTTTTTTTATTTGAGATAACTCAGGCTGCGGCTGCAGTGATTTGTATAAAATCATCCGCCTTGAGGCTGGCTCCCCCCACCAGCGCGCCATCGATATCAGGCTGCTGGAAAAAATCTCTGGCATTTCCTGGTTTGACAGATCCACCATATAGAATTGGCATTTGTTCAGCAATATTGACTGAAGTTATTTGAGCTAATTCACCCCTGATATATTCTTTAATAACCTGATTGGCGCCCTCAGGAGTAGCTGCTTTACCAGTACCAATGGCCCAGATTGGTTCATATGCTATCATGATCTCCCCCATTTGATCACCGTCGACGCCCTTTAGACCATTCCTGATCTGGCGGGAAATCACCTGGCCGGTTTGTCCGTCCTCATTTTCGCGTAAGGTTTCGCCTACACAAAAGATCGGTTTTAGACCAACCCTGAGTGCTGCCAATATTTTCCTGTTTACAACTTCATCAGTATCATTAAATTCTGTCCTTCGTTCAGAATGGCCGAGGATCACATATTCTACCAATTCTGCAGCCATTCCAGGTGAGATCTCTCCTGTAAAAGCACCCTGTCCTTCCCAGTATATATCCTGAGCACCCAGGTGGATAGATGTGTTAGCTAATAAATCCTTAATTGGGGCAAGCGCTGTAAACGGAGGACAGATAATGCTGTTTACACTTTGAATTTCATCCAGGCCGGGCAATAGTTTTTTAACTAGTACTGTGGCTTGATCCACTGTATTGTGCATTTTCCAATTTCCGGCCACACATACTCTTCTCATTCATCCTCCAAAAACCACCCGGAATCTATTCCGGTTGTAGTCCCAATTCCTCAATAATCCAGAGAGGCAGGTTTCCTTTCTTTTCCAGTTCCAATAATAAATCTCTGGCTTCTTCAAATCGTTCCTGGGCAAATAAGATATCTGATTTCAGCAAATATGATTCCAGGAGTTCTGGCTGTTCTTTCATAACCTGGTTGACAAGGCGTTCTGCAATATCAATTCTGTCGTTTAACAATGCCCTCCTGGATTCAACCAACCGCAATTGACCCGGATCTATATCAATTTCCTCGTTCCTGGAAAGGACTTCAAATGAATATTCTTCAAACGCAGCAAAATACAGAGCCTCACTGATTTTATTGTTCAGCTCTCCAGGAGGAATAGGAGACCCAATTTTTTCAACTTTCAGGAAACTATAAGCGGCATAGGTCCAGATATTGATATCAGTCAAGCCCTCACCCAGTTCAAGGATAATTTCAGGGTTATCTTCCGCCAATTGATAAGCTTTCTGGAAAGCGTCCCGGGCTAGTTGAGGGCGATCTGCTTCAAGGTACGCAACACCCAGTGTATAGCGCAGGAATGGATCCTGGGGATTCTCCCGGATCTGTTGAAGCAGCGATTGGATTTCCTGGTTTCTAGGATTAGATAGGAAGCCAGCTTCCTGGGTCAGTGTTTCTGGTGAAATCAAGTCAGGCCCCGGCGGTTCCAAGGCATTCGTCATGACCATTGACCCCAGGCAGAGAAGCGCAAAAGCGGGCAACGCCATCCACCAGATCCAGCCGGGTATGCCCTTTCTCTTGGGTTTTTTCCTCTCAGAAACATCTTCGATTATTTTTGTTTCCACTTGATCTTTTGATTCGCTGACCTTTGGATCAGTTGTCCGGGTTTTATCAGCCCTTAACGTCAAAGTTGGAGCTTCACCAGCAGAAGGGCGTTCCTGGATCAAGGTGTCAAAAGCCTTCAGGAAAACAACCGTCATCTCTGAAGCATTGGCATACCTGTCTTCTTTGTTTTTTGCCAGAGCTTTGAGAAGCGCTCGCTGGATTTCCTCATTGAGGTCAGGATTGATATCACAGGGCAATGGCAGAGGGCTGTATATATGATCATGGATAACAGAAAATGGTGTATCAGCCTGGTACGGAACTTCACCCACCAGGAGTTCATACATCATGATGCCAAGGGAGTATATATCTGTTCTGCTATCCAGACCACCCAGACCTTTGGCCTGCTCAGGTGAGATGTAATGGGGTGTTCCCATCATCATCTGCCCGGAGAGAGTTGTCTGGCTTGTTTCAGTGATGCGTGCTAATCCAAAATCTGCCAGGAATGTTCCCCCACTCTTTTCCAGCAGCACATTGGAGGGTTTGACATCACGGTGCAAAACACCTTCTTGGTGAGCATAGGCTAAAGCAGACGAAATCACCCGAAAGATATGTCGGGATTCTTTATAGGTAAGCTTTGATTTATCAAGACGGGCTTTTAAGGTTTCACCCCTGATGTATTTCAGCACCAGGTAGGGACGATCCTCATATTCATTAAAGTCATAAATAGGAACAATATTGGGATGATCAAGTTTAGCGACAACCTTGGCTTCTCGTTCAAATCTGTCAATAAACCCAGGGTGTTCCATGAAAGCAGGGTGCAGTGCTTTAATTGCAACATACCTATCCAGACTGGGATGGTAAGCCTTGAATACAGTTGCCATTCCCCCTTTGCCAAGCTTCTCAATCAAGCGATAGGGGCCAACATTTTCACCAATGATAAACGGCATTATCCGTTCTCCTTAAAATCACACTGATTATACCTTATCGAATTCATGCAAGATTGAATAATAATTAATCTCTTTAGATTGTAAACTATCTATCCCTGACACCTACCTTATCTAACAAAACAGTAAAGCCGAGTTATCCAAAAAAGAAAACCTCATTCAAATTAATGAGGTTTATTCTAAGGCAGAAAACTATTGGGATCAAGCTATTTCTTCAGACTCACCCAAACCATAAACACCTGCTTTTAGAACTTTAAGAGGAAGCAGGGCGCACTTCAAACGAACAGGTCCCAATTCAATCCCAAGCATCTCTAAAATATCCTCTTTGGCGAGCTGCTTGACTTCCTCCAGGCTTTTACCGATGATGGATTCGAGAAGGAGGTCGGCAGAAGCTAGAGATATTGCGCAACCTTCCCCACTGAACATCGCCTCTGTGACTAGTTGATTTTCGTCAAGGCGGACGTCAATTTGAATGTGATCTCCGCAGGCAGGGTTATCATCTTCATAAGAGATATCATTTGGATCCAGTTCTCCCTTGAATTGAGGAGATTTGTATCGTTCAATAATGAGTTCCCTGTAAAAATCATCCATGAGCCTATCCTATTAATTGGTTTACGCAAAAACCTCTTTTACTTTCTTAATACCTTCAACCAGTCTATCAATTTCATCAACCGTATTATAGATATACATACTTGCCCTAGAAGTGGCAGGTAGATTGAATTTTGTGTGCAGCGGTTGAGCACAATGATGTCCTGCCCTGACTGCAATTCCCAGACTGTCTAGAATCTGGGCAACATCATGGGCGTGGATATCCTTGATGTAAAAAGCGATCACACTACCTTTTTTGTCTGCATCAGGACCTAGCATATCCAGGTCTGGTATTTGTGATAATCGATCTATAGCATATTTGGTGAGAACCTGCTCATGGGCTTCCACAGCCTCCATACCGATAGCTGCCAGATAATCAACAGCTGCTCCAAATCCGATTGTTTCAGCGATTGCCGGGGTACCAGCTTCAAATTTATGAGGCAAATCATTGGCCTTGAATGAGCGAAGTTCTACTCGTTTGATCATCTCTCCGCCACCCAGAAAAGGCGGCATATTTTCAAGAAGATCTCTCCGGCCATAAAGAGCGCCGATACCGGTCGGTCCGCACATCTTATGAGCTGAAAAGGCATAGAAATCTGCTCCCAGCGCAGCTACGTTCACTGGAAAATGAGGCACTGACTGCGCTCCATCAACAACAGTTACTGCTCCAAATTCTTTTGCCTTACTTAATATTTCCTTCAGGGGGTTAATTGTTCCCAAGACATTGGACATATGAGTAATTGCCAATAGTTTGGGTTCTTTCTTTAATTCATCCTGGAATATATCCAGGTCCAATAATCCTTCTGGTGTCACTGGAATGAAATCCAACTCCAGGTTAAGTTCATCAGCTAGAATTTGCCAGGGGATCAGGTTGGAATGATGTTCCATCTCTGTCAGCAAAATATGATCACCTGCCGAAAGGTTTTTCCTTCCCCAGGAAAATGCAACAAGGTTAATTGATTCGGTTGTGTTCCGTGTAAATATCAATTGCTCCGCAGAAGGAGCATGAATGAAATCTGCGATTCTCTCCCGGGCGTTTTCATAAGCCAGGGTGGCTTCTTCAGCCAGGGCATGAATGCCGCGGTGAATATTAGCGTTGGATTCCTCATAATAGGTACTCATCGCTTCAATGACAGCTTTTGGTTTTTGGCTTGTGGCTGCAGAGTCCAGGTATATTAAAGGAATTCCCGGTTTAATTTCTCTGGAAAGGACTGGAAAATCCTTCCTGATCTGCTGAACATCCAACCCAACTTCTGTATTCACGACCATGGAAAATTATTCTCCTGGGCAACCATTAAGAGGAGTCAGGACTTTGTCCTGCGGTCCGTGGTAGGCCATCGAATATTTTGAGAAGTTACCGAACACCATAAAACCCGGTCTGGAACCATCCATCCGTCTGTCAGGTATACATTCATGTGGAATTGGATCGCGACTTTCTTATGTCCTTTTTTAACGACTACGCCATCTAACCAGTCACGGACACGATTGTCTTCAAAATCGTGATCACAGAGCACTTCCACATGATCGCCAATTTCAAATATTGTGTCATTTGCAGGTGGTGCTGAAAATGGAATTGTTGCCAAGGTATCCTCCATCAAATCATTAACAAGTCAATTTTATCAGGCTTCTCAAAAATGTGAATAGTAGTGATCCATTTCTATCACTCAGTTTACGCAAGGAGCCGCATTCTAATATTTTGCCAGAGTTCTTCTCCAACCTCCTGGAGCGAAAATCTGGAAAGAATATCCTCGAAAAATCCCTGGATAACCAGTTGCTCAGCTTCTTTCCTGGGTATACCCCTTGACAGCAAGTAAAATAGCTGCTCCTGGTCAATTTTCCCCACGGTGGAGCCGTGAGTACAGCGGACATCATTGTTTAATATTTCCAGACCAGGAATGGAATCTGACCTGGCAGATGGATCAAGTACCAAATTCCTATTTGCCTGGTATCCATCGATATGTCTTGCGCCCGGTGCAACATAGATCATACCCCGCCAAACTGAGCGCCCGTTGCTTTTTAATGCGCCCTTAAAAAGTAAATCGCTGGTTGTCCGGGGGGCGAGATGTCGCTGAAGGGTATTGAAGGAAAGATGTTGATCTTTATCAGCAATAAACATTCCCGAAACACGGGCTTCTGCACCCTGCCCTATTAGATCAACTGAAACAAAATGTTTCGACAATGCGGATCCAAGTGCGCCAATCTCCCACTTCAAATTTCCATCACGCTCGACCAGCGCTTTCTTATGACCAAAACTCCACACTTTGTCACTGTAATTTTGCAGTTCAGTTATATTCAGTCTGGCGTTTTTGCCAACATATATTTCCAGGTTTTCACCGGACAGGGAAGGACTATTTTGATCCAATGGTGATAATGTCTCTTGAAGATAGTTGAGTGATGAGCCCTCTTCCAAATAAATCAGAGTTTGAAAGAAATGAGCTGTTCCTTCACCACTGGCAAAAGCAATTCCCAGAAGCGGTTCTTCAACTTCTACTCCTTTAGGAACGTATATAAATATTCCCTGGGCAGCGAAAGCCCCGGTTACAGCTGCAAATTTGCCTTCCCCAGGAGTGATCACTTTTCCAAGGATCTTTTCCACCAGATCTGGATGATTTTCAGCGGCATCTTCGAGACTACTGAAGATCACACCTGCTGCAATCAGCATTTCAGAACGGTTGATTTCAACCCCTTGCGGACTTAACAAAGCAGTTGAATGTTCTTTGAAAAGCCTCTCAGGAATAACACCATAAGGGTTAGGGGAAGTTTTTCCGTCTGACAGATCCGGATTGGATAATTGAACTGCTCCAAAATCAAAATCCCTCAGAGAAGTTCTCCGCCAGGCTTCATCTTTGAGAGTGGGGAATGGCAGATCCTGATAAGCCTTCCAGGCTTCTGACCGGTAATTACGAAGCACAGGTGGAATTGATTCAGAATCCAAGACCATTTCCCGTGAGAATGAAAAACCCCTATCTCGCTGTTTTCTTGCCATATTTTTCCTTGATTAGCCTATTGATCCTTCCATTTGCAATTGGATCAACCGGTTCATTTCTATTGCGTATTCCATCGGCAGTTCTTTTACAAGGGGTTCAATAAAGCCTGAAACAACCATGCTGGTTGATTCTTCTTCACTCAGTCCCCGGCTCATCAGATAAAATAACTGCTCATCTTCAATTTTTGATACCGATGCTTCATGGCCAATGTTCACATCCTGTTCATCCACTTCAATATAAGGATAGGTGTCTGAGCGGGAATGATCATCCAGTAATAGCGCATCACACACCACACTGGATCTAACATTTGTGCTTCCTTTATTCACCCGCAACAATCCACGGTAAGATGCCCTGCCGCCATCCTTGCTGATCGATTTAGAAATGATTTTGCTGGTTGTATCGGGAGCAAGATGCAATATCTTTCCACCGGTATCATGGCGCTGCCCTTTCCCAGAAAACGCGATCGACAGAATTTCGCCATGAGCGCCTTTTCCCATCAGAAAACAAGAAGGATATTTCATGGTCACTTTGGAACCAAGATTGGCATCGACCCATTCCATAGTGCCGTTTTCCTCTACTTTGGCCCGTTGAGTAACCAGGTTATAAACATTATTAGACCAATTCTGGATCGTGGTATATCGGACTCTGGCACCCTTCTTGACAACAATTTCAATCACACCACTGTGGAGCGAATCTGTAGTATATTGGGGTGCTGTACAACCTTCCACATAATGAACCTGTGATCCTTCATCAGCTATGATCAATGTCCGTTCGAATTGGCCGATATTCGCGACATTAAGTCGGAAATAGGCCTGTAAGGGCAGCTCAACTTTTAAGCCTTTGGGAATATACACAAATGATCCGCCAGACCAAACTGCGCCATTTAATGCAGCATATTTATTATCCGTGAAAGGTATTACAGTGCCGAAGTATTCCCGGAAAAGATCAGGATGGTCTTTGAGACCATTTTCAATACTCTTAAATAGCACACCTTGTTCAGCCAGCTGATCCTGAATGCTGTGATATATCATCTCCGATTCGTACTGGGCACCAACTCCGGCTAAGAATTTCTGTTCTGCTTCAGGAATTCCCAGGCGTTCAAAGGTGTTCTTAATAGACTCAGGAATATCATCCCAGGAGGTTTCTTCCTGTTCAGTTGGTTTGACATAATAGAAAATATCGTCCAGATCCAATGAAGACAGGTCAGGTCCCCAGGTTGGTACGGGCCGGATCCAGAAATGCTTCAGAGCTTTTAATCTGAATTTAAGCATCCATTCCGGTTCATTCTTCATCTGAGAAATTTCTCTAACGATTTCTTCATTTAAACCTTTTTTACTCTTAAATACATGAACTTCCGGATCCTTGAATCCGTATTTATAATCCCCAATGCTATCAATTATTTTCTCGTCAGTTGACATGAGAAAACTCCCTGGCTTTTGATCCTGGTAGTGCGTTAAGGAAACCTATCAAGTTGCTTGTAGTTCCTTGAGCCACTCATACCCTTCTTCTTCCAATCGGAGAGCAAGCTCAGGACCACCGGATTGAGCTATTTTGCCATTCAGCATGACATGCACAAAATCCGGTTTGATATAGTTAAGAATCCGTTGATAATGGGTGATCACCATAATGCCCTGGTGTTTATCGCCAATAGTATTAATACCGTCCGAAACGATCTTTAATGCATCGATATCTAATCCAGAGTCAGTCTCATCCAAAATGGAGAATTTTGGTTCCAGGGTTGCCATCTGTAAAATTTCAACCCTTTTTTTCTCGCCACCTGAAAAACCATCATTCAGGTATCTTCCTGCGAAAGATTCATCCATTTTCAGAAGAGCTAATTTTTCTTTCAGTTTCTTTCGAAAGTCCGGAATTGAAATCCCTTTATCATCAGGATCCATTCCTTTTCTCTGGGCATTGATAGCTGTTCTCAGGAAATTGGCAACAGAAACACCGGGAACGGCAACAGGGTATTGAAATGCCAGGAACAAACCCAGAATGGATCGCTCATTTGGTTCAAGATCGAGCAAACTCTCCCCATCCAGGGTCGCTTCTCCCTTTGTGACCTCAAATTTCGGATGTCCCATTAATGCGTATGCGAGAGTTGATTTTCCAGTTCCATTGGGTCCCATTACTGCATGAACTTCGCCAGATTTAATGGTCAGGTCTACCCCTTTCAAAATCTCAGTTTCATCCACACTAACATGCAGATCCTTAATAATCAGTTCGGACATTTAAAATTTCTCCAATTATGTTTTTGGATTATTGTTTCATAATTTTGCCAGGGCAAATTGTAGCATAATTGCCTGCAGAAGTCAATATTTTTGATAATTATCATATAAATTATTGACATATATTATGTTCAATGATAAACTTCTGATTGATAAACAGGAAAAACATCCAAAAATGACTACCAATACACGTAATCGAGTTCTTCGAACACTGCTCCTAAATCAGAGCAGAACAGTTAATGAATTGGCAGAAGCGGTGGAAATTAATCCCATCTCAGTCCGCCATCATGTAAATAAACTTGAAGCAGAGGGATTGATCCAATCTGAAGAAGAACGTCATGGCGTTGGCCGACCACGGTTGATCTACACCTTGACAAATAAGGGTATGGAACAATTCCCCCAGAGATACCTGCAGCTCACACTGCGTCTTCTTCAACAACTAAAAGAAAATCTATCTGAAAAAGAACTTGGAGACATATTCCAGGACCTCGCTAAAGGAATTGCTGGTGAATTGACCGGGAACATCAATCTGGATGACCTCAGCCTAAGAGAACGCCTGGAGCTTCTTGAGGAAGTATTAACCTCTGAAGGATTCATGGTGAATATAGTGGAAGAAGACGATAATTTTTATCTTATCGAAGCCAGCTGCCCCTATCACCATGTAGGGGGTGACCATCCGGAAATATGTGTCGTCGACCGGGAATTGATCGCCCATTTTACATCTTCCGAACCCCAGCGAATTGAATGTATCCTGGATGGCGACTCTCAATGTAAATATCAAATCAAGAAAACTGTTTTGGAAGGATAAATGATGATTGTGGATATTTGGGAATTGGGAAAATCAGACCGGGGATTGGCTGATACCCTTAATATTGGATTTCAATCAGTAATGGACCCGGAATTAGGCCTGAATATTATCCAGCTAGGCTTGGTTCGGAATGTGCAAATTCTTAAAGACAGCGCCCTTGTTACCATGATCTTAACCACTCCATTCTGCCCCTACGCTCCCCCAGTTGATGGAAGAGTGCCGCAGCAAGGCTGAAGAAGTTCTAGGCATTCCCACAAAAATTGAAATGGGTCGGGAAATTTGGAACCGATCCATGATGGAAGAAGATGCCATCGACTGGGGCCTATATTAATGATCCAGATCGATACTTCCCAATCCCTTTTGCTGTGTTATAACCATTAAAACTAATTAATCCCCTGCTGAAAATCCAGCTGGGGGTTTATTTTCAGCATGGGGATCTCATGACCATTTCACCTCTGCTCCTATTTAAACAAGAAACTGAACAAAAAATCATCAACGAGGGGTTTTCCCTGCTTGAGAACCCCGGGATTCTGGTCCATAATTTAGAAGTCCTGAATTTGCTTGCAGAATCTGGGGCAGAGGTAGATAAAAATTCCCAGCTGGCAAGAATCCCTGAAAAGCTTTCTCGGGAAGCATTAGAGAGCTGCCCGGCAGAGTTTTCCCTGTACAACTTAATGGGTGATCCAGCTATCATCGCTGGGGGAAGTGGAAAAAGCTACTTCGCTCCTGGATCCTCCGCCCTTACCGTGCTGGACAGGAAAACCCAAAAAATTCGCCCGGGCAATACAGAAGATCTGGTTTCCTTTTCCAAATTAACAGAAATGCTGGGTCAATTGGATGCCCAGAGCACTGCTATCGTCTGTTCTGATGTCCCCCAAGAGATTGCTGATCTATACCGGTTGTATCTGGTGTTATGTTGTTCCTCAAAACCCATTATCTCAGGCGCATTCAGAAAAGACACTTTGAAGGTAATGATAGACCTGCTGACTATCGCATCCGGCAGCAAAGAAGGTTTACTCGATAAACCTCGCGCCATTTTCGATATTTGCCCGACTTCACCTCTGAAATGGGGTGACACATCCAGCCAGAATCTGATTGATTGTGCCAGGTATGGAATACCGGTCCAAATAGTTCCCATGCCGTTGGCAGGGGCAACCTCCCCGGTAACGTTGGCAGGTACAATCGTTCAGCATACCGCGGAGTGTTTGAGTGGAATTGTGATCTCTCAACTAGCCAGGAAAGGAGCCCCGGTGGTTTGGGGTGGATCACCGGCAATTTTTGATATGAAAACCAGCACAGCTCCCCTCGGTGCAGCTGGATCATGGCTCCTGGGAATTGGCTATGCGCAAATTTGTCGGGCTCTGGACCTTCCCACTGGGATATTTATGGGAATTTCTGACGCCAAATCCCTGGATACCCAGGCCGGACTGGAATCATCTTCAAGCTCTATCCTGGCTGCTCTTGCCGGTATTAACCTGATCTCTGGAGCTGGTATGCTGGCACTTGAGAACTGCCAGAGCCTTGAAAAACTTGTAATTGACGCGGAGATCATCACTATCTCAAAATATCTCACCCGGGGTATCTTCGTCCGGGACGAACCTATCGCCCTCGATTTGATCCGCGATGTGGGTCACCAATCTGATTTCCTATCCCATGAACACACCCTGCAGTGGTTTAAGGAAGAAAGTTATTTCCCATCTCAGGTCATTGACAGAAAATCCCCCGCAGACTGGGAAAACGCCGGATCCCTATCCTCCAGGGAACATGCCTATCAACAGGTTGATCAACTTCTAAGCCTTTATCCCGGACCCAGTCTGGATATCTCTGCCCGGAAAGAACTGGAGAAGATTACCCGGTCAGCAGCAAAAACTGCCGGCATGGACCATTTGCCCGTTTTAAGAGGTTGACCTAAGATCTGTACGGATACTGCGGCGCCTAAAGATTCTTAAGTATTTACCACGTTTTAGAACCCTTCCCAAATACCTTTATCTATGCTAAACTTCCCCTCGGTCATCTAACAAAATTACTTTCCGTTTCCGGCGTGCTGACCATACTGTCTGGAGACAACCCCGAGGAAAGGAGGATATGATGCGAGATTATGAACTCGTCATTATCGTTACCCCGGAAATTGATGAAACCGCTACTGCGGAAGTTGTAGATAAAGTAAAAAGCTGGATTACAGAATCAGGGGGCTCAATTGAGTCATTTGATGAGTGGGGAAGACAAAAACTAGCGTACTTGATCAACAACCAAAAAGAAGGTCAATACTACCTGTTCAACCTCAAACTAGAACCAACGGCAGTTGCAAATCTTGAGCGGAATTTCGGCCTCCAGGAATCCATTATGCGTTTCCTGATCATTAATCGCGACGATTGATCCAGGCTGATTTTCAATGGTTAAGATCAAGAATTGACACATCCAGATATCCCAGGCAAGGAGTCAAGCCATGTCCAGAGGTTTAAACAAAGTTATGATCATTGGTAGGTTAGGCCAAGATCCTGAAATGCGCTATACACCCTCAGGACGCCCGCTTACCAAATTTCAGTTGGCAGCCAATCGCAGTTGGACCACTGCAGATGGCGAAAAGAAAACCGAAACAGAATGGTTCAACATCGTGGCTTGGGGAAAACTGGCAGAAATTTGCAATCAGTATCTGAAAAAAGGTCAACAGGTTTATATTGAAGGCAGATTGCATACCCGCCGCTGGCAGGATGATGACGGCGCGAATCATTCTTCAGTGGAAGTCATTACCCAGGAAATGATCATGCTTGATGGTCGAGCTGGTGATGAGAACAATCCTGAAAGTGATGATTTGCCAGGTGAGGATGAATATCCATTTTAAATTTTGATATAACGTTGTAATTTAATTAAGGAGTACCAGATGGCAGAAAGAAGAAAGTATGATAACCCAAGATTTGAGCGGGAGAGACAATGCAGATTTTGTGCTAATCCCAAAATGAATATCGACTATAAAGACATTGAAACCCTCGGCCGTTTTGTCAGCGACCATGGAAAGATCCGCTCCAGAAGGCAGACTGGAAACTGTGCAAAACATCAGCGCCAGCTGGCCAGGGAAATTAAGCGTTCCCGGCATTTGGCTCTGCTTCCTTTTACAGGAGAATCCCTCCGGTAATTTGCAGGTTATCCTATTTATTGTCAACAGACATGTAAAAGAGAGAATTATGCCTCAGAATAAGAAATTTCTAGCACAAAAAGAAATCGAGGATCGTCAGAAAAAAATCGTGATCATATCCACGATAGCTGTACTGGTCATTGTTATTGGACTGGTCGTTTACGGCGTTGTAGATCGTTATGTTTTCCGAGCTCGGACAACCGTGATTGAGCTTGAATCTTATACCATCAATGCTGACGAATTTGAACAGCAAGTTCGCTGGAGCAGACGAAATCTAATCCTTGAAATTGATCAAATATTGAATACATTTCAACAACTGGGCGGCTCTCCTGAAGTATTCGCCTATTTTGAACAGCAGCTCATATTATCAACAACCCAACTTGAGCAGCCCTTGTTGATTGGGCAGGAAGTCCTCCAAAGCATGACTGATGACATCATCCTATTGGTAGAAGCTGAAAAAATGGGTATCAAGGTTGATGAAGTTTTAATTGATCGGGAAATAGAGGAAGCTTTTGGATTTTATGCCGATGGTACGCCTACGCCTCTCCCTACCCAGGAGCTATCTGGGGATGGAAGTGACGATCAAGCTGACCAACCTACAGTTACACCCCGGTCAGAATCCGATGATCAGGAACCTGACCCCACCGCCACCCCCCTGCTGATACCTACAGAGTACACAGAAGATCTGTTCAAAGACGTATACCAGGATTTCTTGAACAGCATCAAAGATGATGGAATTAACGAAAAAACGATCCGCTATTTAGTGAAAATGTCAGTGATCCGCGAAGAGGTCCTAGATGCAGTAACTGCCAACGTAGAGCGAACCCAGGAACAAATCTGGGTCCGGCACATTCTTGTCGATGACGAAGAAACTGCCCTGGAAATCACTGGTAAATTAGCTGAAGGTGAAGACTTTGCTGACCTGGCAGCAGAATACTCAACTGATGAGAGCAACAAGGATAGTGGTGGAGATCTGGGCTGGTTTGCCAAAGGAAGGATGGTCCCGGCCTTTGAGGAAGCTGCATTTGGGCTGAATGTTGGTGAAATCAGCGATCCTGTTCAAACCGATTTTGGATGGCACATACTGGAATCCCTCGGAAAAGATGAGCTGCTGCTCGATCCAGCTTCTTATGATCAACTCAAAAATGAGGTTTTCACCGATTGGTTGAATGAAAAGAGAATTGAATACCAACCGGAAGTAAACCAGGATTGGGTGAAATATGTTCCCACGGAGCCAACTTTGCCGGCAGAATATATTACTTACATCCAGTCATTGACCGCGCAGAAACCCCAACTGCCTCCTGAGGTTCCCGAGGAATAAAAAACGTTAACAGATTAAAATAAACAACCCCGCATTTTGTTCTTCGAATCGCGGGGTTTTATTATTAATACAATCAGCCAGGATCAGTAGAAACCAGCTTGAAGGGAAAGAAGCTGCTGAATTCCCAATTCGGCAATATTCAGCATAAGATCCAGATCAGAACGGCTGAAGGTTGCCCCTTCCCCTGTCCCCTGAACTTCAATAAACTCACCAGACTGATTCATAACGATATTGAGATCTGCATCGGCGATGGCATCCTCCTGGTAGTTCAAATCCAAGAGGACTTCTCCAGAAATCAAACCAACGCTGATCGCGGCAACCGGGGATAAAATAACCTCCGGGCTCAGGAGTTTTTTATGGATCAGTTTACCCAATGCCAATCGCAGGGCAACATATCCTCCAGTTATTGCCGCAGTTCTGGTCCCCCCATCAGCCTGTATGACATCACAATCGACAATCAAGGTTCTTTTTCCAAGCAGGTTAAGGTCAAATCCGGCCCTGAGGGATCTTCCGATCAATCGTTTTATTTCCTGGGTTCGGCCACTTAATCCCATAGTTTCTCTTTTGACCCGGGTTGTCGTCGAGCGCGGCAGCAAGGCATATTCCGCAGTAATCCAACCCCTGGATGATTCAGGGTCATCCAGCCAGGCAGGCACTTTTTCATCGATGCTGACATTACAAAGCACCCGTGTTTTTCCGAATGAAACCAGGACAGATCCTTCGGGATATTCTACATAATCCGGCATAAAAATAACCGGACGCAGTTGATCGTTATTACGTCCATTAAATCTTGGCATATATTTTCCTGCCTATATTTGGATTATCTATTCAGATATTCAGAGCCGATTCTGTGGTTTATCTAATGTTCCAGGATCTGGCTCAAGAACAACTTGGTGCGGTCGTGTTGAGGATTATTAAACAAACCATCAGGAGTGGTATGTTCAACCACCTTGCCAAAATCCATAAAGACAACTTCATCAGCCGCCGACCGGACAAATCCCATTTCGTGTGATACACAAACCATGGTCATGCCTTCCTGGGCCAGATCAAGCATCACATCCAGCACTTCTTTGATCATCTCAGGATCAAGGGCACTGGTCGGCTCATCAAATAACATGATCTTGGGGTCTATAGCCAATGCGCGGGCAATTGCCACCCTCTGTTGCTGACCACCAGATAAATTAGATGGATACACATCTGCCTTCTCAGGGATGCCCACTCGTATTAGTTTTTCCATGGCTATCTGAACAGCTTCTTCCTTGGATCTTCCCCGGACAACTTTTTGAGCCAAGGTAACGTTTTCAATAGCAGTCAGATGTGGAAAAAGATTAAAGAGTTGAAAAACCATCCCGATCTCTGCCCTGATTTCATTGATCTGTTTGCTGGCTTGGGTGATTTTCTCCCCATCGATCCAAACCTCACCACTGGTTGGTTCTTCCAGGTGATTGATACAGCGCAGCAAGGTAGATTTTCCTGAACCGCTGGGGCCGATCACAACCACTACCTTTCCGCGGTCAACATTAAGTGATACACCATCCACTGCTTTGATCTCGCCAAAGTATTTATAAAGATCCTTGACTTTGATAATGGGATCTTGATTAGTCATGGGCACGTAACCGCCTTTCAACGAATTGAACAACCAGAGATAACATCACCGTTAATGTCAAGTACATAACAGCCAGTGTTATGTAAGCCTCCCGAAATCGAAATGTGCTTCCTGCATATAACCTGGAGACCTGCGTGATATCCCGGACTGCAAGAACAGATACCAGGGAGGAATCCTTTACCATGGCTACAAAATCATTTCCAAGGGCAGGCAGCACATTACGGACAGCCTGGGGCAGGATCACGTAACGCATTGCCTGACTATAACTCATTCCCAGGGATCTGGCAGCTTCCATCTGGCCTCTGGCAATGGACTGAATACCTGCTCTGAATATTTCAGCCAGGTACGCTCCATAGGTGACAGCCAGGGCGATAATTGCCCTGGAATTCATGGATATATCCTTGTTTGTGATGGCGGTAAATAAATTCCCTAAAAATCCAATTCCCTGATCAGATAACCAGAACCCAAAAGTATTTAATTGGTTAACGATAACGGGTACACCTACCAAGGCGAGAAAGAATATCAATACCAGGATGGGAATACCCCGGATGAGCTCTACGTAAAAGCGCGCCAGGTTATTTATCACCACGTTATTAGAAATTCTGCCCAGTCCAGCCAGTAATCCAAGTAAAATTGCTATAGCGTATGAAATCAAAGAGGTTTTAATCGTAATGATTAAACCGGTTTTGATAAAATTAAAGGCACTGTTATATTCTTCATTTGTGTAAATAATGATGGCCGCATAAATGGCGATCAGGACAATACCTAAAAACCACCAGGGCAGATCGCGTAAACGTCTTTTGGAGGAAAAATCCTCAATTTTGATCGGTTTGACTTCTTGAAATTGTTCGGCCACAGTTTACTCCTTGGAGGTAGAGAAACGGTGTGAGGGAAAATTCCCCACACACCGTTCTTGTTCCGGTCATTCTTAGGATAGATTATGGGCTTCCAACATTACTATTATATACCAAAAGTTTTATCATATTCATATCTTCCTGATGCACCTCCTATTTCCCCGGCTTTGACCGG
>PVMK01122875.1_pt1 | contig 30296 bp, 33 predicted proteins | sample 1853481 | NCBI WGS metagenome assembly PVMK01 (sample SAMN08533507, study PRJNA380276) | Marine sediment metagenome, whole genome shotgun sequencing project.
TGTTGGAATGACAGGACCGTATGATTCTATAATTGGAATGAAAGTGCAGCCGGCTCTTAACCGTTTCTTATATCAAACTCCGCAAAAATATGAAACCGCAAAAGACAATGTCCATCTGTGCGGCATTTTCCTGAAAGTTGATGTAGAGACGGGGCAGACATTGGAAATAGAACGAATACTATTTCCCGAATTTGAGACAAAGAAATCTGAAAGTAAATGATCAAACAACCTCTTCCAAGAATTGATCAGGATGAAACTCTTCGAAAATTTTTACTTCCATTTTGCCGGTTAAAAAGAGGGGAGATATGGGAGGACCCGCTTGGCGAGCATAAAGTCGGATGTTTGGATGCAGTTGATGAAACAGATATTAAAAAATTATTCGGAAGAAAAAAAGCTGTACTTGCAATCCACGATCCACCTTATAACTTTGTTGCTTTTAAAGAGAGAGAATTAAAAGAATTTATTAATTGGTGTAAATCCTGGATAAAAAATTCTTACAAATTTCTAAAACCAAATTCTTCATTATATATTTGGCTGGGCGCCGATCAAAAATTTCATTTCCAGCCGTTGCCTCAATTCATTCAGATGATGAGTGAAACAGGGTTTAATTCCAGAAGTTTTATTACAATGCGGAATCAGCGCGGTTACGGTACGCAAAAAAACTGGATGTCCATCCGACAGGAATTACTTTACTACATAAAAGGTAATCCAGCATTTTATATTGAAGCAGAGTACACAGATATTCCCAAAGTATTAAAAGGATATTATAAAATTGTTAACGGAGAAAAAACAGAAAACCTCGAAAGAAGCAAGTCCGGTTTTATACGTGCCGGAAATGTCTGGATAGATATTCAGCAAATATTTTACAGGATGGAAGAGAACGTTAATGGATGCTATGCACAAAAACCTATTAAATCTATTAACAGAATAATTGAAGCAAGCAGCAAAAAGGGTGAGCTTGTTACTGATTTCTTTTCACATTCCGGAACAACATTAATTTCATCAGAATTAACAAACAGAAAATGTTTTACAATTGATATTGATCCTGTTTTCTGCGAAATAAGTATTCGAAGATTAGAACGATTACGAATAGATGGAAAAACCGGCTGGCAGAATTCAAATCCTTTTGCTGAGGAAATCTATAATAGCCGAAAGGTCAAAAATTATTTAAAGAGTAAATATAATTTTGAATATTGAAAAATTTAATTTGCCCGCTTAGTGTATATTTAGGAATTGATTTTTTGCAATTAAATTAACTTGAAATAGAATGATATTAATAGACGGTAAACAAACTGCAAAAGATATCCGTGAAGAATTAAAAACGGAAATTCAAAAACTTAAAGAAGAAGGCAGAAATGTTCCCGGACTTGTAACAATCCTTGTCGGAGATGATCCTGCTTCAAAAATTTATGTGAACAGCAAGGGGAAGGCGTGCAAGGAGATTGGGATGCTCTCTAAAATTGAAAAGATTCAAGCGACAATATCTGAAACCGATTTACTTAACCTGGTTGAATCTTATAATAATAATCCTGATTACCACGGCATTCTTGTTCAGCTTCCACTGCCGGAGCACATTAGCGAGGATAAAATAATTGAGGCAATCTCACCTGAAAAAGATGTTGATGGTTTTCATCCGGTAAGTGTTGGTAAATTGGTGATTGGAAAAGATACATTCCGTTCTTGCACACCTGCAGGAATTCAGGAACTGATGATTAGGTACAAAATTGAAACAAAAGGCAAGCATGTTGTTGTGCTTGGCAGGAGTAATATTGTTGGTAAACCGATTGCTAACATTATGCTTCAAAAAAAGGAGCACGCAAATTCTATCGTTACAATTTGCCATTCTGCTGCTCCCGATGTATCTTATTATACAAAACAGGCAGATATATTAATTGCTGCTATAGGTGTTCCTGAATTTGTAAAATCGGATATGGTAAAAGAAGGAGTTGTTGTTATTGATGTTGGAATAAACAGGGTGGAGGATTCATCAAAACCAAAAGGATATCGGCTTACAGGTGATGTAGCATTTGATGAAGTTGCTGAAAAAGCTTCGTACATTACGCCCGTGCCGGGTGGTGTGGGACCGATGACAATTGCTATGCTGTTAAAAAACACATATAAAGCTTATTTAAAATATGGTGAATAAAATGGATCATAATATTGGTAAGGAAGATGTTTCAATAGAATTTCTTGAAAAAACATTAAGAGATTTTTATCGTAAGGAAGAATCCTGCAGAGGTTGGGAAACCAATGTAGTTACACAACCCAAAGCGATAAATAATATTGTAAATGTTGGTGCTTCGCGAATTGCTGCAGGTATTGGTGTTGGTGATGAATTAAAAGATAAAAACGTAGCCGGAATGATAGATCACACCTTACTTAAACAAGATGCTACACCAACACAAATTAAAGTGCTTTGCAAAGAAGCAAAGGAATATTCTTTCGCATCAGTATGTATCAATCCTTGTTATGTTTCCCTTTGCAGTGATTTGTTAAAAGGTACGACTGTTAAAGTCTGTACTGTTATTGGATTTCCATTGGGTACAACAACCACTGAAGTAAAACAGTTTGAAACAGAGCAGGCAATAAACAACGGTGCTGATGAGGTCGATATGGTTATTAATATCGGGCAGTTAAAAGAAGGCAATTATGATTATGTTGAAAAAGATGTTCTGGCTGTTGTGAATACTGCCAAACGAAAAAATGTATTAACAAAAGTTATTATCGAAACTGCATTGCTAACCGATGAAGAAAAAGTTAAAGCATCTTTAATATGCAAAAATGCCGGAGCGGATTTCGTAAAAACTTCTACAGGTTTCAGTACAGGCGGTGCAACTGTTGGCGATGTTGCGTTAATGAAATATGTGGTAGGAAGAAAAATTGGAGTTAAAGCAGCAGGAGGAATAAGATCGAGAGAAGATGCCGATGCTTTGATTGCGAGTGGTGCTGATAGAATTGGTGCAAGTGCAAGTGTTAAAATTGTATCGGGGGAAGTAAGTCATAGTGATTATTAAACATTTTATTCTTACATATGATTCTTGATGTTATAGTAACAAAATCGGATGATGGTTTTACTGCTGAAATCCCCTCGCTTAAAGGGTGTGAAAGCTGGGCTCACGATGAAGATACCGTTCTCAATAAGATAATTGAACTTGCTTCATTTTATCTTCAAACCAAAACTGATAAGTTTAAATTGGATAAAGCAAGGGTTAAAGCCAATATCTCTGTTTACAAATTGGTGTTCAATAAATCTTAAGGATGATATATCAGGACGGAACGAAGAACAAATAAAATAAGATCGGTTCTGGAAACAAGACAGCCGACGCTAAAGTTAGTTATTGAAAATATACACGATCCACATAATGTTAGTGCCATATTCCGAACATGCGATGCAGCGGGTATTCCAAAAGTTTCACTTCTTTATTACATAGAAAAGTTTCCTAAAATTGGGAAAAAATCATCCGCTTCTGCATTTAAATGGATTGATAGAGAAAAATTTAAAAGTGTTGAAGAATGCTACAATACTTTACGGAAGGAAGGTTTTAAAATTTATGCATCGCAAATATCAGATGATTCCAAAGAAATCTTTGATCTTGACCTTACGGACAAAGTTGCAATCATTTTAGGTAATGAGCACAGAGGAATTTCAGAAGAAGCTGCAAAGCTGGCGGATGAAAGATTTTTAATTCCGATGTATGGAATGGTGCAGAGTTTAAATGTTTCTGTCTCTGCTGCTATAACAATTTATGAAGCACTACGGCAAAGAAAACTAAAAGGCATGTATGATAAACCAAATTATTCTTCAATAGAAATTGAAGATTCGGTTACTAAGTGGAGTAAAAAATAATCATTAACGAAAGAAATGAAACGAGCATGAAAAATCTATTTACAGAAAAGTTAATGATTATAATGCGAGTTCCATCTGACCAAAAAGAGAAATTATAACCAGATGAACCAGAAATTTTCAAATATCTCTAAAGTTCGTGGTGAATTATCTTTACCGGGAGACAAATCAATGTCTCATCGTGCACTTATATTTTCTGCTTTAGCTGATGGGAAATCAACAATAAAAAATCTTGCAGACTCACAGGATGTAAACACTACAATCAAATGCTTTGCGAAATTAAGTGTAAACATAGACAAAGTAGGTGAAGTTTATAGAATTGATGGTGCTGGTTTTAAAGGATTTAATAAACCGAACTTACCTTTATATTGCGGAAATTCAGGAACTACTTCGCGTTTGATCAGCGGTGTGCTTGCTGTACAGGATTTTCCAACCGTTATCACAGGCGATGAATCTTTATCTAATAGACCAATGGGACGTATGCTTGAACCACTTGAAAAAATGGGATGCAAAATTAAAAGCAAAGATGGAAAACTCCCGCTTCATTTTCTACCTTCCGATAGAATAAAGGCAATTGATTATATCCTTCCGGTTGCAAGTGCCCAAGTAAAAGGAGCAGTACTGTTGGCGGGATTGCACAGTGAGGATTTTACTATCGTTGCAGAAAATAATTTATTCACACGCGATCACACCGAAAGAATGCTTAATCTTCCCGTTGAAATAATCGGGGGGAAAAAGATCACAAAAATTTCAAGTGCGTTCTATCCAAAACCAGTGGATTATTTTATTCCCGGAGATATTTCTACAGCAGCATTCTTTATTGTTCTAACACTGTTGTCCAAAAAATCGGACATACTATTGCGAAACATTTCTATAAATGAAACAAGAACTAATTTCCTGAACTTATTAATAGATATGGGTGCGAATATTAGCATCACTCCAAAAGGAAGTTCAAACAATGAGCCGTATGGTGATGTAATTGTAAAGAGCAGCGAATTAAAAAACGTTGAAATTGATCCGGACATTATTCCCGGCATAATAGATGAAATCCCGATTCTCTCAATTGCCGGTGCAATTGCCGAAGGTGATTTTATAGTTAGAGGTGCAAAAGAGTTAAGAGTAAAAGAGAGTGACAGGATCAATTCTATTTGTTTAAATTTAGAAATAGCTGGATTCGATATTGCAGAATTTGATGATGGTTTTTCAATTAGCGGGAAATTGGAGAGTAGTTTTCAATCATTTGAAAGTTTTGGTGATCATAGAATCGCAATGGCTTTTAGCGTATTAGCTTCATTAACAGAGCAGGGAAGCGAAGTAAATGGTTTTGAATGCGTAAGTGTTTCAAATCCCAATTTTTTAAATCAGTTGCAAAGTATCGCAGAATCAGAATGACAGTTCAGACTTGTACAACACTGGAAGTTTGGTGTTAAAATTACATCTCCTTTAACACCCAATTTTAATTGGGTGATTATTAACAAAACCTCTTTACAATTCAATAACCTGATGTTCAAACTTATCTATTTCAAGTTCATCAACTAACTTCTTTAAAAATTCGTCACCGTACTTATTAACAAAATAGATGAAATTAATTTCCCGTTCCTGAAGATTTGATGCAGGAAAGATAATTGTACTTGCTCTATCCAACTGCCTAAGTGTAACTTCAAATTTTTGATTTTGCGCCTTCTCGGCTTTTCCTTTAAGTTCATTTAATGAATTAAGGATCTTCCCCCTGTATTTTTTACTTGTGTCGGCAATAGTTGTATCAAGTGCGAACAGCTTTTCTCTTAGCCGGTCAAAAGTAATGTCAACTTCATTCTGTGCTTCGTTAAAAATATCGTCAACTTTATTTTCTGTTAACGAATCAATAACTTTTCTCTTTAGCTCATCAATTCCAAGGAATATTTCAATTATAGATTTATCATACTTGTCTAAAGTCTTTTTAATATTAGCTTCTAAAAGTGTTGCCGAAGAACGTGGATATATAATTGGTGTTGGAATTTTAAATAATTCGTACAATGGCAATACCTGTGCAAAGTACGATACTTCGCTGGGACCACCGACATAAAAAGCTGTCGGCAAAATGTAGTCCTGGCAAATTGGTCTTAAAAGTACGTTGGGGCTGAATCTTTCCGGTTCATTTTCTACTAACTCTAATAATTCTTCCTTAGTAAAACTTTTTCTTTTACGTTTTAATCTGAATTCATTATCTACAGGTTCAATCGAATATCTTCCGTCATCAGTGCTGAAGAACAAATTTACCGGATGAACTTTAACCTGGGCATGATAGGTTTCTTCTAACTTTGCACTTATGTGAACAAGCTGTTGTGTATGTTCCCTGAAATCATTTATCTCTTTACGGAAAACCGGTTTCAGTAAATCTTTTATTTGTTTATCCTGTGGATCGAGTAGCACTAAACCATATTCATCAAAGAGAGAATGAATAAGTTGTCTGAATGAAGTTTTAAAAGTTTTACCAGGTTCATACATGGTATTTAGTTTATCAAGCAGCGGTTGTTTGAACTCAGTATCACGAAGATTTTCTTCCACCTGGTTAAAGAATTCATTTATAGATTCATCGAATTCAGTTATACCAATACTTTTCTTTGCATCATCCGGGTCCACCTCTTCCTTATAACCTATTTTTTTAACAGGTTATCATTATTAAAAACATTTATTGCTCTCACTTCATTAAAATCGTGGTCATCAGCTTCTAACCAAAAAACAGGCACAAAGTTAAATTCATCATACCTGCTGTTTAAATGATTACTAAGTTTTATAATGGTAATTATTTTGTAAAAAGTGTACAGCGGTCCGCCTAACATCCCAAGCTGCTGCCCTGTAACTATTGTTAGCGTATTATCCTTAGCTAAAAGGTCTATATTCTTTTGAGTTTTAGTAGATGGATTAAGATCAACGTATTGAGAAGAAAGAATATTTTTTAATCTAACACGTACAGTATTATCTGATTCCGTTATACTCTTAAATATTTTTTTATATTGTTCCCGATCCCTGAAATCATACTTATAAAAATCTTTTACATTATTAAACTCATACAAATAATCGAGAAATAAATTTTGATACCCGGGAATATCACAAAAGTTTATAAACATAGATTCTCCAATTAATAGAAATATTAACACTAAAAGTAAAAAAAAGATACTTGCCTGACAATGATTTATAACACACTCTTTAAAATTGGCAATTCCTTCTGTTTCTATAACAGGTTAAGGATAAATATCAGATTAAGAAATTTAGTTTGGCAATCTTATGCTTATTATCTTTATTTTGAAAATAAAATAATAAATAATTGAATTGGAAATAAATCTCTTAAAATATTTTACAGTTAGAAGAGCAATTAATGCAGTAAAAGTAATTTCATCTTTCACGATTGCAAGACTTATAAGAAAACCTGTTTTGTGGGGAATGCCCATTTCTTATTCTATCGAGCCAACTAATCACTGCAATTTAAAATGTCCCGAATGTCCATCAGGATTAGGTTCATTAACAAGACCCTTGGGCTTATTGAATCCCGATGATTTTGAGAAATTAATTGATGATATAAGCAGCACCGGATTTTATGTCCAATTATTTTTTCAGGGCGAACCGTTCATAAATAAAAATTTAGCCGGTATGATAAATTATGCTCGGAATAAAAATATGTATGTATCAATCAGTACTAACGGACATTTTATTAATGATGAAAATGTAGATACCGTATTAAAGAATGCACCTGATAAAATAATTTACTCGATTGATGGTCTGGATTAGGAGAGCTATCAAAATTACAGGGTTGGTGGAACTTTTGAACAGGCAGACGCAGGACTTAGAGCATTATTAAACAAGAAGAAAAAAATAAATCAAAAGTATCCTTATGTAGAGCTGCAATTTATTGTGATGAAACAAAACGAGCATCAGCTTGATGAAGTTTTGAAATACGGAAAAAAGATTGGTGTGGATAAAGTTGTTTTTAAAACAATGCAAATCTCCTCGTATGAAAATGCTTTAAAATTTCTTCCATCAAATAAAAAGTACAGAAGGTATATTGTTGATGACGGTTCTTTCAGGATTAAGGGTAATATGAAAAACCATTGCTTCGCATTGTGGAGAACTTCCGTGATCACCTGGGATGGAAAAGTTGTGCCTTGCTGTTTTGATAAAGATGCTGAATTTGAGTTAGGTTTAACAAACGGAAAATCTTTTAAAGATGTTTGGCATTCAGATGAATATAATAATTTTCGTGCGAGAATATTAGGAGACAGGCAATCTATATCGATGTGTACAAATTGCACGGAAGGTTTAAAAGTTAATATATTTGAAATCGAACAATAATTATTTTTTATGAAACGAGTCCCGATGCATCGGGACGAGTTCCATCTGACCTTATTAAGAAATTATAAACAGATGAACGTAAATACTGCAAACGAAAATATTTTCACAAAAAATAAATCGTGGCTGATAATAATAGTAAAACTCTTTATAGCTGCGGGAATCCTTTACTACTTAGTCTCTTACATAAACTATAACGAAATTATTGCAGCTATTGATGGAGCCAATATCAGTCTACTAATGGCTGCCTTTGCTCTCAGCTTTGTTAATATTTATTTGCAGTTTTTTAAGTGGAAAATCACATGCAAAACAGTTTTAAATGAATCTAAAAATTCCAAAATATTCACCTCACTTTTTTATGGTTTATCTGCGGGCGCAATAACTCCTGCGCGAGTTGGTGAGTATTTTGGTCGTGCAATTGCCTTCAAGAATAAACCATTACTTCAGGTTACCGTTGCTACTTTGGTCGATAAGTTTTTCCCGCTGATGATAGTAGTGTTTTTCGGTTCGATGGCAATCATTTTCTTCCTCTATTTTTATTATGAAGTTTCGGTTTATATAGTATTATCACTTTTTATAGTTGTTTTCACTTTATTTTATTTTCTTGCAATTATTATAAGAAGTGAAAATTTCTGGAACAGTATTTTATTTACCAAACTTAAAAACTCAAAGTATTTCAACAAGTTGTTCTTTCAGCTTCAATCACTTAGCAAACTCGATAAGAAATATTTTACGAGAATGTCCGTTATTTCAATGTTGTTTTATTCTTGTTTCTTGCTTCAGTATGCAATGTTGGTCTCTGCCTTTTCACATAACACCGAGATCATGAATTATTTGTGGGCGGGCAATTTAATTATGTTTGTTAAAACTGTAATACCTCCGATTTCGCTTGGTGAGTTAGGTATTCGTGAAGGTGCTTCGGTGTTTTTCTTAACAAAATTCAGTGAACTGCCTTCCGTTGCTTTTAATGCTTCTATTTTTCTTTTTATAATTAATATACTTTTGCCGGCTTTGGTTGGCTTAATTCTGCTTCTAAAAAAGAATGATGACTGAGTATATTCTTTTGGAGATATTTGCTATTTTGTTGGGACATTATTCATTATTCCTGTTTACTATTATTATAGGATTAAGGAAATTAAAACCATCACAAACGAATCAATTCCCGAAAGAATTTGTCTCAATTATTATCCCTTTCAGAAATGAATCTGAAAACATCATTTCAAATGTTAAAAGCATCAATAAACAAAACTTTCCAAAAGAAAATTATGAAGTTATTTATGTGGATGATAGTTCAACGGATAATTCTTTCCGGATATTAAATGATTATCCCAAAACCAAATAATGTTAAAGTACTTTCCTTGCCAAAAGATTATTCGCCCAACGCTCATAAGAAAAGAGCAATTCGTTACGGAATTGAAAATTCAGATGGGGATATAATTATCACAACAGATGCTGATTGTTTTTACTCCGAAAATTGGTTGAGTTCAATGCTGAGTAATATGGATGATGAAACCGGATTTATTTCCGGTCCTGTTGAATTCTTAGATGATGATGGAATGTTTGCAAAACTTCAAAAGTTAGAGTTTACAGGATTAGTTATTACTGGTGCAGGTTTAATTGGAATTGGAAAACCAACAATCTGCAATGCTGCAAACATAGCATACAGAAAAAAAACTTACGAAGAGATAAACGGTTTTTATGATCAAATGGATCTTTCTTCCGGCGATGATGAACTGTTGATGCAAAAGATTGCAAAGGATACAAAGTATAAGGTTAAGTTTTCACTCCTAACCGAATCTATAGTAAAAACTTCAGCGAGCAAAAATATAAATGAATTTTATCATCAGAGAAAACGGTGGGCAAGTAAAGGATTATTTTATAAGAACATACGTTTAATTATTACGTTGATACTGATTTACTTATTCTATCTCGGGTTAGTAATCCAACCATTTTTAATATTATTTATTTCATATTCTTTTGCCTATAGTTTTGGATTGAGCTTATTTATTAAGCTCGTTCTCGAATATCTGATACTATTAAAAGGGAAGAACATTTTATTCCCAAAACTATCTTTAAAGCCCTTTATCTTTGCAGAATTCCTCCAGGTTCCATATATAATTATTGCAGGTTTTTCAGGTATGTTTGGGAATTTAGAATGGAAAGAGAGAAAAATTAAAAGATAAGTTATACGTATTTCTTTTATTAACATCGGGATGAGTTCCGTCATCGCTAATAATGGATGTTAAAAAAGGAAAGCCAAAAGATGATTCTTTAAACTTTTGATTTATTCTTTTTGTTTTATTTAAGTACGCCCGAGAGGAGTCGAACCCCTAACCTTCTGATCCGTAGTCAGACGCTCTATCCAATTGAGCTACGGGCGCATTTAATTAGATATGTCTTACAATTGTCTTTCTTCAGCATATCTACGCTCTATCCAACCTGTCCGGCGTATCCTGATTTATCGGGATTGAAGACGGATTGAGTTCACCTGCCGAAGCTTTAGCGTAGGCAGGCTACGGGCGCATATATTTTGAGCGTTGCAAATATAATATTTAACTGCTCTTTTTACAATTTCTGTGCTAATAATTTTATGACGCACTCTTTTCATTAGAGTTAAGAATATTTTTTTTATATTTTACACTACTTCAATTTATAAATCATTTCAGGATAGAAAATGTTTAAAGGAGTTGGAACTGCTTTAATTACACCGTTCAAAGAAGATCAATCGGTGGATTTTGGTTCGCTTAAAAAGATTTTAGATCACCAGTTAAATAATAATATTGATGCCCTCATCGTTTTAGGAACGACTGGCGAATCTCCGGTTATTGAATATGAAGAACGTAGAAAACTTATTTGCGGCAGTTGTTGAAGAGGCGAAAGGGAAAAGTTCCTGTTATAGTTGGGACTGGCTCAAACAATACAAAAAAGGTGATTGAAAACAACAAACTTGCCGAAGACTTAAAAGCAGACGGTTTACTTATAGTTAATCCGTATTACAACAAAGGTACCCAGGCAAGTCTCCTGGAACATTACAAGTATATCTCCGATAGGACAAGCTTGCCAATAATTTTGTATAACGTACCATCAAGAACCGGTATGAACATTTTACCGGAAACTGCAGTTCGATTCATAATAACTGCAGTAATGTTGTTGCTATTAAAGAAGCGAGTGGAGATATTTCCCAAATTGCAAATCTTATTGCAATTAAACCTGATTCGTTTTCTGTTCTTTCGGGCAATGATGATCAAACATTACCGATAATAGCATTGGGCGGTGATGGGGTTATTTCAGTTTTCTCAAATCCGTATCCTTCAGAGATGAAACAAATAACTGATGCAATGCTTAATATTGATCTTTCATCAGCACAAAAATTTAACAATAAATATCTTGGTATGATGAACGCATTGTTTATTGAGACGAGTCCCTGCTCCTGTAAAATTTGTAATGCATCATCTGGGTTTGTGTGAAAATGTACTGCGGCTGCCTCTTGTAAATGCAACTGCAAAAGCTGAAGAATTATTGATAAGATGAAATTCAGCTAATGAAAAATTAATTTAAACTATCAGGGAAGTCTATGATGAAATATGGTGTATTCGGTGCCTCTGGCAGACTTGGTTCAGAGGTAGTAAAATTGTTTGATGAGAAAAATCACAAATTAGTTTTTGCCTACGATCTTGAAGGTGAGTGGAAAAATGAAAATCCTGATTTAATAATTGATTGTTCTTTACCTGAAGTATTTAGTACAACTATTGAATACGCTTGTGATCTGAATAAACCATTAATTGTTGCAACTACAGGTCTTACTGAAGATAATATTAAATTGTTAAAAAAGTATTCAAAGCAATTCCCGATTGTACAGAGTTTTAATTTCTCAATAGGTATTCAGATATTATTAAAATTAACAGAAGCGACAAATGAAAAGCTATCAGATTGGGATGTTGAAATAACTGAAACACATCATCGGTTTAAAAAAGATAAACCATCGGGAACTGCAAAGATGATACAAAATATATTTGACGGAAAAGAAATAAATACTTCATCACTCCGGTTAGGAAATGTCCCCGGTGATCATTCAGTGAGTTTTGGAGGATTAGGTGAAGTACTAACTATTTCTCATCGTGCACTATCTCGCAGAACATTTGCAGAAGGAATTTTACTCTCAGCTCAATTTGTTGTTAACAAGAGAAATGGGTTTTATTCTTTTACGGATGTTGTTTTTGGAAATAAATGAATAGAACACGGATTCAACTGATACAACGGATCGGAACTGATCTGTTTAAATCTGTTCAATCCGTTTGATCTGTGTTCTATTTTTTTAGAGTTTTAGTAATGAGCGGATTTAACATGGATTCATACGAAGTAATAAAAAAAATATCAGAAGCAAAAAAGAAAACTCCAGCTAAAGTTTATCTTCAAGGTAATTTGGATAATATTGATTTTAGCAATTATGATTTTTACGGTTCTTTAATTTCAGGAATTCTTTTCTGCGAATATTCTGATTTTGAAGATTTCTACAATAAAAACAAAACTTATATAACTAAGTATAAAATAGAAATTGATCGCAGAAACTCTGCAATACCAATGGCAGACTTAACAAAATATAATTGCAGAATTGAGCCTGGAGCAATCATTCGTGATATGGTTGAGATAGGTGATAATTGTGTGATTATGATGGGAGCAGTGTTGAATATCGGAGCAGTGATTGGCGAAAAAACAATGATTGATATGAATGTTGTTGTTGGTGGAAGAGCTATTGTCGGTAACAACTGCCATATTGGTGCGGGAACAGTTTTAGCCGGTGTTATTGAACCACCGAGCGCACAACCGGTAGTAATTGAAGATGATGTAATGACCGGGAGCAAACGTTGTAATACTTGAAGGAGTAAAGTGGGGAAGGGAGCTGTTATTGCCGCAGGTTCAGTTGTGATAAAAGATGTTGAACCGAATATGGTAATGGCAGGCATTCCTGCTAAACCTTTAAAGAAAGTTGATGATAAAACTAAAAGTAAAACACAGTTAATGGAAGAACTTCGCAAATTATAATGAGTGTGATCGTTCAAAAATATGGCGGAAGCAGTTTAGCAAACATTGAGAAACTTAAAAAGATTTCTGAAATGATTGCCGCCGTTAAAAATACCGGAAATGATGTTGTTGCAGTTGTTTCCGCTATGGGTAAAACGACAAACTCACTTATAAATATGGCTAAAGAAATTTCTCCCAATCCTTCACGCAGAGAAATGGATATGCTCCTGAGTACAGGCGAAAGAACAACTATGGCTCTGCTTTGTATTGCATTAAATGAATTGGGAATTGATGCTATTTCTCTAACCGGTTCCCAAGCAGGAATTATCACAAATGATAGGCACAACGATGCACGTGTAATTGAAGTTCGACCTGTTAGAGTACAGGATGAACTGGACAAGGGTAAAGTAGTTGTTATTGGGGGGTTTCAGGGAGTTAGTTACAAAAGAGATATAACTACATTGGGCAGGGGTGGATCTGATACCTCAGCAATTGCGCTTGCTGCTGCACTCAATGCTGAAAGATGTGAAATTTACTCGGATGTGGATGGAGTTTACACAACCGATCCAAATCTTGTAAAGGAAGCTAAACACTTGCCTGAAATATCATATCAGCAAATTCAGGAAATAGCAGAAGCGGGAGCAAAGGTGCTGAATGCACAGGCAGTACAATTTGCAAAGGAGGCAAAGATATCTTTGTTTGCAAGGAGCACTTTTAATCCTGGTAAAGAAACAATTATAAAAGAAGTTACTAAAAAAGAATTTTCTGGTGTGCGTTCCGTTGTTTACGAAACTGAAATTGTAAGAGTTTTAGTAAATAATCCTTCAAAAATAGAATTGGCTGCTCATCTTCTTGAAGAAAAACAGATTGCAATGAAAGAATTTCAGTTCTCTGCTTTGGGCAAAGATTCAGGTTACAAAAGCTCATTTATTATTTCCAAAAAAAATATTTACGATTGGGAAGAGATACGCAATACTCTGATAAATAAATTAAAAGATGATATTTATATAAATGAAAGTCTTTCCACTCTTTCAATTATTGGTGAAGGATTTAGCCGCAGCAACAATGTATTACTTGAAACATTAAAACTTCTGCGCGATAATAATATTGAATACTACGGCGTAGGTACCACTTCTTTTCGAATTTCCATTCTTGTTGAAAGAGATTTGCTTGAAGAAGCTGTTAAAGTTTGCCACGATTATTGGATTGATTAAAACTGTTTGTTAAAATATTTTAAATTATTATGAAGAAATAAAATATCGTTCATTACAGGAAAGAAAAAATCAAGTAAGTTTAGAACAGATTGGAAAATCTCGTACGATCTATAATGTTCCAATTAATCGATTTGAAGAGTTGGTAGAATATTTTTAACTTAGAATATTAAATACAAAGTTTGAAAACATTTTTAAATCGGAAAATCAAAAAATATTTTCATCTTGCGAATATTATCAAAGTGAGCAGTTTAACAAGTAGTTAAGTCATTAAATGGAGTAATATAAAATATGAAACGCAATATGGATCTAATTCGTAAGATTCTATTTTATATTGAGGAAAATCAAAAAGATGTGAGCCCAGTGGATGTTAGAATTGAAAGTTATTCGGATTATGAAATAACTTATCATCTTAACTTACTAAAAGAAGCTAATTTAGTTAAATTGTCTATAAATTTTGTCCCCGACTCTACTGGAATAAATATTTGGGTTTCAAGACTGACCTGGGAAGGTCATGAACTATTAGAGGCAGCAAAGGATATAAACCGATGGGAATCCGCAAAGAAATATCTTCTTGATAAAGTTGGTGGTTCACCTTTTACTATTTTACAATCTCTTCTACTCAAAATGATTAGCAGAGATCTTAAGTTATAAAAATTCAAAACTCTTTGAACACAATAAACTAACTTTGAACTCCTTAACACCAATACAACTTCGCCACAACTTGCACAAAACACCTGAACTTGCATTTCAGGAATTCAAAACAACTGAACTTATAATTAGTAGTGTGAAAGCTTTGCCTGGAAGTGATGAATTAAAAATTCACACCCCAGTTCCAACCGGAGTACTTTTCGAATATAAAATTAATGGTGGTCCGTTCAGTCTTTTCCGCGCTGATATTGATGCGCTTCCAATCAAGGAAGAAATCGACATTGAGTTCAAATCAACAAATGATTTTATGCACGCCTGCGGACATGATGTGCATACTTCAATTCTTTATTCTTTTTTAGAAGAAGTGTTAAAGAACAAACCAAATCAGAATATACTCTTTTTGTTTCAACCGGCGGAAGAAGCGGGAGGCGGAGCAATGGAATTTTACAATACAGGTGTGTTTAATCAGTTTCAAATACAAAATGCTTATGCACTGCACGTTACTGATGAATATCCTTTAGGAGCTATTGCATCAACTTCAGGTGTTCTTTTTGCATCTGCACTGGAAATTGATATTGAGTTTATTGGTGAAAGTGCACACGTTGCTTTTCCGGATGATGGAAAAAATGCATTTAATGCCATGAGAACTTTCCTGGATAAATCTGATGAGTTACTAAAGAATACCGGCGATTCAATTCTGTTTGGGATAGGGAGATACATTGCGGGAAATATAAGAAATATTATTCCGGGGCATTCAAAACTCGAAGGCTCTATCCGCGGATTGAGTGAAGAAATGGTTTTGGAATTTCTGTCAAAGCTTGAATCAATACTTAAAACTATAAAGGATGAAACAAAAGTAGATTATAAAATTACCAAAGGTGCTCATTATCCGGAGGTTATTGTAGATGATGATCTCTTCAATCATGTTTCAAATAAACTTACCGGGCAATATAATTTTATAGATTGCGGTTACAAAATGACGGGGGAGGACTTTGGATTCTTTTCAAAAAAATGGCCATCATTTATGTTCTGGCTTGGAACATCGAAAGGGGCGAGGTACGGTTTGCACAATTCAAAGTTCTTACCGCCGGATGAAATTATAGATACAGGTAAAAATGTTTTTACGACGATCTTAAATTCACTTTAAATTTTTAGGAGATATCAATGATCAAAAATGTTGTTATGTACGGAATTTTATTATTAATGATAAATATCAATTTATGTGCGCAATCAGATGTTAATCAAAAGAATGTGAAACTTAAATTCGCACTTTCGTTTGACAAAGGTGAAAGTAATGAAACTCTGGATGGCAGAATGTTACTGATGATTTCGGCAGACAGTACTGATGAACCACGGTTTCAAATTAATGATAATGCGAATACTCAATTGATTTATGGAATAAATGTTGAAAAAATAAAACCTGGAGAGAAAGCACTTATAGATGCTTCTGTATTTGGCTATCCTTTGAAGAGTATTGGGAAGATACCAGCCGGATTCTATTGGATACAGGGATTGCTAAATAAATACGCAACCTTCCATCTCTCAGATGGCAGGGTATTGAGCTTACCTCCTGATAAAGGAGAAGGACAGCAATGGAATAAAAAACCCGGGAATCTATATAGCGCACCAAAAAAAGTTTATATAGATCCTTCAGCCGATCAAACAATAAATATTTTATTGGTTAAAGAAATTCCACCTGTTAACAAACCGGTTGATACTAAATACCTGAAATACATTAAGATCCAAAGTAAGATGTTAAGTGAATGGTGGGGAAGACCTGTTTACATTGGTGCTAAAGTATTATTACCGTGGGGGTTTGAGGATAATCCGAACGCTAAATATCCGCTTGTGATTTTTCATGGTCATTTCTCAGCTGAATTTTTTGGATTGCGTGAAACCCCACCGGATCCTGAGCTTGAACCGGAATACAGCGAAAGATTTGATCTGCCAGCTTATAATAAAACAATGGAAGAGTATTCATATAAATTTTACAAGGATTGGACTGGACCGGATTTTCCACGAATGATCTTGATTGAGATCCAACATGCTAATCCTTACTACGATGATTCCTATGCGGTAAATTCTGCAAACGTGGGTCCATATGGAGATGCTATTAACTATGAATTTATTCCGTACATCGAACAAAAATTTCGAGGAATTGGTGAGAGTTGGGCACGGTTTCTTTACGGCGGATCAACAGGTGGATGGGAAGCAATAGCCACTCAAATATTCTACCCTGATATGTACAACGGATGTTACGCTTCGTGCCCCGACCCGATTGATTTTAGAGCATACACTTCTGTAAACATTTATGAAAACAAAAACGCTTATTATATTAATAGCAGATGGAAAAAAACACCTGTTCCCGGAACAAGAAATTATCTTGGAAAAGTTAAAGCAACTATGGAAGAAATCAACCATCTTGAATTGGTGCTTGGAACAAATGGCAGATCGGGACAGCAATGGGATATCTGGGAAGCGGTGTATTCACCTGTTGGTAATGATGGTTATCCCGCAAGGATCTGGAATAAATTGACAGGCGAAATTAACCACTCGGTTGCAGAGTACTGGAAGGAGAATTATGATCTGCGATATATTCTTGAAAGAGACTGGAAAACTATTGGACCGAAACTTAAAGGGAAGATAAATTTATACGTTGGTGAAATGGATAATTATTACCTGAACAATTCTGTTTATTTAATGGAGGACTTTCTCGAAAGTACAACCGATCCTTACTACAACGGAGAAGTTGATTATGAGCCGCGTGCCGAACATTGCTGGAATGGTGATCATACAAGACCTAACGCTCTTTCGCGTTTAAGATATAACCAGATGTATATGCCGAGAATACTAAAAAGAATTTTAAAAACTGCACCTGAAGATGCTGATCTGGAGAGCTGGAGGTATTAAATTATAATTGTTCATAAAGTGGTAATGTATGGTTTGCACAATTCAAAGTTCTTACCGCCGGATGAGGTGATTAAGGTTGGGAAAGATATTTATATGGAAATTGTAAATAATATTTCTTCGTAGGGACAGAATACTATTCTGTCCTACAGAGGAATTGAAAACTGTTTAAATCACTCATCAACAACAAACTCGCAACCTTTGGGTATCTCCGGTTTAACGAGTAGAACATCTTCTTTTAGTAGATGGACAGTACCAATAGGGTAACCTTTCTTTTTGATTACATATTTTTTTAATGTAAATGCAACAGGAACCGTCCCTGCAGTTTTTGCTTTGCTGTGGTAAGCGGCTAATGCAGCAGCTTTTTTCAAAATATTTTTTGGAACTGCCTCTTTTGTGTTTTCAACGCGAAGAACAACGTGTGAACCGGAAACACTTCGTGCGTGAAACCAAAAATCATTTTGTTTGGCAAATCGTGTTGTGAGCAGATCGTTATTTTTGCTGTCCTTTCCAACATACACATTATATTTAACATCAATTATGTAGTGTTTAAATTTTAATTTTATATCATCCCTTCCTTCGATATAATCCTTATCCTTAATTTTCATTTTTTTCATTATCCCTTTTAGTTCTTTAAGATCATCTATTGATTTTAATATTATTTCAGTTTCCTTCAGTTCATTAAATTTTATTTTTGTTTGCACTAATAATTCTTTTGATTTTTCAATACCAATCTTTTCAGATTTTGATTTATCAAAGTAATTATCAATGTTCTTTTTCGGCGGTAGTTTTGGATTTAATTTAATTTTAATAATTTCGTTTGAACCATAAATATTTTCGACTTCAACCGAATCCATACCTGTCTTTATTTTACCAATATTTACAAGAAGAAGATTTCCCAATCTATTATACTCTTCTTCTTTACTTTCCCTTTGAGCAGCAGTAGTAAGCTTATTTAATTTGTTTGTTGTCTTTTTCAGTTCTCTTTCAAGTTGTTTTGTAATAAGCTTTAAGAGCCGCTGTTTCTCGGAGATAAACCTTCTCTTCGATAGAAAAAATGTTTGTGCTTCAATTAAATTATCAAATAATTTTTTTCCTGTATGTTCAAAAACATCAAATGATTGTGGGGCCAGATGTACTTCTCCTGAGTTATCATCTATAAATATAGCCGGTTGTTCAATAATTATTTCATTTAATACTTTTTCAAGAACCAAACATTTGTTCCGTTTATCTGATTTATCTCTTCTTTTTGCTTCCTTTATTATTTCGTTACCAATTATTGGATACTTCTTTTTTATGTCAAAATAATAATCATCTGAATCTAATTTTACATTAAGATGATTAAATGAGGCAATATAATTTCTATTTTGGAATTCCTGTGCTAAATCTTTTAATATATCTTCATCAAACTTTTTAAAGGATGAGATTGTGTTATCTTCTTTAATAAAAAGAACATTTGTGTACTTGCCTCTAATGGTAAAAAAGATTGCAGCGTTATCAAATTCAATTTTAATTATTCTATCATCATCCGCAATTTTTATTGAAGATATTATTTGCCCGCGTGCTTCAGAGAAAACATCAATCGTGTTTTTCTTTGCACGTGAATAACTTGTTCTGATGTTTATGTGCGGTTGACCGGGATTGACATACATTTCTAAAAACATTTTTTCATCTTCTTCTCCAAACTCTAAAATTAACTTGTCCTTTTCCTGGGTGAATATATTATAAACCCTTCTTCGCGTGGGAGAATCTTGCCTGCTTCAATTACAAACCTATTCAAGTAAAAATAATTCTTTATCATAACAGTTAAAATAAAAAAAATCCCCCAACTCTGTTTTAACAAAGATGGGGAATGAAATATTTATTAGTGTTTTGTTACTTCACACCGTGCATCATTTTAATCTAGCAATTTATGGAGGAAAGAATAATCCGAACACATTTTTAAAGGAGATGAAGGTTCACGAACTTTATTACCTGCTTTATCCAAAGTGCTGCAAACAGAAGAGTAAAGAGAACTACTTCAATTTGTTAATTTAATAAAAACGCCTCTTGTAACAGAAGCGTTTTAGTAAGATTATTTCAATTTAGAATATTTGTTTTTCTTTTGGGCGAATGACCATTCTGTCGTAAATAATCAATGCAAGAATAGTAACCACACCAATACCAACAATTACATACCAAATTTTATTTGGTTGATAATTATCCCAAATCAGTTGGGTCATCTGAATTTGTGACATATTTAGTTTTTCAGAAGCAAGACTGAAATAGTCATTTTTAGTAAATTCTTTAGAAATTTCAGGCATTCCAATTCCTCTCTTCACCATTTCCGATTGCAATAAACTTAGCTTATCGGACCAGGATTGATAGAGGTTACCTGATACAAAAGTTGTTAAGAGATTTCCTGCAAAAATCGGCACAAAATAAGTTCCCATGTACAAGGCTTCTTTGCCTTTAGGAGAAATTAGAGCTATAAAAGAAGAGAAAGTAGGATTTGTCATCATCTCCCAATAGCAAAAATCACAATTCCAACTATTGTATAAAGTCCGTTACCTGTATAAAAAGTTATTCCTATTCCTATTGTTGCAACAATAAATCCTGTTGTCATAGCACTTACGTGACGCATTTTTAATACAAAATAGGAGACTGTTAGTTGCAAAAGTATTATTGCACCTGCATCAATATTTATAAGCATTTCAGGATTTATGGATGTACCACCACCGCTCATAAAACTAGCTAACCAGGGAGAAATCTGTGCAATTGTATCATGTAGAGCAGCGGTATCGATCCAGTCTTCAATAAAAGTTGGCAGGGTATAAAATAATTGGTTAAACATAGTCCAAAAGCCAACCATTATAATTAAAAGAACTGTCAGTTTTGTATCCTTTAAAGCATCCCAAATATTTTTAAGTGAGCTAATTAATGCTTCATTTAAGGGTTCTTCTTTTTTGACTCTTTGAGGTTCTTTAAAGAAAAATATAACTATTAATAAATTAATAAATATTACTACCGCTGCTTGTATAAAAACAATCTTCCAACCATATTGGGTTCGTAAGGTTGATGAAAAAGCGGGACCTATAAATCCTCCAATATTCACCATCATATAAAAAATACCAAATCCCAGCGTAGAATTTGATTTATCAGTTGATTTTGTAATAATAGCTGAAGCTACGGGTTTAAATATTGCTGCACCTACTGCAACGTACAGAAATACTAAAAATACATTCTCATATGAACTGACTTCTCCCATAAAATAATAGCCCGACATCAGCATTAAATAAGCAATTATTAAAGATAATTTATACCCAATTTTATCAGATATTACTCCTGTAAAAAGTGGTAAGAGGTATAATATAGCAGTAACAATACCCATTATTTGCCCCTTTTCTGTGTGGGTAAATCCTAGAGCTCCTTCGTCAGTTGAACCAGTTAGGTAAAGTGCTAAAACAGCAAACAGTCCATACCAAGCCCAACGTTCAAAAAGTTCCATTGTGCTAGCTATCCAGAATGTTTTTTTAAAAGAGCTTAAAACTTTCAAGAAAGATTTATTTTCAGTACTCATATTAATTATTTAAAACCTCGTTCGTTTATAGTGTATGATTAGTAAGTCTAAATATATAAAAAGAAAATAATCCCCCAACTCAGTTTTATTAAAGATGGGGGAGTTATGAAAATTGGCTTTATTTTTATTAAGTTACTCCATGCATCATCTTGTTTAGTGGCTTGGAAATCAATACAAGGAACAAACCTATCCCAATAGTTATCAATCCCATAGATGTATAAACATCTGTGTATAGAATAAGACTTTCACTTGCAGAAACAACAGCCCCTCCTTCTCCCCCTTCACCTAAAGCTCCGGTTGCTGTTGCCAATATAGCAGCAACATAATTTGAACCTGCAAATGAAAGGAACCAGGCACCCATAACAGTTCCCGTCATATGTTTTGGTGCAAGTTTTGTAACCATTGATAAACCGATTGGTGAGAGGAAAAGTTCTCCGGTTGTATGAAGAAGGTATAAGAAAGCTATTGTCCAAAGTGGTACAAGAAAATCAGTTGCAAACATACTACCTAGGAGTACAATAAGATATCCGAAGCCCAACTGCATAATACCAAGTCCAAATTTCATTGGTATATTTGGATTCAACCCAATCTTTGAAAGTTTTATCCACATAATGGAAAACAGGGCACCAAATATCATTATATATGCAGGATTGAAAAACTGTGTTGTACCGGCACCCATTTCATAACCAAATATCATCCTGTTAACATTTCTATCAGCAAATAATGTTAATGAAGAACCGGCTTGTTCAAAGCAAGCCCAGAAAGCGATATTAAATATGAACAGGATTATCATGACTATCATCCTATCCCGCAGTACTTTCCCGGATTTAATACCCTCTGATAAAAGGTTGTAAATAACATATACAGCAGTAGCAAGCAGTAGGTAACCAACCAATTCATTATAGATTATCAAAAGATAGAGAATAGGAACTACTGCAATTGAACCCTAATATTGTTACATGGAACCTGGTTAGAGGACCAATCCAGGGTGAATTTAATTTTTCAGGATCAGGTGGTGCAGCATGTTCTTTAAATTTATCCTGCCCAAGAACAAAGGTTATTACACCTAATATCATTCCTACACCAGCAAGAGCAAATCCATATTCGAATCCAAACTTCTCACCCACTTCTGCACAGATTAAAGTTGAGAGCAGAGCTCCAATATTAATTCCTATGTAAAATATGGTAAATCCAGAATCCCTTTTTGAGGGTTCATCATCCGGATAAAGTTTACCAACTATGCTGGAGATGTTAGCTTTGAAATAACCATTACCAACTATTATAGTGCCCATACCAATATATAACCATGTTTCGGTTCCAGCCAACAATGAAGAACTCACCGATAGCCATCAAAATTCCACCAAGAATCACAGCATTTTTATATCCGAGTAAATTATCAGCTATTTTACCTCCAAGTACGGGAGCCGCATAAACAAGAGCAGTATAAGCACCGTAGATGGCAAATGATTCAATATCCCCTTTTAAAAGTGATTTGGTTAAATAAAGAATTAAAAGAACTCTCATGCCATAGTAGCAGAATCGTTCCCACATTTCTGCCATAAAAAGTACAGGTAATCCCTTTGGATGGTTTTTAAACATTAATGTACCTCGATTTTAATTATTAGTTTAGTATTAAATTTCAAAATTACAGGCAAGTATTTATTTGAACGTCAATATTAGTAATTATTATTTTTTGTCAGTATATAACTTTCTAATATATGTGATTTGGAAATATTTTCATAATACTTTAACCTATAACAAAATTATAAGTATTTAGTATCTCAAATCAAGCGATTTTGTTGTATAACAGGAACTCAATTTATATATTTGAATCGGTTAAACGAGCAGTATTGAAAGAAAACAAACAAGCTAAATATTATAAGCGAGTTCCATCTGAACTTAATCAAAAAATTTAAAAAGATGGAAGGAATGCCCTCAGCAAAGGAAATGCTTATAATGTGAGTTCCATATGGCTAAAACAAAAAAATATAATCATATTAACAAATTATTAAAAAGCCGTTTTGTCCGAAGATTATTATATTTCTTCGCCATCATTATTGTGCTTATTCTTTTAATAGATAAGTTATTTCTTCCCTGGTATGTTGATTCACCAGAAACAGTTGTGCCTGACGTTGTTGGAATGGAAGATACAGTTGCAATAAAACTTTTACAGTATTACGGTTTTGAACCATTGGTGATTGATACGACATACGGGGAAAGTTATCCTGCTGGAATAATATTTCTTCAAAAACCTACAGACGGAAAAATAGTTAAAGTGGGAAGAAAAATTTATTTGTTTGTTAGCGGTGGAGCTCATGTAATAAGTGTTCCCCAGTTGATTGGAAAAACAATGCTGGATGCAAAATTTGCTTTAGAACGAATAGGATTAAAATTAGGCAGAGTAACTCAACTTCCTTCCGATAAACCTAAAGATATGATCTTCGATCAGGAGTTTGCAGAGGGAACTACTTTAAGGAAAGGGGAAACTGTTAATATTTCCGTAAGCGCCGGCAGAAGCGGTGGTAGTATCTATGTACCTCATTTGATAGGAAAATCATTAGCACAAGCCGAGACTATTTTAGCTGAAAAATCTTTATCAATTGGTAAAATAAATTTTCAAATATCGCAAACACTATTACCAAACACTGTCCTCGATCAATACCCGAGCAGCGGAAATAAATTAAATCCCGGTGAAAAAATAGATTTGTTTGTTACCAAATCTCCCGAATTAGAAATTAAAGAAGATTGAATATGGGACTGATTGCACCTTCAATATTAGCAGCAGATTTCACTAATCTTACCCAACAAATCAGAATGGTTGAAATAGGCGGAGCTGATTGGATACATTGCGATATTATGGACGGGCATTTTGTTTCTAATATATCTTTTGGTCCTTCTATAGTTGAAGCTGCGCACAAGGTAACTAAACTTCCGATTGATGTTCACTTAATGATTGAAAACCCTGATAAATATCTGGAAGATTTTGTTAATGCCGGTGCAAGTTATGTCTCTGTTCATGTAGAAGAAGTTGATCATCTTAACAGAACAATTAACAGAATTAAAGAATTAGGTGCAAAAGCCGGAGTGGTTATAAATCCTGCAACTCCTGTAAGCTCAGTTGTTGATGTTGCTGAGTACATTGACCTGTTATTGATAATGACTGTCAATCCGGGTTTTGGTGGGCAGAAATTCATACCAAATTCAATAAGACGAATAAAAGATGCGGTAGCTTTACGCAGCGAGATGAACGCAAACTTTCTGATTGAAATAGACGGTGGAGTGAATGTTGAAACTGCAAAAACTGCTTTGGAAGCCGGAGCTGATGTGTTTGTAGCAGGTTCATCAATATTCAAATCAGATAATATTTCCGCCGCAACTGTGGAAATAAAAAAAGTTATAACTATATGAGTGAAGTTTTAAAAATCATTTTATTTTCTTCAAAATCAACTTTCTGCGGCTACTCCCTGTCGTCATTATTGTATTCCCTCGTAGGTAGAAAATAATGATAGCACAAATAATTAATTTATCATCTGGAAATATATTCAGATATTATTGTGATAAATATGATATTTCTAAAGGCAAGTACTCTTACGGTCTTTTTGGGCTTGAGTTGAGAGGATTAGAAATAAGAGAAGCTGAATATGTGTTTAATAAATTTTCAGAAAAAGGAGAGAAATTATATCAATTTCAAAATACAGATGATTTGATAAGCTTATTTCTTGTTGGTTCGATAAGAAAATTCAAAATTATTGCAGGAAGAATTGCAGATAATACTTCGGGCAGGTTATCGCTTATACTTTTTAATACTATAAATTTCTTTGAAAGCTATGATCTAACTAGTTATAGAATAGGCGATAAGCAGTTTGAATTTAACAAAGCTTATATTATTGGAATCCTTAACGTAACACCCGATTCATTTTCCGACGGTGGTAAATATTTCGATAGAAATAAAGCCGTAGCACATGCATTCAAAATGCTTGATGAAGGTGCTGATATAATTGATATTGGAGGTGAATCGAGCAGACCCGGTGCTGAAAAAATCGATTCAAAATTTGAAATTGAAAGGATAATTCCTGTTCTGAAAAACATATTGGATGATAGACCCGATACCATAATTTCGGTTGATACGACAAAAAATGATGTTGCGGAAAAAGCGCTGGAGTTTGGTGCAAAAATTATTAACGATATTAGTGGTGGAACTTTTGAACCGGAAATAATGGAAACGGTTGCAAAACATCAAGCAGCTTATATCATCATGCATATTAAGGGAACACCACAAACTATGCAGAACGCTCCGATTTATGGAAATGTTGTTGAGGAAGTTTATGATCATTTATACAATCAAGTTAAAAAAGCAGAAGAAGCAGGAATAAAAAGTATTTTTATCGATCCGGGAATTGGGTTTGGCAAAACAACAGCTGATAATTTTAATTTGCTAAATCGTCTTGATGATTTTAAATCTCTCGCACATCCAATTACCATAGGAGTTTCGAGAAAATCGTTTATCGGCAAATCTCTTAAATTAGAGGTAGATGAGCGGGATACTCCAACTTCTATGATGGAAGCGCTATCAATTTATAAAGGCGCAAGAATAATTAGAACTCATAACATTAAAAATGGTGTGATGTTAAGGGAGCTATTTAATAAAACAAACAATCTTACAGTTGAATGATTGAACTTTTTAAAATAGGGTTTTTAACAATTACGTTAAGTGATTTAGTTGACATTATTATTGTTGCTTTCATCGTTTATAAATTATATACTTTGCTTCGCGGTACAATTGCAGCACAAGTATTTATTGGTTTGATGATAATTCTTATGATCTCATTTGTTGCCCAGGCAATTAATTTAAAAGCATTAAGCTGGTTGCTTCGTTTATTAACAGATATTTGGGTAATTGCGTTTGTTATTTTATTTCAACCAGAAATAAGACGACTGCTGGTGATGATTGCACGTAACCCAATGTTCAGGATATTTACAAAGGCAGAAGAACCGGAAGAAGCACAAATAATTGCTGATACTGCCTTCGAACTTTCTCAGCAGCAGCACGGAGCATTGATAGTTCTCGTACGTTCGACTGGAATAAGAGGATACACAGAAACAGGTGAGATTTTAAATGCACAATTGAGCAAAGAACTTTTAACTTCAATCTTTTATCCTCGTTCGCCATTGCACGACGGAGCAGTAATAGTTAAAAACAATGTGATTGAAGCTGCTCGTGCAACACTTCCATTATCTAATACAACAAAGGTCGATGGCGAGTCGTTAGGCATGAGACACCGTGCGGGTTTAGGTATAAGCGAACAAGCAGATGTAATAAGTATTATCGTATCGGAAGAAACAGGTGGTATTTCTATTGCGGAAAACGGTGAGCTTTCTTATGGTTTATCTAAAGATTCTTTGAAAAACAGAATTGAATCGGCATTTAAAACTCCACCTATAAAAGGATGGAAAGCAATAATTGAACAACTTAGAAAACAAAAATAAAATTGCTGCTGTTATTCCTTTTTTTAATGAAAACAGAACGATTAATCAAATTGTAAATAATACTCTGCAGTATGTTGATTGTGTTATTGCGGTTGATGATGGTTCAACGGATGATTCCTCATCCAAAATTCCCGAAAATAAAAATATAACTTTACTTAAATTTAATGCGAACCGTGGAAAAGGTTTTGCATTACGTGAAGGATTAAGCGAAGGAGTTAAGAAAGGTTATACTCATTTAATTACAATTGATGCAGATTTGCAGCACAATCCAGATGAAATTCCGTTGCTGCTTTATGAACTGAATAATTTTGATATAGTTATCGGGAATAGATTAAATAATTTAGTTAATATGCCATTGCACAGAAGGATGAGTAATAAAATAACTTCATTTTTACTTAGCTTGAAAACAGGACAAAAAATAATTGATAGCCAGTGCGGCTTTAGAGCTTACAGAGCTGAAGTGATAAAAAATATTAATACAATTAAAAATGGTTTCGAAGCCGAAAGCGAAATAATAATTAAAGCATCCAGTAAAGGTTACAAAATTGGTTTTACAGATATCTCTACTATTTACGGAAATGAAGAAAGTAAAATGACCCCCGTTAAAACTACTTTCAATTTTATAAAAGTTTTATTTAATTAGAAGTCTATGAGCAAAACAAAGAAGTGGGAAATTGATGGAATCAAAAAGAGGCAAAGCTTTTGCAATGCTTCAAAAATTATTTTAAAAGCGCGCATAGATCATCTCATAAACAAAATAGATGATTACTTTAAAGAAAGAAATGTTGAGAATCTACACGATATAAGAATAGCAGTGAGAAGAGTGCGTTATAATATGGAATTATTTATTATTTGTTTTGATAGAGAAATATTTTTAAGATTTTATAATAGAATAGAAAACCTTCAGGATAATTCAGGTTTAGTTCGAGACCTTGATGTATTTAAGGAGAATATTTCGTCTTTAATTTCTGAAGAACAGGTCAAAGTCAGCCGTGCAGTATTAACTAAAGTTGAAGAGAAAAGAAAAACGCTGGAAAATAAATTAGAACTTGAATTAATGAAATTTCTTCACAGTAAATCTTTAAAAGACTTTTACAAATTGTTAAACTAAATAAGGGAGACTATCATGAAACTAAAATATTTTTCACACTCATCATTTCAGATAACAACAAACAGCGGTATAAAAACTTCTGATTGATCCGTTCTTAGACGGCAATCCAACTTCACCTGCTAAAGCCGCGGATGTTGATGCAGAATATATTATTTTAACCCATGCACATGGCGATCATATTGGCGACTCTTTTTCCATAGCAAAAAGGTGCGGCTCTTCATTTATATGCGTTAATGAACTTGCCGATTATTGTAAATCAAAGGGATTTGAAGCACATAATATGCACATTGGCGGAGGATACGATTTTGAATTTGGAAGAGTTAAGTTTACAATTGCACATCACGGTTCGATGACACCGGAAAATTCTTATGCAGGCGAACCGGCTGGTGTTATAATTAGCATTGATGGTAAAAATATCTACCACACGGGAGATACAGGATTGTTTTATGATATGAAACTTATAGGTGAGATGACTCCGATAGATTATATGCTGCTGCCGATTGGAGATAACTTTACAATGGGAATAACAGATGCAGTAAAAGCCGTTGAATTAACTTCTCCAAAAGTTGCAATTCCAATGCACTATAACACTTTCCCTGTTATTAAAGCTGATCCAAATGAATTTAAGCTAAAGACAGAGGGAAAAGGTATTAAATGCATTGTAATGGAATATGGTGAAGAAATAGATTTGTAATTAAACTATTGTGACTGCTGTTTCAAATGCCTATGAAAGTAAAGTTTGAAGTGCTATTTTAAAAATCCAATTTTAAAAGAATTCTATTAGAAAAGTTTAAACTAATACAACTGAATGACAAAAATAATTTCCATAGCAAATCAGAAAGGCGGAGTTGGTAAAACAACAACTGCAATAAATTTGTCTTCACTAATTGCTGCTGCCGAAAAGAAAACTTTACTTGTAGATATTGATCCGCAGGCAAACTCATCATCAGGTTTGAGCATTACAAATTACAATCCTTCTGTTTATGAAGTACTGATTGGAAATGAAGATATTAATGATATAATTATTGATTCATATATGCCATTCTCGATATTCTTCCGTCTAACATAAATTTAGTGGGAGCAGAGATTGAAATGGTTGATATGGAAGGACGAGAAAAACTGCTGCACAATGCTCTGCAAAATATTAACGGTAAATATGATTATATAATTATTGATTGCCCGCCATCGCTGGGTCTGCTAACATTAAACTCACTTACTGCATCCGATTCGGTTTTAATCCCTGTACAATGCGAATATTTTGCGCTCGAAGGTTTAGGGCAGTTACTTAATACTATTAATATTGTTAGAAAGCATTACAATACGAGATTAGCCATTGAAGGTGTATTGCTTACGATGTTCGATACCCGTTTAAATCTTTCTCACCAGGTAGCTGAAGAAGTAAGAAAATATTTTGGCGATAAAGTATATAAAACAGTTATCCATAGAAACGTACGAATTTCAGAATCTCGAGTTACGGGAAACCGATTATTCATTACGATGCAATTTCAACAGGAGCTAAAAATTATATGGCTCTTACAAATGAATTATTAGAACGTAATTCTAAAGAGATTAAAGCAAATTAACTATGAGTAAAATAAAACACGGATTAGGAAGAGGACTTGATGCTCTCATCAAACCACAGGATTATGTAAAGAATAGTGATGTGGAAAAGGATTTTAAAAATCTAAGAGATGATGACGGTAAACAGGTGGATATTCTGGCAAAAATATCCGTTGATTTTATTTCAAGCAATCCTTATCAGCCAAGAACCGATTTTAATGCTGAAGCCATGGAAGAATTGAAAAAATCAATTCTATCCAACGGATTGATCCAGCCAATAACTGTAAGGCGAACTCCCGATCATAAATACCAGTTGATCTCCGGCGAAAGAAGATTAAATGCATTCCGCGAAATTGGATACAAAGAAATCCCTGCTTACATAATCCAGATTGATTCCGACGAATTAATGCTTGCATTAGCACTGATAGAAAATATTCAGAGAGAGGAACTTAATCCAATTGAAATTGGAAGTGCATTTAAAAGATTAATGGATGAGTGCCATCTTACACAGGAACAAATTGCAGAGAAAGTTGGAAAAAAAAGAACCACTATAGCTAATTCAATTAGGTTACTAAAACTGCCTGAAAAAATTCAGCAAAGTTTAATTACTGGTACTAT
>PVMK01122107.1_pt1 | contig 30289 bp, 35 predicted proteins | sample 1853481 | NCBI WGS metagenome assembly PVMK01 (sample SAMN08533507, study PRJNA380276) | Marine sediment metagenome, whole genome shotgun sequencing project.
GGTCAGCGGCGCATTCGGATGCTGCATATGGCTTGTACCGTTTCCCATGAGCCCTCCTTCGAGCTGCGAGTCGTATAAACCACAGTCTCGCAGGGAAGGCTCACCCAAACATCAACCAACCACACCATCCCGCCAGGGACAACCTCTCCGGTTGTCACAACTAGGAGGCACCCTTTGGGTCTCGGCGGCATGGGGGTGCCACGAAGCAATTCGGACTGGCAGTCAAGGGGTCAGGGGTTCAAATCCCCTCAGCTCCACTCACGAAACCCCTGTGTAGCGGGGGTTTTGCCTGTCTTGCGATCTGCGTGATGTGGTTGAAATGGGCTGACTGGTCACGAAATGGTCACGGATGGGAACGAACACGCGTGCGACCGACCGAGACCACCGCCTAATCACCACCCACCGAATCAGCCACTCATAAGTGCCGTTATGTTTGCACGTCATAGGACCACGGGTGAGTGGGGGGACCATGGAGTAGGTTCCTGTGTTGGTTGGGCGGAAGGAGATCCTCAGGTGACGCCTCCACAGCAGTATTCGGAAAGCAGCGAGTCAACTACAGCCCTGGTATTGGGAATTCTCGGGATCGTCGTCTGCGGCATCCTTGGCCCGTTCGCCTGGTATATCGGCAGTCGAGAAGTCAAAGCAATCGACGAGGGGCGACGCGACCCCACGAACAGGGGAAGCGCGAACGCCGGCAAGATCCTGGGAATCGTTGGAACAGTTTTTCTGGGTTTGGGCATCATTGTCGGAATCGTCGTGCTGCTGTTCGTCGTCGTGGCCAGCACAGAGGTGTCGAGCCTCGGCTGAATCTGTTTTCGTGATCTGACCTGACTCACCAAGGCCGTCTCTTGTACCCCTGGCCATCGAGCAACGCCATACCGCCCTACGCAGGCGTACATAAGTGCCGTTATGTCGCTCTTCTGCTGTACCCGTGGGTCAGTTTCGGGCCGAGAGTCGGGATTAAGCGGCTGGTGGAAGCTAACCGTGGGAGGGCATTAGGAGTAGGGGTAGAGGCCGTGAAACCCAAGACGGTTCTGGTGAACAACCGGAATTAGGTGTTTGTCTACCTCGATTAATCCTTGAAACAGGCCGGGGTCGAGGCAGGCACGATGGCTACGGCTGGTTTCATCGTCGATGTGGACAATCTCGGCGACAGCGACCCGTCAACCCCGTCTCCGACGCTCCCATACTCGGCTGTTCTGCACCCTTTGCTGGCTCCCGCAGTTTCGAGCGTCGCGACAGCCCAAAAACCTAGAAGCAGACAAGCTGTAACCCATGTCAACCCGCTCCAAACCACCCACGGGTACAGCAGAAGAGCGACTTATGTGCGCCTGCTATCGAATCATCTCGCCAAGGGCTGCGAATCTGAGCATGTGCGCCTGACCGGCGTGAAGCGCATACTCATCGATCATCTTCACCAGTGTGGCCCGAAGCGTTCGCCCGGTGCCATCTCCGTTGGAGTCGAGGGACGGCATTGCAGATATTGAGCGGTTCGCCTTATCGACTTCCGAAAAGTAGAGATGAAGGTCCTCCTCAAGGGTCGAAACCAAACCACCCGCATAATCCTCTTCTCCGTAGACCATCAGGTAGTCGCCTCCGCCGAGTCCCCACGTCACATAGTGATGTTCCATCTGGGTCATGTGGCGGACCAAGCCCATCACGGATAGCTCGACGGGCGGGATCGACCAGGCAACAAGCTGTTCTTGAGAAAGATCACGCAACTTCCGAACGAACTCATGACGCTGATAGTGGAGCCAGGATTCCAAGAACTCCCTCGGCTCCGTATCCGGGTCTGGCTCCTCCCAAGCGGAGAAATCCACATCGCTCAGAATCTCAAGGCTCATCGGCCCTAACCCTAAGCGGGCGACATAAGTGCCGTTATGTGCACGTCGGTAGGGTCGGTTATGGGTTTGTTGTGTCGTTTCCTAGGGGAGAACCTGGTAGTGAGAAGCTTGTCTCGGATGCTGATGGCTGCTGCGTGTGTTGGTTTCCTGTCGATATCTGCGTGCGCGGGCGGCTCTTCTGACGCGGGTGCTGAACATGCGCTTTCCCTCGTCGTGTCGGATGGTGTGGCGTATTTCGGAACCAACGATGGTCAGCATTTCGCAGTGGACATTTCAACTGGATTACAGAAGTGGAGCGTTGAAGCGGGAAGCGACTTGCACATGTTCTCTACTGTCAGTGACGGCCTGGTCCTTTATGGGAGCAGCGATCACCTGTACGCGTTAGATGTTGAAAGCGGTCAACGGAGTTGGGATACCGCGACAGATGGCGCAACGTGGTCAGCTCCGACGGTTCACGATGGGTTGGCCTATTTCACAAGTGATGGCGGCACTCTCTACGCGGTGGATGAGAGAACAGGAGAGGAAAAGTGGAGGTATGAATCAGGAGATTCGGCAAGGTTCTCGAAGCCAGCCGTACTCGACGATGTCGTATTCTTCGCTAGCTACGACCGAAACCTCCACGCCGTAGACGTACTTACGGGTAACCGGGTGTGGAGGTTTGCTACTAATGGCTTCATAACTGCCTCTCCTGCAGTTTCTGGTGGAGTGGTCTATGTCGGAGGCGGCGACGGGTTCCTCTACGCGGTCGGAGCGGACACGGGACGAGAGCTGTGGAATCTCAATGTGGGAGGTGAGGTGCACTCTTCGTCGGATGTCGAGGAGGGAGTGATCTACCTCGGGACCGGCGACGGACCACGCGATCGACCTGAACACCCGGGAAGAGTTGTGGAAGTTCGCTACCCGAGAGACATCGGAGACTCTGAAGCACAACGCGGTGCACACCTCCTACGTGCGACACGACGGTGTCCTCTACTTTGGTAGCCATGACGGTTACGTCTATGCCGTCGATGTCGAGACAGGTGAGAAGATATGGGAGGTGAAGGCGGGAGACGCGTTCAATTCGTCGCCTGCCATTGCCATCGGGCTGGTCTACTACGTTGATATTGGGGGGAATCTCGTTGGCGTTGATGCGGAGACAGGACAGGAGAGACTGATGATCTCGCCGGTCCCGTGATCCTCCCACGCCATCGATAACCGGCACCATGCATCGCCCATAAGTGCCGTTATGTGCGGCGAGGCCACCGACGAGATGATGTCCAGCTAACGGGTGAGCAAGAAGGCGATCAGGTTGTTGATCTGTTCCTCAGACAACACCTCTGAGTAATTCTTCGGCATTATCATAATCCAGTTGTCAACCTGAAACGCCAGAGGGTCCACAATCGATTCCCTCAGATAATCAACGGCCGACATTCCTTCGACTCTTTCGCCGGCAATCTTGGATATGCCACCGTGCGTTGGAGCAAAAGAGTTGTCCACACCGTCGAGCGTATGACACGTAGTACAGGCCCCTGGTTGCTGGAGGCCTAAATCGAGCTCGGTGTTGTACAACTCCTCACCAGCGGCAATATCGCCGACAGCGGCGGCCGCTGCAAGCTGTTCGTCCGAGACGGTCGAGGTGGTGGTGGTCGGCTGTGTTGTCGTTGTGGTGGTCGGCTGTGTTGTCGTAGTAGTGGTGGCCTGAGTGGTGGTAGTCGCCAGAGTTGTTGTCGTTACCGCCGTCGTCGTTACCGCCGTCGGTGACACTTCGTCCGCCGATTCGCCATCACCTCCGCAGGCGGCCAGCACGAGGGACACCAGCACGATGAAGCCTGATCGCTGTAAACATCGGAACCCTCGCTCTCCTGATCACTGGGCGAGTCGCTCACCCAGTCACCTCGAACCTACTCCCATCCTTCCGACGATGCCGGACATATTCTCCTGGCCGCACATAACCGGTGCGAGCGGGGTGAATTGGTCCCTTACGTCGATACCGAATCCAGAAGCCGGTCCATCTCGGCGGCGTTGTCCTTGGAGCCGAGCCTGTCGAACTCTGTCTTTGCAGCCTTCAATTCCATAGTTGCCAAGGCGGGAGCACCGTCCGCTACGTAGACCTGTGATAGGTCCGCGTGTGCGTGGGCGGATTCAAAAGGGAGACCAAGGTGGGCGTAGATGCGAATGGAGTCTTTCAAGGGCCCTGATGCGGCGCTTGGGTTGTCCGATGCCAGCTCGATATTCCCCCGCGCCTGTGCTGCTTGGGCGCTGAAGAGATCAGATCGGGCGATTGTTCCAATCTCAGCAAGCTCGGAACACGCTTCGTCCGCTTTCTCGAGGTCTCCTTGCTGCAGGCTCAGTTGAATGAGGGCAGGCAAGAACCGCGCTCGGCTGAGCTTGCTCAGTCGGGGCTCGGACAGCGTTCGTTCCAGAAGATCGATCGCCGACTCGGTATCGCCCTGATGCGCCAAAATCAGTGCATACCCAGGGACCGGCTCTCGTCCTCTGGTCAGTGCTTCCTGGAAAGCGTTCTCGGCTCCGTCATAGTCCCCGGCCCTCAGGCGCATTTCTCCGAACTGATACCATGCGTCTCCGCTGATGTCTGTGTAGAGACCCAGTTCGGTCGACGCCCTCATGACCTCAGATTCGGCACCGACCCAGTCGCCGTTTTGCCACATGACCTCGGCTTTGAATACTCGACAGATGCCGGGGTATGGAGATGTTTCAGTGTCGCGACACCATCGTTCAGCGGCTTCGCTCCACTCGGCTGCCCTGCGGACATCACCTGTCTGGTTGCACACAGCAAGCATGTTGCAGTAGCTCCGACCCACAACCATCGGGTTCACATCCCCAGCGACGGCGGCGATCATTGCTTCATCCATCAGGGGCATCCCCTCATCCAAACGCCCCGATGCCACCAGGAAGCGCCCCTGGTCCTGTAGGGCGAGAACTTCAAGACTTCCGTCAAGATGGGTTTTGGCGATCTCTCCAACCCTTCCTGATAGTTGGAGTGCACTGTCAAGGTCACCATCTGCTTCGAACGCCTTGACGGACTGCCACCGCAGCAGGTATCCCTTTGCCACGGAGTCTTCATCATCCTCCAGGAGTCGCTCCGCTCGCCGAACCCAACCGGCGGCAACGTCTGTTGCGAGATTGTGAGAATGAAGCTCAGCCAGTTCCAAAGCTGCAACAGCCGCACCTTGTGGGTTTCCCTCGGAAACATAGGCCCCATGTGTCATCTCAAAGCGAGGAATGATCTCCTGGTCCTCGCCCAGCCACCAGAGAGCGAACCCCATCATCTCGTGCTGCTCACCTGTGAGTTCGTGGTCAACCTCTAGATCTGAAATCAGCTCGTGAACTTGGGACCACTTCTTAGCCTTGTAAGCCGCTCTCACCTGCCCAAAGGGGTCCGAGGAGATTTCGGAACTCGTTCTCAGCGGCGGAAAATCAGCAACCAACCCATCGGCGGTCAACTGAAAAACAGTTTCGGGTCGGTCGAGGTCCTTCAGATACTGATTCCCGAGACTCAACAACCCCACTCCTGGTGGAAGCTCGTCGATGAGCAGGCTTTGGGTTGTCGAGGACACCAACACTTGACCTCCGTGACCCGCCTCCATCAAACGAGCTGTCCGATTTAGAGTCGGACCAAAATAGTCGTCGTTCCGAACCTGAGCAGTACCCGTGTGAAGTCCCATTCTGACCTGGATTGGTGTGCGTGTTCCCCAGTTGGTGGCGCCCAATTGGCGCTGTGCCTCCATGGCAGCCTCGGCCGCCAGATGTGGGCTCGCAAATGAGGCACAAAACGAGTCACCACCGGTTTTGAAGACCACCCCGTCATGCTCCTCGACTGCCCTCTCAACAATCCGATCGTGGACCGCAAGGGCCTCTCTCATCGAATCAGGTTCTGCTTCCCATAAACGCGTGGAACCCTCGATGTCAGTGAACAGAAACGTAACGGCGCCAGTCGGCATGGCTCGGCTAGCTGGTGTCATGGAGTGAACGCTACACCTGCGAATAGCGGCACTCATGTTGGGGAGCGGATGGGTCTAGGCGAATTCGAGGGTCGTTGAGACGTTGCGTTCCAGGGTGTCGCCCACAGGGGACGACTGCTCGCAGCGTTCGATCAAATAGTCGATCTGTTCAGGAGTGGCGTCTGGTGCGTCGAGGATCACCTTGTAAGAGACCTGGTCGTATCCAGAACCGGGCTTGTCCTCCAAACCGATGTAGGACTGAACGTTGAAATGACCCGACGCTTCCACTCTCAGACTGTTGATTTCGAGGCCGATCATGGTGGCGTGCATGGCAACCAGGTCAACATCGCAGGCAGCGAGCGCAGCCAATACGAATTGCATCGGGTTCAGTTCCCCACGACCTCCGATATGAGCCTCCTTATCCTCGAACTCGATGCGAGAAGCAGCCTTGCCGTCCCAGTGGGCTACAACTGTCGGCCAACGGTCCGCCTTCGTCGAATCCGCCTCAACCGTGTCCCTAAACGAGAACAACGTCTCCTGTTTCATGTCATTGACGATGGGCATAAATACACCTCCTCCCCACCGACACTACGCATCCACCGACACCCATGACGGCCGCACATAACGGCACTTGTGGGCGGCTGAGCGGCGGGGGTCGGTTGCTCTCAAGACATCCGAAACTTGCCTATCGACGAGTCAGCTCAGGTCATGGCCATGCACGAATGGGGTTTCCGTGTCGCCCACATTCCTGGATCGATGCATTTCAACACCGTTGAGGAAGCGCGAGAGGGTCTCGACCTCGATGATGAGATAGTGGTGTACTGCACCGACCCGGCATGTGTCGCCAGTCAGTTTGCGTACCGCTGGTTGATTGAGTCTGGGTACACCAACGTCCGGCGCTACGAGGGCGGCGTCTCCGATTGGGCGACCGCAGGACACGAACTGGAGAGCGACCCGGCTTCCGACTCCTCGGGCGGCGGCATTCTTCCTTCCAAACCGGCCCACAGCCGGCAGCTAGCACCTCAACCTCACGACGGCGGCCACGCGAACACATCCGAAAGCCCGTACATAAAGCACTTATGGGCGGCGCTAGAACACCATTCTGCCTGGCATGACCGGTTCGGTTTGGGGTGACGGAGGGGGTGTGATCCTGTCAGACTCCTCTGAGTGGCCTACTTCCGATATTCAGCGGAGATCATCGACCGTTTTCCGACAACTCGGGGAGGCGTTATCTATGCAACCGGTCTAACCAACACCTCGACGCCACGAGTTCTGTTGGAAGCATTTGAGGCGGAACAGGAGACGGTTCGACATCAGCTCGGAGACACACCACCATCGGAAATCGCAAGCCTGGCGGCATGGCGATCGGCGTTCTCTGCCTTTGGTGTCAAACCCACCCAATACCGCAACGCAGCCGAAGCCCTCCTGAGACGTCTCTCCAAACAGGGAACTGTCCCGTCGATTAATACGCTCGTTGACATGGCCAATCTTGTCAGTCTGCGCTACCAGCTTCCGGTCGCCGTTTTCGACCAACACTCGGCGACCGGTACGACCACCGTTCGTTTCGCGTCTGGAGACGAACGGTTCACCGATTTGGGCAGCGACTCTATTTCGCATCCCGAACCTGGAGAGGTGGTGTTCGTAGATGATGACGGTGTAGTCAGCGCCCGCCGTTGGTGTTGGCGACAGAGCACCCAAAGTGCTGCTGGGTCCTCCACCGCCGACGTTCTTATCACCGTCGAGGGCCAACATCGGGACGCAATGACAGACGTGACCACAGCCACCAACGACCTAGTCGGTTTACTTTCCGAATACCAGCCACAAGCAGACCTCACCTCATCCGTTCTGTCCCCCGACTCAGCCCAGTTCCCACCCTGAGGGAACGTTCACCAACGCCAGATCACATCAGAAGGTGGGGGAGCCGCTAACCCGCCCACATAACGGCACGTATGCGTGCCTGAGCAGCCGAATTTATTGCCGGTTGTCGGCGGGCTTTAAGAGTGGTCGCGGCGAACCCGACTTCTTCGAGAGGTTGAGACGCCCACCGAAAGCGTGGTTTCCTGAGTATCTGGTTTTGTACAACGCCTGCCAAACCGGCAGGACGCGTCAATTGTCTTTCTGCGCGCCGATCACGCCGATCCCGCAAGGGAGCCGGGTGGGGGAATCCGATCTTGCGCCCGCACTCCGAAGATGAGGAGGTATCCGATCATCCAGAACTCGCCGATGGTGGCCACCCCTATGAGCGATGCACCGACTGCTGTCGGAGCGTCGGGGACGAGTTGGGTGAGGTAGGTACTGATAACGTATGCGACTCCCCCGACCATCAACACCCACCCGAGCGCGGCCGGCATCACTCTGGAATTGACGACCACGTAACCCATCGGGAAGAGCCACAGACCGAAGAAGAGCCCTCCGATATCCCACATCGCTCCATTGAGCTCGTAGAGCAGTTGAACGGCTGCAGCCTGATCGCCGCTCGGGGCGAGGGCAGCGTCGCCAGCTACTACGAGAGCGGTCGCCGAGAAGGCCGTTGCTACCACGATCGCAGCGGCGTTGACCAACCCAAAGGCGGCGATCGATCCGGCAGCGAAACTGTTGTCGCTGCGGAAGAGGTTGAAGAACCAGATGGCCGCCAGGGCCTGGGCGAGGACGACTGTCAGGTCAGCGGCGATGCCGAACCGGGCGAGCGGGACCTGATCGACCAGGTTGGCCAGTGTGGCGGTAGCGTCATCGGCTACATAAAGTTCGCTACGCACGAAGAGGTACCCGACAAGCCCCGCCAAGGCGAGTCCGAGGTAGAACACCCCAGTCCACCGGGCGGTCGAGACGCGTGTCGTCACGGCAGACCCTCCGTTCTCAGCTTGTTTAGATCCTACCCGGGGTCGGCTGGATCGGCTTCGGCATTTGTTGTGGGCAGAAGGGCCAAAGGACCATAGGCAACTAGGCCCGCGTCGTGACAGTGATCAGTGGGATTGCCTGAAAGGAGTTGACCGATGCCCTACCCACGATGGTTGGCCAAGATCAACAAACGGGTGATCAACCCAAAACAGATACGAAAAGGGGAGTACCCGGTTGTCACTCATGTCGGTAGAGCGTCGGGGAAGACGTATGAGACACCGCTCGGCGCGTTCCCGACCAGGACCGGCTACGTGCTGGTCGCCCGGTACGGTCCCGAGTCGGACTGGGTTCGGAACATCCTGGCGGCCGAAACTGCCACTCTCCGAATAGACGGTGAGGACCGCTCACTCGACACGCCACGATTGGTCTCCCAGGAAGAAGCACTCGACGTTCTGGTTTCCGACGAGCCGCCGGCCGACTTCACCAAAGCCGAAGACTTCGTGTTGATGGAGACCACCAGACCTAGCCACGACTGATGGTGAACCGCACGGTGACCGAGGTTGTGATCGGCATGTTCTACGCCGTCGGAGCCGGTGGCCAGGCGCTGTGGATACTGCCGCGTGGCCAGAAGTGGTATGTGGAGATGGCAGATCGGGCATGGCTCCCACCAGCTGAGGCCTTCATCGAGAAAGTTCTCGTGCCAAACAGTGTCACCGTCACGGTCCTAGCGGCCATCTTCGAAGCTGCAGTCGCGATCGCCATCCTCACCAGAGGGGCCGCAGTTGTTCCGGCGCTGATAGCCGGTGGAGTCTTCTCGATCGTTGGTGCACTCATCGGCAGCCCAGGCGAGACAGTCTTCTACGGCGCCGTCGCCGTCCTCCACTTCTGGCTCGCCGCAGCCCACTAGGTGCGGCGGGAGCGGGCTCCAGGGGGTAAGACGACGCTGACTGCAGTCAAATCACGGGATCCCTGGACCTGACACCCTCTGGGAACATACCTCGCACAACGGCACTTATGTGCCCGCTCAAGGGTTCATTGCGACACTTCGGCGAGTTTGTCTGATGGTGGCATCCCGTCGAGGGGTTAGCTGAGGTCTTCGATGGCGACGATGTCTCTGGCTCTCACCGCGTGGACCTTTTCGATGTTTGCTTGTGTGCCGTCGCGTCTGGCTGACATCATGATGTACTTGTTGTCATCTGCCGTGGGTCCTGATTGTTCGATGAGCGATTCGAAGTCTTGGTCGGATGTGAGGAGGATGTGGCCTCCTGTGAGCATGACTTTGCATGCCATTGATGTTCCTCTCGTTGGGTGTGTGGAGGCTACGCGTAGCCCATAAATGATGCTGGTAACTCCGATTAGTGGCCGAACACCACATCAAGGGACCGAAGAGCGATCCCGCATAGCCATGACTCGCCAACAACTCCCCAGCCGCCCATAACCGGCTGGGGGAGAATGGTTTTGGTGGTTTCCACCGGTCGGGCGGTGTTCGCCGGTTGAACTGTTAGCCCAGTTCGGTCGGGTCGCGGCCGCCGTCCCGGTGGTTTGCCACCCCTTTGGCCTTCATCAACGAAAGGGGCGGCCATGAGAATCGTAGGTGTTACTGGTGGTGTCGACACTCATGCTGACACCCATGTGGCGGCAGCAGTCGACCACAACGGCGGATTGTTAGGCATCGAATCGTTTCCCGTCGATCAGACCGGTTACGAGGATCTCCTCGGATGGCTGGCCGGTTTCGGCGAACTGGTCCGGGTGGGTGTTGAGGGCACCGGATCTTGGGGTGTCGGATTGACCCGGTTCCTCGGTGATCAAGAGGTCGTGGTTATCGAAGTGGATCGTCCTAACCGACAGAAACGACGCAAAGAGGGGAAGTCTGATCCGACTGATGCGGTGGCTGCGGCTCGTGCAGCATTGTCGGGCGAGGCAACGGTCACCCCCAAAGGCTCGCGATGGGCCCTGATCGAGCAGATCCGGGTTCTCATGGTGGCGAGAAGATCGGCCAGGGAACAACGCATCCAGTCGTTGAACCAGTTACGGCATCTGGTGTTCACAGCCCCCGAGAAGATCCGACTCCGATACAAGGACCGGTATAAGACCGGTCTGGTCACCGAGGCGGCAAACATGCAGCCTCGTAAGGGTTCTGACCCGGTCACCTTCACCACGTATCTGGTGATCCGGAACCTGGCGCGACGCATCCGACGGCTCAACGCCGAGATGCGCGACATCGACCGAATGCTCGCCCCTCTCATCACCGAAACTGCACCGAAACTGTTCGAGCTTTACGGGGTCGGTGTCGACACTGCAGCCAGTCTCCTCGTCACTGCAGGGGACAACCCCGAACGACTTCACAGCGAACGGTCGTGGGCTCACCTCTGCGGAGTCGCCCCGCTCCCCGCCAACTCAGGCAAGACAACCACCAGGTTCCGGCTCAACCGGGGCGGCGACCGTCAAGCCAACGCCGCCCTCTACCGGATCGTGCTAACCCGGATGTCCAGCCATCAAGAGACCCGAAAGTATGTGGCCAGGCGGAGGGACGAAGGGCTCAACACTGCTGAGATCATCCGCTGTCTGAAACGTTACGTCGCCCGCCAAACCTACAAACACTTACCCCACATGATCTGATAATCGTGGGTGGGGTCTGACCCAATAAACCGGCTGACGCACCACAAGTGCTGTCCTGATAATGACCTGTCGACCCCACCCGCCCTCTTCTAGGCGGACCGTGTGACCTAATACGAGCCTGCCCACCCCACAGGTGTGGCCCACCCCAGTCCTGTCCACAACCCGCCGGCAACTTGACAACATACGAGATTCATTATGTGCGCCCGATCAGCCGCCGATATGTGAGGTTAGTGCGGCCTATTCCGAATGATTTCGGACTGATGGTTTCAGCGTCGTGGTGAGGCATTGCTGATCCTTTCAGATTTCTTGTCGTACAACTCGTAGCTTCGACGCCATGAGGGCCAGAGCGACTTGGTGGCTTGAACTCACCGGAAACCGACGGTATATTCATATCACTTGAACAGTAGAGGATGGTTGTGGATGAGTGATGTGGTCGCTCCTGAGGTACTCGAAGAGAAGGTGTTGACGGACTTCTCACAGTTCGAAGCGCTTTCTAATCCGATCCGGTTGAGGATTTTGCAGGCGGCGGTTGACCCGGTGACAGTCGGGGTGCTTGCTGAACGATTCGGTGTGCCCAAAACACGGCTTTATTACCACGTGAACCTTCTGGTAGCTGAGGGGCTGCTCGTTGAGGTTGATGAGCGGATGTCGGGGGCGAGGGTGGAGCACATATATCGCACGGTTGCTCGTTCTTTCACGCCTGGCCCGGAGTTGTTGGAAGATGTTGATGATCCTCATCAGGCGGCGAAACTGGTTGCCGGTCTCGTTCTGGATCCGGCCAGGTCCGAATCGGAAACCATGATCGAGAAGAAATTTCGGGGCGGATCCGTCGTTGGTGACGTGGGACGTTTGCTGTTGCGGTTCAACGGCGAACAGGCTGAGGAGTTCAGCAGGCGGTTGGATCGGTTCTGTGGGGAATTCCGGTCTCAGTCTAACGAATCGTCTGACGACGAGGAGAAGGAGTCTTACGCCTTCACCTTCGTCTTCGCTGCAATGGATCTCGGCACAGAGTCTTAAGACTCCACTTCACCGACCTCTACCAGCCCGGACCCACCAACTCAGCGAACACCTCGTAACCCGCAACAACTGACTGCCCCGCTGGTCTAGCGGTCCCAATCCCTCGGCGAGCAGCAGCCATTTCCGGTTCGTCCGGCTCAGCACAGCCCCTTGGATTGTTATGTTCAACCCTCTTGACTATAAGGTTCCTTGATGTATGTTCATACGAGTTGAACATAGAATACAAGCCAAGGAGTCACCCGATGTTGTTCACCAGCCCCAGAACAGGACAAGCCTTTGCCGACGAACTCCGTCGTCAATACAACCCGTCTAGCACCCGTCGCAAAGGTGCGCCCTCGTCAGGTGAGCAGACCGAGCGCTCGACCACCCCTGAAAAGGACGCCAACCAGTCGAAAAAGACACACGACAAAGAGCACGAATCATGTCAAACACAACTCAACTCACAAAGACAACAACAACAGATCCGACGAAAGCCACGAGGAAAAGTGCGTTAGTCGATATATCCATTTTGGGGGGGATGTTCTGGGCCGTCTTGTTGGCGCTGCGGTTCGCCGGCGTGGAGAACATCGACTCCTGGACGGCTTTGGTGCGTCACCTCTTGGAGTTCGGTCCTTGATGACCCTTCTTGCGACCCTTAGGGGCTAGCTGCCGATCTCATGCTTGAACGAGACCTTCACTTTGGCTCGATAGGCGACAACGCTCCCATCTTCGAGTTGCATATCTAGGTCAGTCACTTCGGCGATCCGAAGGTCACGAAGTGTTGCCGAGGCAGCCTCCACAGCCGACTTGGCGGCCTCCTCCCAGGACAGAGGGCTTGTACCGACCAGTTCAATAACTTTGTATACAGCCAATGGGCACTCCTTTGCTATTTGGAGACTTGAACCTACGCCGAATGAAGAGTCGGATGCGGTGGTCCTGGTCACGCATAAGTGCCGTTATGTCGCTCAACCCGGAACGATGTCCTGGAGTCGTCACCTAACCTCCAGAAACGATGTCGCTGCAATCTCATCTCACAGATTTGGCCGGAGAGGCCTTCGCCGACATCGGGCTGTCGTCTGACTACGGACTGGTTGTCCCCTCCCAGCGGCCAGAGTTGGCACAGTTCCAGTGCAACGGCGCAATGCCCGCTGCGAAAGAGGCGGGCAAACAACCAAGAGAGATAGCTTCGGCCGTGGCTGACCTTCTGGAGCAAGCGCCAGAGATCGCTTCAACAGAGATTGCGGGGCCGGGATTCATCAACATCCGCCTCACCGACGAGGCGCTAATCGAGTGGGCCAACAGGAGCGCGGACGACAGCCGCCTCGGCTACGACACCGCCGGTGAACCCTTGACCGTGGTCGTCGACTACGGAGGACCCAACGTCGCCAAGGCAATGCACGTCGGGCATCTTCGGGCGACGATCATCGGTGATTCCCTCGCACGCCTGTTCTCCTTCGCCGGCCACAGGGTCATTCGGGATCCCCATTTCGGCGACTGGGGGTTTCAGATGGGCCTCCTCATCGCCGCGATCGAGGAGAGGACTCCCGATCTCCCCTACTTCGAGGCCGAGGCCACGGAATACCCGGGTGAGTCGCCGGTGACGCTCGAGGATTTGCAGCGCATCTACCCGGAGGCGGCGGCGAGGGGACGAGAAGACAAGGAGTTCGCCGATCGTGCCCGGGAGGCGACTGTTCGGCTTCAGCAGGGCGACCCCGGATATCGAGCCCTTTGGCGTCACATGAAGTCCGTTTCGGAAAAATCACAGCGGGACGACTTTCGAGCCCTCGGCGTGGCCTTCGATCTTTGGTACGGCGAATCGGATGTCCACGACCGGATAGCCCCGATGGTCGACGCTCTGAAAGACTCAGATGTCGCCGAGGAGTCGGATGGCGCCCTCGTCGTGAGAGTGGATCAGCCCGAAGACAATCGGGAGTGGCCACCGCTGATCCTCCAGTCGTCGGCCGGTGGGTTTCTCTATTCCACCACCGACCTGGCAACCGTGGAGATGAGAGTGAAGGAACTCGGCGCCGATCTCATGCTCTATGTGGTGGACCGGCGCCAGGCGGACCACTTCACCCAGGTTTTCCGTGCAGCGCGCAAAGGAGACATCGCTTCCGACGTGGTTGGACTGGAGCACATCGAGTTCGGAACGATGAACGGTCCCGACGGTAAACCCTTCAAGACTCGCGAGGGAGGGGTTGTCAGACTCAGCGACGTGATCAAGATGGTCCAGGACGCAGCCCTCGATCGTCTGAACGAAGCCCACCTCGCCGAGGAGTACCCACAACAGGAGCGGGAGGCCATCGCAACCACGGTCGGAGTCGCAGCGCTCAAATTCGGCGACCTGATCAACAATCGGAGCTCGGACTATGTACTCGACCTGGAGAAGTTCAGCTCGTTCGAAGGCAAGACGGGACCCTATCTCCAATACGCCGCCGTGCGGATCAAGTCAATCCTCCGAAAAGCAGCGGAACAGGGACTATCAACGGGTGTGATCATCGGGCCTACGGTCGATGTCGAGCGTGAGTTGATCCTCGAACTGCTCAACCTTCCCCCGGTGATAGATCGAAGCATCAATCTGCGAGCACCGAACCACGTCGCCGAATACGCCCACACGCTGGCCAGTCGGTTCAACCGTTTCTATGACGCCTGTCACATCCTGTCCGAGCCCGACCCGCAGCGGCAGGCGTCCTGGCTGCAACTCTCCACCTGGACCCTCGCCGCTCTGGAGCGTCTTCTCGACCTGCTCGGCATCGAGATACCGGATCGGATGTAGCCATGTCATTCACGGTGAGAATGGCTCGCCCTGAAGATGTCGAACAGATAGTCCCGTGGACCACGGACACCTTCGAGTGGGGGGATTACGTGCCGGACCGCCTTTCCGCTTGGATCGATGATTCCAACTCTGCCGTCGTCGTTTGTGTGGATGTCTCTGAGACACCAGTAGCAGTCGTTCATGCTCTGAAACTCTCCCAAACGGAAGGGTGGTTGGAGGCAGCCCGTGTGCATCCCGACCACAAGCGCTCCGGCATGGGGTCGGCACTGAATCACGCAGGGGTCGCCTGGGCGCGGGAACGTGGCGCCAGGGTTGTTCGGCTCGCAACCGAGGCCAACAACGATGACGCACGACGCCAGGTCGAAGCTCTCGGTTACCGGAAGACTTCGAGCTGGGTCTATGCCCGACATCTGATCGGATCGACCCCGGCCAACCCGAGTGATCCTGGTCTCAGGCCTGCGCCACGATCGGATATCGACGCCGCCTGGATGTTCTGGTCGACGAGTGAACTGTCCCATGCGGGTCGCGGGCTGCTTGCCCACGGATGGCAGTGGCGCAAGGCGATGCCGGAAGATCTCGCCGACGCTGCCGGAGCCGGCAATTTCCTTCAGTCTCCGGGTGGCTGGGTAGTTACCGACGAGCCGCACAACGACCTGATCCAGACACTCTGGATAGCCACAACATCAGAAGAGGCACCTCGACTGCTCATCGATCTCATCGAACTGGCCCGTCAGCGCGGCGCCAACGAAATGGCGCTCAAGATGCCGAACATCCCGTGGGTCATGGAAGCATTGTCGAGGTGGGGTGGAGATCCCAGAGAAGTTGTCGTCTATTCGCTCGCGGTGTGAGTCAGATGAGGATTCTCATCGACGATAGAGCCCAGACGATGAACATTGCCGGCACATCCGCTCGATGAACCCATTCGGCTTCGACCGGTAGCCATCGGACGCCAAGAGAAAGCGGAACACCGATCAGGGGCATGGCGGTCATTCCGGCCACACCCACGGCCCGCAAGACCTCGGCCCCCTGAAGAAGAGGTTTGGGCAGACCGTCCAGAACTCTCCCCATGACCCCATAGAGGAGCAAAGCACCAAACCCGATCGCAAAAACCGCCAGCGTTCGGCCGATTCCTACCTCCCAAAGCCGGAACCCGACCAGACGTCTGCCACGTCCCAACGGACCCTCCGAAGCGACTCCCAGACAGAACAAGCCCGTGACGGCAAGCACCACCGCCGAGATGAGCGTGGTCCCCGTCGACAAGTCTCCGGCCACGTCCACGACATCGAAACCGGCGAGCAGCACCGCCATGGAGAGTCCGACAAGAAGACTGCCGAGCACCATCAGACCAACATCCAACATCGTGCCAAAGGCGCCGTACGCAAGGATGGCGTAGCGCTTCAGTGTCGAAAGCATCGACGTCTTAGTGGGAGTGGTCTCGGTCATTCGCTAGTGGTCCTCAGTCCGATTCCTCCACGAGGGCAGCCAGGTACCACTCGATCGGATGTGCGATCTCATAGTCGTCCTCGAGGTAGCTGCGGAGTTGCATTTCACAGCCCGGATTGGCAGAGGCGACCCGGGTCACACCGGTGGAACGTATCTGGTCGGCCTTTTGGTTTCCCAACTGTGCCGATGCTTCAGGTTGCAGGATTGTGTACAGCCCGGCAGCGCCGCAGCAGAAAGCCACCTCATCGCTCTCCGCGACCTCATATCCGGCAGCCTCCAGAATCCGCCGCGGCTCCCGGATGACGCCCTGAGCATGACGGAGATGACATGGATCCTGAATCGCTATCTGGCCGCGGGGCGTGTCGAGTTGTGGAAGCCGACCATCATCGATGGCTCTTGCGATCGCCACGGTCACATCAACACTCACCCCACCGACGCTTTCCCCGTTGGCGTCCCAATGCTCATAGCCGCCCAGGTGGGCGGAGCAACCGGCGCCCGTGGCAACCACTATGTCGTAGCCCGCGAAGGCTGCAACGTTGATGGCCGCCATCTTGTGGGACTCTTTGGCCTTTCCATCGTGAGCAGCGAGGGCGCCGCAACAGGTCTGGCCTTTTGGCACCTCGACCCGGTGGCCCGCCATTTCGAGAAGATCGATGGCAGCCTGGTTCACCGGTCTGAACCACTGGTCCTGAATGCAGCCGCTCAAAAGGCCAACGGTTCCGGCCTCACCGGTGCCGCCAATGTGCCCGATTGAAGGGCCGGGACGGCCACGAAGACGACGCGCACCTCCGACGATCCGCTCATATTTCTTAGGGGCCAACCCAGTTAGACCGAGTGACTGCGCCATCGAAAGAAGCCCGGCCCCTGCCCTCATCACGCCCCGCGAGGGAATCACCGAGCCCTGTATCCACCCGCGCCGGCGCTGTCGACCCGGCACTTGCGAAACGATCTCTGCCCTGGCTCCTTCCAGCACGCGTCCATAAGGCACCATCCCCGGACACACCGGCTCGCAGGCCCTGCATCCGAGACAGAAATCGATGATGCCAGCAAATGTTTCGTCGACATCGACGATCCCGTTCTCAACCGCCGACATCGCTTGCAAACGACCACGCGGCGAGGCCGTCTCCCGACCGGTGAGCCTGAATGTGGGGCAAACAGGCAGACAAAGCCCACACTGCACGCACGCATCCAGTTCCTCCGAAGTCGGGCGGTCGACCGTGACCCAGGTCATCAAATGCCCCCGGGTAGTCGACCCGGGTTGATGATCCGTGCGGGGTCAAACTCGGCGATCAACCGACGCTGAAGATCCAGCCCCGCCGGAGGGGAACCCCACGGATCGAACTCTTTGTGAAAATCTGGTGGCGCTCCCACCACGACGAGATGCCCTCCAACGGATTCGGCCCATGCCCGCAAGTCCGGGGCTCCTTCACCATCACCTGACGCTGCCCTGATGTCACCGACCCCATGAATCGCCAGGTAGCGCCAGTCATCGGGGAGCTGAGCGGTTGCCTGGCTCGTCAGTGCGGGAGGAACTCGAAGTGACCACCTATAGGAACCAGACGGGTCAGCCGGCCAGTCCAGGCCGTCGGCGGACTCGCCATCAAGCCGATCGGCCAGGGCCGACACAACCTCTTGAGTGCCCCAGAGAAACACCCGTGTTGACTCGTTCTCCTCCAGAATGGCCAGCGGTCGGGCAATTGTCGAAACCTGGTCCGGGCTGTCCACGGTCACGGTCACTCCCGCAGGGGGCACCGGCCAAAGTCTCAAGCACACCGACACAACCACACCGAGCGACCCGAATGCACCTACGCTCAACTTCTGCATGTCGTAGCCGGTGACGTTCTTGACCACACGGCCACCGCTGCGAACTATCCGCCCGTCACCGGTGACAATCGTCGTCTCCAGGATGCGCTCCCGAGTTCCATACAGACGCCCTCGGCGAAGGGCCTCCGCACCTGCCGCTATCGCTCCACCGACGGTTGACGCTCCAGGGACTTCTGGAAACACGGCGGTCTGGTTCTCAGCTTCGAGTCTGGTCTCGAGGTCAGCAATCGGTGCCCCGGCCCCTACGACCACAGTCAGGTCGCCCGGCACCCAGGACTCGACCTCACCGAGACGCTCCATCGACATCACTATGTCGGGAGGGGACGGTGCTCCGAACCCGGAGCGGGTGCCACCACCCCGGACCTGGACTTTGAGACCCTTCTCGGTGGCGTGGTGAAGAACCGAGGCCACATCGTGGGTGCTCTTCGGTGCGACTGTCAGCTCGGCATCAGGAGCACCCTCTAGTTCGGCCGCCAGTCGTGTGATGTGTGGCGGGTGGTAGGTCAAACCCAGGCGCCCTCCGGAACCTCGCGGCGCACCCCACCAAAGTCGAAGCATCGAGACCCGTCGGGAAGGACCTTCCTCGGGTTGAACAACCCCGTCGGATCAAAGACCTCCTTTAGACGAGCCTGGGCATCGAGATCGATTTCGGTGAAAGCCACTCTCATCAGGTCCCGCTTCTCGAGACCGATTCCATGCTCACCAGAGAGGGCGCCACCCACCTTGAGGCATGCGGCCACGATTTCATCACCGGCCTTGTGGACTCTCTCATTGATGCCCGGCTCACTTGCGTCGAAGGCGATGAGGGGATGAACGTTGCCGTCGCCGGCATGGAACACGTTGAGCAACGTGAGGTCGTAACGATCGGCGATCTCGTAGATCGTCTTCATCGTCTCGACGAGCTTGGTCCGGGGCACGACGGCATCGTGAAGGTAGTAGTCGGGCGCCAGCTGGGCCATCGCTCCGAAAGCAGACTTTCGGCCCTTCCAGAGAAGAGCACGATGCTCCTCGGTTGTGGCGACCTGAACATCTCTGGCGCCGTTGGCTCGTCCAATCTCGCCAATCTGGTCGGCTTGGGAGTCCACGCCTTCCAACTCGCCGATCACCTCCGCCAGAAGCACGGCGGCTGCATCGGTGGGCAGTCCGGCATGCAGCCAGTTCTCCACCGCCGTTGTCATGCGCTGATCCATGAGCTCGAGTGCGGCCGGAACCATGCCGGCGGCGATTATCTCCGAGACCGCGGCGACTGCTCCTTCCATGGTGGGAAAGTCGAGAAGCAGCGTCCTTACCTCCGGTTCGATGGGCAGGAGACGAACCAGGACTCTGGTGACGATGCCCAGCGTTCCCTCGGATCCCACGATGAGACCCTTGAGATCGAGACCGGGTGAATCTGGAGCAAGCCCGCCCAGAACCACGATCTCACCATCGACCAGGACGACCTCGAGACCGAGAACGTGACTGGTCGTGCTGCCCTCCGAGAGCGTGTGCGCTCCCCCGGAGTTGTTGGCCACGTTTCCGCCGATGGTGCAGGCAGACTGCGACGACGGATCGGGCGCGAAGTGCAGACCGAACGGTGCCGCCGCCACGCTGAGGTCGAGATTGATGACACCGGCGCCGACCCATGCGGTTCGGTTATCCGGGTCGATCTCCACCGAGTTCAGGGCTGTCGTGGTCAGCACGATGCCACCCTCGGTCGGGCTCGCCCCGGCCGTGAGCCCCGTCCCTGCCCCACGGGCCACAATTGGGACACCATGCGACGCGGCGATCCGGACAACAGTCGCCACCTGCTCAGCCGATTGAGGGAAGACGACAAATGTCGCATCGCCTCTTATGAGCGAGGCGTCCTTCGAGTAGATGTGCAGCTCGAGCGGCTCCTCGAGGACATTCTCTTTCCCGAGGGCTTGGCGAAGATCCGCGAGCAACGTCATGGCGTGAGGGTACCGCCTACCTGTCAGCCGCAGGCCTTCCGAAACCTTTTGTGAAGATTCGCGCGGCCTATACCCGCGACAATCTTCACAAAACGGTTATTGGGACTAGCCCCAACCCCCACCGCCGGGTGTCAGCACGACGAGTCGGTCGCCCGGTTCGACATCGACGGTCACTTTGCCGGGGAGACGCTCCCTCTCTCCGCCGCGGTGGATCAGCCAGTCCTCGCCAACCTCGCCCGGGCTGGCCCCCGGCTAGTCCCCATGGCCTATTGCGCCGTCGCTCACCCATCAATGACAGCGTCGCCGGCACTTCGAAAAGGATCTCACGGCGAATGCCCTCGCCACCCCGATAACGACCCTGGCCACCGCTCCCCCTCCGCAGGGTGTAGGCAGTCACCCGGAACGGAAAGTGGGTGTGCAGAGCCTCGATCGGTGTGTTCTGGGTGTTGGTCATCCCGGTCTGGATACCCGATTGGCCGTCCCGGTATGGACGAGCCCCCTGGCCTCCCGCCACCGTCTCGTAGTAGGCGAACTCGTCGTCGCCGATGAGAACGTTGTTCATGGTGCCCTGGGACGCCGCCGGAACGCGGGCCGGCGCCGCCTGGGCAAGAGCCCCGAGCAGGACATCCGCAATTCGCTGGCTTGTCTCGACGTTGCCCGCCGCAACGGCCGCGGGGGCCAGCGCATTCACGATCGAGCCCTCCGGTGCCAGCAGGGAGAGAGGCCGATAGCACCCACCGTTGGCGGGAATAGTCGGATCGGTGGCGACCCGAACCGCGTAGTAGAGACAAGAGCGGGTTACCGCCTCCACAGCGTTGAAGTTGGCCTTCACCTGGGGATCCGACCCGGAGAAGTCGGCAGTCAGCGACCCACCATCGATGGTCACCATCACACGGATGGCAACGTCTCTGGCCCCATGTTCCATGAAATCCTCGAACTCATAGGACCCGTCCGGCAAGACCTCTAGGGCAGAAGTCATGCGACGCTCGCCATAACCGAGCAAGGCCTGGGCGACGCCGTCATATCGGTCAAAGCCCTCGGTCTCCACCAACTCGACCAGACGTCTCACCGCAACCGCGTTGGCACCCATCTGAGCATCGAGATCCCCTCTCCTCTCCCACGGCGTCCGGGACGCGGAGACGAACGGGCCAACGAACTCCTCCACCCAGGCTCCATCCCGAACGGCGACGGTCGGAGGGACCCGATGCCCTTCCTGGTCGACTGTCACCGCGTGGGCGGGCATCGACCCTGGAGCCTCGCCACCGACATCCGCATGGTGCGCCCGATTGGCCACCCAGGCGACATGGCGACCGTCGGCAAACACGGGAGCAACGACGGTGAGATCGTTGAGATGGGTGCCTCCGTGGAAGGGATCGTTCACGGCGTATTGGATCCCCGGCTCGGGATCGAAGCCCCGGATACAGGCGGCCACCGATTTCGGCATCGAGCCAAGATGCACCGGGATGTGCTCGGCCTGCGCCAGCATCTCCCCGTCGGCTGTGAAAACGGCCGCCGAACAATCCGCCCTCTCCTTGATGTTTGGCGATAGGGACGTCCGTCGAAGAACGCCGCCCATCTCTTCTGCGATCGCCGAGAAACGGTTGCGGGCGACCTCGAGAGTGATCGGATCGACGATCACCGCTTCACCAGATGACCGATGTGCTTGGTGGCCTCGCGGAACGACAACCCCGACAATTCCTCCCTGTGCTCATTGACGAAACCTGCAACCAGATCGGCGTCCGTCTTGGCGTACTCACGAAGTGCCCACCCGATGGCCTTCCTGATGAAGAACTCCTCCTCGAATGCTCTCCGCTCGCAGAATCGGAACAATCGCTCGGAGTCGGTGTGCTCCTTGGCGCCGACTTGACAGATGATCGCCGATCGCCGCAACCACAAGTCGTCGTCATCGATCCAGGTGTCCACTGTCGGCCACGTACCGTCGGCGTGGTTGATGACGAGGTACCGCACCATGTGAGTGGCGGTCTCGTCGACAAAATCCCACCATGCCCCTTCAGTGATCATCCTGCGAAGGAGCGGAAGTGACTCCGGGACCATGTACTGCCGGTGACTGACGGCAACACCCTGAGCCAGATACTTCTCCTCGCGATGGGGAAGGGCCCACAGAGCGAGAACCAGACTCTCGTACTCATCGCGGTCCTCCGGAGCGAACTCCCTGACCAGTCTCCGAAGAATCGGTGTCCTCCCCGGCTTCTGCACTCCGTAGAAAGGCATCTCGGTCTTCATGTATGACTGCATCCCAGCGGCTTTCTCCGGGTTGGCGGCCGCGGCGAGAGCCCCGGAAACATAGACGCAGGCCTCGGTGATCGAGACACTCATACGGAGATCTCCAGCGTGCCGTCGCCAAGAGTTTCGAGACGGTTCCCTTCCTGGATCAGAACGGCGGAGTTTGCCTCGATGATGGTGGCCGGCCCCTCAATAACGAATCCGGGGGGCAGAGTCTGACGGTCCCATACGCCTTCCCGAACAACGGGATGCAAATCGCAGCTGAGCCCGGGGAGGTCGTCCCATGACAACGGGGCCTCGCCAGTGGCGGTGACTCGCAGATTGACGAGTTCGACTGCCTCATCAGGTCTGGCGAAGCCAAACATCTGGAGATGAGCGGACTCGAAGCGATCTCTCACCACCGGCCACGACCGGCCGGCTTCGACCTCCAGCTCATGAGATTGACCGACATATCGCACGTCTGCGGTGACACGAGTCGACAACTGCTCGAAGCCGAAGATGTCGCTGAACCGAGCCGAGGCCTCGGCAGTCAGACGGCCGATCTCAGCTTGGAGCCCGTCGTCGTCTTCCCGCATCATCACCGTGCGAGCGGCGTCGGCCCTTGGTGCTGCCAGGAGAAGGCCCAGAGCGGAGAACACACCGGACAGCGGCGGAACAAGCACTTTCTTGATGCCGAGCCCATGGGCCAGCCGGGTGGCATGGAGACCACCGGCGCCGCCAAATGCCACCAGGACCGCCTTCCGTGGATCGGCGCCCTCCTCAACGGACACAGACCGAAGGGCATGCTCCATATGACTGTCCACCACTTCGAGCATCCCGGAAGCGGTGGCATCCACCGAAAGATCAAGCGTGTCCCCCAAGGACTCGATGGCATCACGAGCGGCGTCGGCGTCGAGGGGGACCGATCCACCCATTGCCAGGTCGGGGGGGAGGTTTCCCGTGACGATGTTGGCATCGGTCACAGTCGGCTCCAATCCGCCGTGGCCATATGCGGCCGGGCCAGGAATGGCACCCGCCGACCCGGGGCCGACCCGAAGAGCGCCACCAGCGTCCGCCCACCCGATGCTGCCCCCGCCGGCACCGATGGTTCGAATCGGAACTGACGGCACTCGATTGACTCGCCCTGCCACGTGATGGCCGGACCCGACTGCAAGCACTCCATCGGTGATTCGGCAGACATCGGTAGATGTCCCACCCATGTCGAAAGACAGCACGGTCTCATGCCCGTGATATCGGCCAAGCGCCGCAGCGGCAACCGCTCCACCAGCAGGGCCCGACAGGACCAGACGTCCCGCCGACTCCGGCCCTTGGGCGAAAGGGAGAAGCCCCCCCGACGATGTCATCACAAGACGCGTCCCCATCGAGAGCCGGGAATCGAGTGTCCGGAGGTAGTTGGCCACCGAGGGCGTCAGATACGCCGACAAGACAGTCGTGCTGAGTCTTTCGTATTCACGGAACTCGGGCGACACCAACGACGAGACAAGCACCGGAATCGACAGCGCTTCCTCCAACTCGCTCGCCAGAGCGCGCTCGTCGGAAGGGTCCAGGTAGGACTCGATGAGCCCCACGGCGACCACTTCAGGAGACGACTCGATAACACTCTTCAGTAATGCTCGCCGGTCACCATCGAACCCATGTCTCCGCGACCGATCCACCAGTGGGGTGGGACGGTCGACGTTGCTGTCGTAGAGCGAAGGGCGATCCTGACGGCCGATCTCGATGATGTCCTCGTAGCCGGCATCGGTGACCAGGGCGACAAGCGCCCCCTTCTCCTCGAGGAGGGCGTTGGTCGCCGCGGTGGTTCCGTGAAGAAACACGTCACTCGGCCCACCTGTCACCGCTGCCACCACGCCTTCTGATTGGTCGAGGCTGGTCGGCACCTTCTCACCGGTGATGTCGTGACCGTCGAAGACAACAACATCCGTGAAGGTACCTCCGACGTCCACACCGATGATCCGGCTCATCGGACTACGCTCGCCGCCCGATGCCAGTGAGATCTGACCCCACACCTAATCCCAACGCAATGAAGTTCAGCGTCGGATCACCCGTCGGAGGACCGGGGACATATGTCAGGGGGTCGGAGCCTGAGGAGGCCTTCGTGGGCGAGCTGCTTGGCATCGAAGAGGTGACGAGTGTCTTTCTGACAGCAGACTTCGTGACCATCTCGAAAACTCCCACCGGTTCGTGGGACACCATTGCCCCATCAGCGACAGCGATCCTAGAGAGCCACTTCGAAGTCTGACCTCACGGACCAACAGTGATGGTTGTTGGACGCCGCACACCGTCTATGCCCTCAACCATCACAACCACACGCCAGCGTCCGTCCTCGAGTTGCTCCCCGCCCAGTACCGGTCCATGCGTCGACTCGACCTGCTCTTGCAATGCTGCCGGAAGAGGGGTCAGAGTCATACTCATCGGGGATGATCCCTCAGGCGTTGTGATTACCGGGGGTCGGGAGACCCTGGAGACCCCGTCGTCTCCAACAATCACACTGATCGTGGCAACTCGGGTTGGCTGGCGAACGAAACCACCTTCGCCCTCCGCCATCAACGACCGCACCAGTACTTCTATGTCGTAGGCGAGAGGCGCCGTCTCCGTCACGCTCTGGACCCCCACCCAGTCGACGAACACCTGGATGCCGACCGGAGCCTCGGGAAGAGGAACACCTGATGGCATGAGCGACCGCAGTGTCTCCTGGGATTGGTCAGACCCGTCCATGGCGAAGTACTCGACAGCGAACCACCCGGCGAGGGCCTTCGCCTGATCAATGATGCGCTCAGGGTTTACCGCATATAGATCAGCTTCGGCCAGTAGCAGCGGCGTCTGCGTCGTCGTCACCGGGGCAACCGGAGCCACAGCGGCGGTGGCAGGGGGATCAGTCACGGCGACGGCCGCCGGCGGCGGAGGGGCCGGTTGGCTCTTCACAAAGGAGTAGGCGAGAGCGCCGACAGCGACCGCTCCGGCCACAGCGATCACCAACCATTGTCGATCTCCACTCTGCTTGTCCAGGGTCTCCCACGGAATCCGCTCGTAGACCTCTTCTCGTTCCTCATTCATGTCTCGAAGGTATGGGTTGTCGGCCGGCGCTTCAAGAGGGTTGAGCTAGGAGTCTTCCAACCAGGGAACTCAAGCACCGGCAGCTATCGTCTCGATGGACATGGCAGTCAACCCCGATCCGAAGCCGGGACGCTGGATCCTCCCCCTGGTCATTCTCGGGATGATCGCGTTCACCTACTTCTTCGTTCGCGAGCTCCCTGAGGCGTCGCCGGACACGACACTCGCGGGGCAACCAACCACAACAACGGCACCCGACAGCACCGAAACGACTGTCGATGACGGTGGAAGCGAGCGCGAACCTGAAACTCAGGCCTATCTCGACGAGCTTGACGAAATCAACGCCGATTTGCAGCTTTTGACCACCGAGATGGTGACCGTGAATGAAGGCTTCGACGCCGATCCGAGGGAGATCGAGTACGAAGATGCCGAAGCAAGGCTCGAAGTCGTGACAAACGACACAAACGACCTCTCCGACCAGGTCACCGCCATGACAGTCCCCTCGGGCTTGGAGGTAAACCACGACGCTTTGAAAACGGCGATCCAGTTCGCCGCCCTCGCCGCCGGGGATGCCCTCGACGGTCTGCGCTCGACCGACACCGGCGAGCTACGAAGCGCTGCGGTCGAGGCCTACGTCCAGGCCACCGAGGACTTCGATACCGAGGTCACCAACGCCCACAACGCCGCAGGCGACACCTCCTAACTGCACCAGGTGTGAATCTCTCAGTGAAGGGGCCGAGCTGCCGCTCGGCCCCTTCCCCAATCGCCGCGACGACGTCTAGATGTCGTAGTACAGGTGGAACTCGTGCGGGTGAGGCCGCAATCTCACCGGATCGACCTCATGGACGGTCTTGTAGGAGATCCATGTGTCGATCAGATCCTGGGTGAATACTCCACCCTGGAGTAGGAAGTCATGGTCTTCCTGAAGGGCTGTCAGCGCCTCATCGAGACTCCCGGGCACCGAGGGCAGGCCTGCGAGCTCTGCCGGAGGCAAGTCATAGATATCCTTGTCCACCGGATCATGCGGCTCGATCCGGTTCTGGACACCGTCGAGGCCGGCCATGAGCATCGCTGCGAAGGCCAGGTACGGGTTGGCCGACGGATCCGGGCACCGAAACTCGATCCGCTTCGCCGGCGGAGCCTGCGAATACTGCGGGATTCGGATGGCAGCCGATCGGTTCCGACTCGAGTACACCAGGTTGACTGGGGCCTCATACCCCGGCACCAGCCGGCGATAGGAGTTGGTCGTCGGAGCGGCGAAGGCCAGAACGGCCGCTGCGTGCTTGAGAAGCCCTCCGATGTACCAACGGGCGATGTCGGAAAGACCGGCGTAACCCCCCTCATCGAACATCAGCGTCTCGCCGTTCTTCCACAACGACTGATGCACGTGCATCCCCGAACCGTTGTCCTCGAAAATCGGCTTGGGCATGAAGGTCACGGTCTTGCCAACTTCCCACGCAGTGTTCTTCACTATGTACTTGTAGAGAGTGACGTTGTCGGCGGTCCTGAGCAGCGTGTCGTAGCGCATGTCGATCTCCGCCTGCCCGGCAGTCCCCACCTCGTGATGCTGCACCTCGATCTGAATCCCGGCCTTCTCGAGCCGAGCCGTCATCTCCGAGCGAAGGTCCTGGAAATGGTCGGTGGGCGGGACCGGGAAGTAGCCCTCCTTGTACCGGGGCTTGTAACCCAGGTTTCCGCCTTCTTCGACCGCTCCGGAGTTCCACGCACCTTCGATTGAGTCGACGTAGTAGTACCCCGAGTTCTGGTCCTGACCAAAGCGGACGTCATCGAAGATGTAGAACTCCGCCTCGGGTCCCCAGAAAGATGTGTCGGCGAGACCGGTGCTGACCAGATAATCCTCGGCCTTCTTGGCCACATAACGCGGGTCCTTATCGTAGGGCGTCCCCGTTATCGGGTCGTTTACGAAGCAATAGATGATCAGGGTCTTCCGCGATCGAAACTGGTCATCGATTGCCGTGGAAGGGTCCGGAATCAGAAGCATGTCCGACTCCTGGATGTCCTGAAAACCACGGATTGAGGATCCATCGAAGCCAAAGCCGGCCTCGAAAGAATCCTCTGTCAGTTCCCTGGCGGGAACGGTGAAATGCTGAACCTGGCCGGGCAGGTCACAGAAGCGAAGGTCGACGAACTCGTATCCCTCGTCAGCTACAAGGGACAAGACGTCGGCAGCCGTCTCAGTCACGATTACTCCTCTCGGATCGATTACCTATCGTGGGCACCCTCTTTGTAGATACGATCGGTTGCCGCTCGGTTGCTGAAGTGTGAACTCTCTGTTTCCGAGGACAGCCTGTGCAAGGTCGTGGCCCCGGCATCCACTTGACTACCGTCGCGTCACGTCATGCCAGCCACCATCGTTTTGGGCGCCCAGTGGGGTGACGAGGGCAAAGGCCGGGTTGTTGACCACTTTTCGAAGAAGGCCGACTACGTGGTCAGGTACCAAGGCGGGAACAACGCCGGGCACACCATCGTCGTCAAAGACCAGCGGCTCGCCCTTTCCCTGATCCCCTCCGGAATCCTCTACCCGAGCTGCATTCCGGTCATTGCTTCGGGCACGGTGATCGACCCGAAGGTCCTACTCGACGAGATGGAGATGGTGGCGGGAAGGGGTCTCGACCCGTCACGGGTGCGACTGTCCTCGAGCGCCCATCTCATCATGCCCTATCACCGCAAACTCGACGCTGCCATCGAGCGTTACCTTGGAGAGAACCAGATCGGGAACCACCAGGAAGGGAATCGGCCCCGCCTACACAGACAAGTACTCGCGGGTGGGCATCAGGGTCCAGGACCTGTTCGACCCGAAGATCTTCGCCGAAAAGGTCGAGGCTGCCCTCGAGGACAAGAACAAGATTCTTCCCCGGGTCTACAACACCCTCCCCATGGATTCCGACGAGATCGTCGACGAGTACCTCGCGTATGCCGAGCAACTGGCACCACACGTCACGGACACCTCGCTTCTTCTCTGGAATGCCATCAACGACGGCAGCGAAGTCCTCTTCGAGGGAGCGCAGGGGACCTTGCTCGACGTCGACCATGGGACGTACCCCTTCGTCACATCATCGAACCCCACCGCCGGGGGAGCGCTGGTCGGCTCTGGCGTCGGTCCAAAGGCGATTGACGAGATCGTGGGCGTGGCGAAGGCTTACATCTCTCGAGTAGGCACGGGACCCTTCCCGACCGAGCTCCGCGACGAGATCGGCGACACGATGATCGAGCTCGGAGGCGAATATGGGACGGTCACCGGGCGGCGGCGGCGCTGCGGATGGCTCGACCTTCTCGCTCTCCGCTACGCGGCCAGGGTCAACAGCCTCACCAAACTGTTTCTAACCAAGATGGACATCCTCTCTGCCTTCGACACCATCAAGGCAGCCACCAGTTACCAATCGCGCGGCGAGCGCTACGACGAGTTTCCTGCCCAACAGTCTGTGCTTTATCACTGTGAGCCCGAATACGTCGAAATGGCCGGATGGAAAAAGGACATCACCGGCGTCCGCGAGTACGACGACCTGCCCAAGGAGGCACGTACGTACGTCGAATACATCGAGGAGGTCGTTGGGGTGCCCGTCGGCTGGGTCTCCGTTGGCCCGGAACGGTCCCAGTTGATCGAGATCTCATGAGGATCCTCCTGGTCGGAAGTGGGGGCCGGGAGCACTCCATCGGCTGGAAGCTTGCGCAGTCTTCCCGTGTCGACGAGCTGATCTCTCTGCCCGGCAATCCTGGCCTGGCCGAGTTGGGTCCGACAGTCGAGGGCATCGACATCGACGACGTAGGGGCGATCGCGGCCATGGCTCTCTTCCATCAGGTCGACCTCGTCATCGTCGGTCCGGAAGCCCCCCTTGCCGCCGGAGTGGCCGATGCCGCCACATCACTCGGGATTCCCGTGTTCGGGCCCACTCGATCAGCCGCCCGACTGGAGTCTTCCAAATCGTTTGCCAAGGATGTGATGAGCCGGGCAGGCATTCCCACCGGAGCATCAGAGACATTCACCGATCATCAGAGCGCCATCGATCATCTGACCCGGACCGAAGGTCCCTATGTGGTCAAGGCAGATGGTCTGGCGGCAGGCAAAGGGGTGCTGGTGACCGAGTCCCGGACCGATGCCGAATCGTGGGTCGGGTACTGCCTGGAGGGCGGATTCGGCGCCGCGGGTGCCTCGGTGATCATCGAGGAGTATCTCAACGGACCGGAAGTGAGTGTCTTCGCCGTTTGCACCGAGAACGGCGCCGTGCCCCTGGAGCCGGCCCGGGACTACAAGCGTCTGTTCGAAGGAGACGAGGGGCCGAATACCGGAGGGATGGGCTCCTACTCGCCCGTCGATGACCTACCCGAGGGTCTCGTCTCCGGCGTGATGACAGATGTCATCGACCCCACACTCGAGCAGATGAAGGCTGATGGCAACCCGTTCACCGGCTTCCTGTACGCCGGACTGGTACTGACCGACGACGGTCCGAAGGTTCTCGAGTTCAACGTGAGACTGGGCGATCCTGAGTGTCAGGCAGTTCTGCCTCGCATGACGAGTGATCTCGTGGACGTGCTGGAGGGAGCTTCCGCTCAGTGGTCGGACATGGCAACAGTGAACGTTGTTCTCGCAGCAAGGGGCTACCCGACTGCACCGGAGAAAGGGGCCGTCGTCAAGGGCCTCGACCGTGTTCCCGACGATGTGATCGTCTTTCACGCCGGAACCAAACGGGACGGCGCGAAGCTTTTGGTCCACGGCGGACGGGTGCTCAACCTCGTCGGCACAGGATCGACGATCGGAGAAGC
>PVMK01121534.1_pt1 | contig 30286 bp, 30 predicted proteins | sample 1853481 | NCBI WGS metagenome assembly PVMK01 (sample SAMN08533507, study PRJNA380276) | Marine sediment metagenome, whole genome shotgun sequencing project.
TTTCTTTGCAAAAAGAGAACAGGAGCAGTTGTAAGCGCAGGTCCGGGTACAGGTACTTGCGCCTGGCCGTGCTCCACCGTTGATGGGTGCGGCAGGGGTATCCAGTGGCTTTACGACCAGGGCCTGCTTTATTCGACCCTGGACCGGCCGCAAATGCTGGTCAGCCAATCGCCGCAGAAAACCCCGTCAGCATCCGGATTTGCGTTAACCGGCAACGGTCCGCGTTGGCAGGATATAGAGCCGGACGGCCGGATACCCGTTTACTTCACGCCGCACATGGAAAACCATTATCCGCTCGCACTGGGTATGATCGCTGCAGCTATCGCGGATTTCGACGATGGCGCGCTGCTTAAAAGCTTTCAGCTGTTACCGATATCCTTTCTCGCGCCGAATGATCTGTTTAGCGGGCCACACCGGAAGTTTGGCACAGGAATCTGGTTATTTTCCAATTACATGTGGTCGCTGGATATCAACCTTAAGATATCCAACATGCTCAAAGCCAGGGACCAGAACAGTCTGACCTTGCACGGTGGGCCCAGTACGCCCGGATATCCCAAAGCTTGCGCAGATTTCATGCATGAGAACCCTTCGGTGGACATTGCGGTGCATGGCGAGGGCGAGGTTTCGGTGGTGGAAATTTTGCAGTGTGTCCAGCGTAACCCAGACGGTCGGGTGCAATACAATGCTGAGCGTTTGAGTGCCGTGACGGGACTGACCTACAGGGACCGGCAGAAGTCGGGCATGCCGCTGGTTACTACTAAAAAGCGTACTCGGCTAAAGGCGCCGGACAGCGCGCCCTCCCCATACCTGGCCGGAATTTTCGATTCCTACGACGGGCGGGTCGAAGCAGCGATCATCGAATCCAACCGGGGTTGCCCCTTCGGCTGCACCTTTTGTGACTGGGGCTCGGCCACCCGTCAGAAAGTACGCAAGTTTGATCTCGACCGCGTCAAACAGGAAATAGACTGGATAGGCCGGAACCGGGTGCACGTCATCTGGATTGCAGATGCCAATTTTGGCATGTACGACCGTGATATCGAGCTGTCAAAGTTCATAGTGGAAACCCGTAAAAAATATGGGTTTCCCCAGGAAGTGGTGGTAAATTACACCAAGAATACGACCCGCAGGATAGTTGAAATCATCAAGGCTTTTTCTTCCGGGGGCATTGTCAGCCAAGGCATCATTTCCATTCAGACGACGGACGCAGCTACCCTGAAAGTCATCAACCGGCAGAATATCAAGACCGAGACCTACGACGAACTGGCCCTGGTTTTCGCAGATGCCAACCTGCCGCTTTCCACCGATCTCATGACCGGATTACCGGGCATTACACCGGAAGCCTTCGACCGGGACTTACAGCGTTATTTTGATGCTGACGTTACGACCAAGGCTTACCCGACGCAATTACTCCCCAACAGCCCGATGGCGGACCCGGAGTACATGGAGAAATACCAGATCCGGGTGGACAAAGACGGTTTTATCATCGCCTGTTATAGTTTCACCGAGGCTGAACAGGCTGCAATGAACGCCATTTTTGGTTTCTTCATGGTTGCCGATGGTTATTCAGTGCTGAGGTACGTGCTGCGCTACCTGCAATGGGAGCATGACATTCCCGCCCTGGCATTTCTGCATGAGTTGCTGGATCAGGTCAACACCACCCCGGACAGGTATCCTTCCATTACCTGGGCGGCACGGACGTTCCTGCAGTTCAAGTTCATGCCCGGCGGCTGGAAGGATTTTTATGACCAGGTTGCGGCGTTTGCAAGTGAACGCTATGGAATCCAACGTGACCCGGCTTTCGACACAGTTTTGCTGGTCAATGAACTGGCCATGCCTGACGATAGCCTGCGATATCCGCTGAGCTGTGAACTGCCGCATGACCTGGTTGCCTGGTTCCATGACCATTCGGCCAGTACCACGCACCGGGTGAAGCCTCTGGAAACCTACCCGCCGGGTGTGTTCGAGGTAGATGATCCTGACTCATTGTCCAGCATTGATATGGATTATATCCAATACGATTCGCATCAGATTTTTTGGGAACTGCACTCTTCGATCGCCCGCACCAAATCGGTTTCGCATGCCAGGGAACTGGCTAAAAAGCGTTTGGCCGTATGAAAACCACTGCCGATTCAATAGCGCCGTGGACTGCATGCTGGCAACTGGAAGCTGCTGCCGGCAGTTCCGAACGCCCCGAATTGGACTTGCTTATCGAGCCGGTTTGGCATGAATTCATGGACACTCTTACCGAAGGCGCGCGAATTTTGGACCTGGCAACCGGGAACGGCACCGTTGCCCTGAATTGCGCGGAGAGAGCCCGGGGGCGCGGGATTCGTATTCATATCGATGCAGTGGACGCCGCCCGGATCAGTCCGCCGCGCCAGGTTCCCGACCCGGACGGTCATTTACCGCAGGTACGGTTTCAAGGCGGTATCTGGCTGGAGGACCTGCCATTTGAAGACAATAACTTCAATGGTGTCATTTCCCAGTTTGGATTTGAATACGCCGATGAACAGCAAGCCGTCTCCGAAGTCTCGCGAGTTTTGTCGCCGGGCGGGCGATTAATGCTTGTCATACATGCTCTGGGCGGTGCCGTCTGGAAGGATATCGATGTTCGTCATAAACGCTTGAGTGGCGTCCTGGCCGAAAATGGTGTGGTGACCCTCGTCCCTGCATTGGTACGAGCACAGAAGAGACAGGATGTCACAACGTTCAAGAGCAAGCTGAAGCACCTTGCCTATGCGGCTAAAAATGCTCAAAAGCTTGCTGATCAGCCCATACCGGATGACTCCGCACTGTTCTTTTCCAGGGAATTCCTCTTCGTGTGGTCAAACAGGAAACAGTACCGGCTGGATGATTTGCTGCGTTCCCTGGAGGATGGCTGGGCCAATGCCAGTGGGACCGCCTTGCGATATGCACAAATGCTCCGAGTGGCACGATCTGCAGAAGACATCGTCAGCCTGTGTGATCGATTAAAGGCGACTGGACTGACCATCAGCTCCATAAGCCAGGTTCGTAGCCCTGATAATGGTGCTCAAATCGCCTGGCAGGTAGACGCCAGCAAGCCACGCTGAAGCTATCACTCAGTTTTCACCGGAATCTTGGCTTATCATCAAATTTAATTTGTGGCTGTATTTCTGCCTGTTTGCACTCTCCCTGGCCACTTCTTCCGCTTTTGTCATCCAGCGCTGCGCCTGCTCTTTCTCGCCGCTCATCAGGTAACTGAGGCTCAGGAGAAAATAAAAGCGGTCTTCGTCATCCCTCTTTCCAATAGCATAGTTCAGGTTCTTGATCGCAGATTCGTAATCACCATCGATAAAGGCGGCGTTCGCAATCTGAAAACGGTAATAAGGATTTTTCATCCGGTGTGATTGAACCCTGGCCAGATACCATTCCGCCAGTTCAGTCTTACCCTCTTCGTCGTACAGATTGGCCAGGTTGCTCATTGCGATCAGGTTGAACTGGTAGATTTCCAGGGCCTGTTTGTAAGCCGCCTCCGCGTAGTTCGGATATTTTTCTCTTCTATGCAGCACGCCCATATTGATCCAGGCAGGACTGAACCGGTCGTCCTCAAACAGGGCCTGGCGGAAATTCGCATAAGCCAGCGTTGTTTCCCCGTTCAACATGTGCTCCACACCGATGTTGTTGAAGTAATGCGCCCGGGCGCGGGCATCGCTGATGGTCCGTCTGTCGTAGGTGAGCTGGAAGTCATACATATTGAAATCGACGACCCGTTGTAAGCCCACACCGAGGTCAACAAGGACATTCACATGCTGACTGAGCAGGAATGACTCACCAACAATTGACCAGTCCGGTGGAATGTCAACCTCCTGGTATTCGGCGTGAATATCCACGTAGCGGGCCATTGCGATGAACAAGTTGGTGAAGGACAGGCAGTTGCCGCGCGCTTCTTGAAAAGTCTCCTGCGCGGTTCGGGTTTTGTCATCGTAGGTCAGCTCAAAATTTCCATCCCCAATGATAGCGTAAACGAGGCGCTTCATTCTCGCGTACCTGTTTCGGGCGCCATCCATGTACGAGTCCACGAACGTGATCATCTCCGGTGTCATTTGGAGCATGTCCAGGTTTGATAAGTCTAAATATTCAGCGCCTGCTGCCAGCGGACTGGTCTCGATAACCATGGCTGAGCTTACTTTTATTTTACCCAGGGAGGAGTTGTTATCAGGCGTCATGGCGCATGCAGAAAGCACCGTGATCACTACTATTACCAGCAGAGTTTGTGCGACGCGCATGTCAGTTCCCAGAGTGATGCTCCTATCATACGACCCTTTTCATTCTACAGCGTTCGCTATTTCCGTACCTCACACAGGGCCCTGATTGCGACATCCCGTTTATTTCACGCGACAGGAGTACTCTGATCCTGCCGGCGGTGTTAACCTGACTCCATCATGGGATTTTATGACAAATACCTGTTACCGAAAGTGGTGCACTTTGCCTGCGGCCAGAACCCGGCCATGAAGCAGCGCGAAAAAGTCATTCCGCTGGCAGAAGGCCTGGTGCTTGAGATCGGGATCGGTTCAGGGCTCAATATCCCCTTTTATGATTCTTCCAGGGTGGACCATTTGTGGGGGATCGATCCCTCCCGTGAAATGTGGGCCATCGCGAAGAAAAATGCCAAAAAGCACCACCTGGATGCTGAATTCATTGAATCGGGCGCCGAGTCCATCCCCCTGGACGACAATGCCGCCAACACGGTCGTTATGACGTATACCATGTGTACCATTCCAGACGTCCAGTCAGCCCTGCAGGAAATTCGCCGGGTGCTCAAGCCGGGTGGAAAACTGCTTTTTTGCGAACACGGTGAAGCACCCGACAAAAACGTTCGGCGCTGGCAGCAGCGCATGAACCCGCTCTGGAACAAGCTGGGCGGCGGTTGCAACCTCAATCGCCCGATTTCCCGCCTGCTGGAGGAATCCAGGTTCAAATCCAGCGATCTGCAAACGATGTACATTCCCGGCTGGAAGCCCGCCTGTTTCAACTACTGGGGTACGGCCAGCATCACTTGAGGAGCTGCTCAAGATCTTCCGGCCGGTCCAGGTCATAAGCGGCGTTTTCCATTTCAACGAACTGCACGTTTTCTAAATCATGGCTGATTAAGGCTTTAGCTCCCTTACTTCCCTTTAGGTTTCTTAATTCACGAATATAACAACGTGGGAATAGCGCAGGAGTACCATAGACATTGAGTTTATTGTCATTCCATGACGCTGTTGTAATGCGTGATATATCAGATAGCCACATTGAGATCAACGCAAAAATATCGTGCGCCTCAAGCCTCCACTGGTCACACAGCACGATCAAGACACCATCCACTTCTTCAGTAATATTTCGCGCCCCACAGGCAATTGACCCCCCCATCCCCTGCTCCCAGTCGTCGTTTCGAATGATTTTTACCGGCAGGTCGATTAGCTCGTGTCTTACAACATCATCAGCGAAACCGGTAACAACCGTAAGGCTGACCGGATCCGTGCTTAGCACCAGCCGTGCAGCCCGCCTGACCAGGCTCTCGCCATCAACCCTGACCAGTTGCTTGGCTTGCCCAAGACGGGATGAAGATCCGGCCGCCAACAAAATAGCGGCAAACCTCGCAGATTCAGCTTGCTTCATCATCAGCCCGTCGCGTCAGGGGTAACCCATCCCGATCGTTCAGCACCGCATGAATTTCAGCCACCACGGAAAGTGCAATAGCCGACGGCAGTTCAGCGCCAATATCGAGACCCACGGGGCCAAAGATCCGGCGATCACCGCAACCGGTCATTTCGCGCAAACGATCCCGGCGCGCTCTCGGTCCCAGTACTCCAATATAGGGAATTTCGCTGGCTGAAACCTGGCCCAGGTAGATGCTGTCATTTTCCAGGTGATGACTCATGATGACCACGGCATCCACCTCACTGAGATCCACCGTTTCAGCCAAGCGCTCCGGACGGCACTGGACCACTGAGCAGTCCTGAGGAAACCGCTTCGCTTTTGCAAAGGCCGGGCGATGGTCGACAATCTGAATCTCCCAATCCAGTTCTGAAAGCACCCGGGCTAGCGGAACCGCGTCAGGACCCGCTCCACAAATCAACACCCGGGTCCGGGCAGGCATATGCACCTGGATTACGGTCGCCCCGGCCGCTGGAGAATCCGGGCCGCGCTGCCTGAACCGCCAGGCTGGCCAGGGCGCGGCCGCCGCACGCAAGTTTTGCTGTAAATGCAACTCTCCTAGTGATATATCAGACTGATCGAGCAATGCGAGAGCACCACAGGGCAAGCCTTTAGCCGCCCGGGTGACCAAAGCCACAAGCACCGCCTGGCGAGCCTTGTGTGATGCTTTCAGTTGCTTCAGAAAGCCAAAATCATCTGCCCGATCCAGGCGTTGCAGCATCAGGTGAATGACACCATCACAACCCAGGCCGAGGCTCCAGACAAGATCCTCACCCGCATGCATGTCGTAGGTAACAAATACGGTCTCCCCACAGTGCTGAAAACCTGCGCTGCATGATGTAAAAGGTCACCTTCCAGGCAGCCACCCGAGATCATGCCCTCGAAAGCCCCTTCCCGGCTGATCAGCATCATTGCACCGGGTTTGCGGTAGGTAGACCCCTCGGTAGCTATTATCGTGGCCAGGACCAGTGAATCTTCATCACGGTGTTTTCGGTAGAAATCCAGCAAGGCCGGAATGCCAAGATGCACGGCTGATCCCCTGTTCTTGTAAATGAATATGATAACCCCGTTGGAGCGGGCCGCCCGCGATTTAGCGCATATCCTCCGAAGATGAATTGAACTGTAGGAGCGGATTCATCCGCGAATGTGTATGAATAAATTTGTGAAATTCGCGGCTAAAGCCGCTCCTACAGTAGCTGATCCTTGATCGGGAGTTTACGAATCCGCACGCCGGACGCATTGAAAATGGCGTTGGTCAGCGCCGGCGCGAGGCTGGGCACCCCCATTTCACCCATCCCGGTAGGCTTGTCACCGTATGGCAGCACATGTGTTTCGAGCACGGCCGGCATTTGCGCCATTCGGGCGATCCGGTAATTGTGAAAATTACTCTGCTCAACCTGACCGTCTTTGACGGTGATTTCCAAATTTAATGCCGTGCTGAGTCCATCGATGGTGCCGCCTTCCAACTGCGCTTCAACACCAAGTGGGTTCACCACCACACCACAGTCAACAGCGGCCACGATACGTTCGATCGCCATTTTTCCGTTGTCATCAACAGTCACTTCCACCGCATGTGCGCCATAGCCGCCAAAGGTGAAGTGAGAGGCAATTCCCACGCCCCGGCCCCTTTGCCGCACTCTGCTGTAGCCGATACGCTCAGCGACGTGTTTGAGCAAGCGTGATAAGCGCCAGGGGTTAAAAACCGGGCCGCCGTGCTGACCGTATGGAAGTTCCCTGCTTTCACCATAGAGATCCAGCCTCAACTGCAACGGATCCTGCCGCTGGTATGCGCAATCTCATCGAGAAACGACTGAACGACAAAAGCATTGGCTGTGTGTGCCGGTGCACGCCATGATCCGCGTGGCATGCCAGACTGCACTTCGAACCACTCGATACGAAGATTTTCGATGAACTGCGCTGGAAAATCGTCTATATAAAGTTCAGCCGCGTATTGATCTTCGGGCTTAACATTCGGCCGGCGGTAATATTTTCCGGCGCTGGCCAGTCGCTGGGTCCAGCAAGTGATTTTGCCTGCCGCGTCCAGGCCGGCCTTCATCTCATGCTTGCCGGAAGGCCGGTAAAAATCATGTTGGACGTCGTCCTCACGGCTCCACTGCAATTTCACCGGTCCACCAATTTTCTGCGAGATCATTGCTGCTTCAGCGACATAATCATTCGTCAGGCGCCGGCCAAAACCGCCCCCAACCCGGGTCATTTCAACGCGAATGTTCTCGCGCGGCAGGCCAGTCACCGCAGCGACGGCCCGACTCGCCCCGGAAGGCGACTGGGTCGGCGCGATCACATGAGCCTTTTCTTTTTCAACGTGGACAAAACAATTCTGTGGTTCCATCGGGGCGTGATTGACGAAGGGAATTTCATACCGCGCGGTCACTACATCACTTGATTGCGCCATGGCCTGATCGAAATCGCCGTCATCACGAACAATCTGCCCGGTCCCCGCAAGCAGTTCATCAGTCTGTTTCCAAAACAAGGCACTGCTTTCGGAGGTATGCGGGCCTTTGCTCCACTTGACTTGCAGCGCCTTCCTGCCCTGCAGGGCCGCCCAGGTGGACTCAGCAACTACCGCCACGCCATTTGCCAGTATGAGATAGGGTTCGCCTGGCTTCGGGCCTTCGATCCTGAACACGTCCAGTACGCCGGGGACCCTACGTGCCGCCTGGTCGTCAAAGGACTGCACTTCTCCATCCAGGTAAGGGCAGCGAAGGATTACTGCATACCGCATGCCCGCAATATCGGTGTCGATACCAAACCTGGCCTTGCCGGTAACAATATCTTGTGCATCAACCACCCGCGTGGGTTTGCCGATGATGCGGTAGGCGGAAGGATCCTTGAACGCAGGTTTTTCCTCAGGAACAGGTAATTTTGCGGCCACTGCCGCCAATTCGCTGTAGTTGATCCGGGCGCCGCGTGCGTCGCAAAACACCACGCCGGTCTCGGTGTGACAACTCGCCGGGGCCACATCCCACTGTTGCGCAGCGGCCGCGATCAGCATTTGCCTGGCCGTTGCACCCACCTCGCGCAAAAATTCCCAATTGTCCGTCACAGATGTACTGCCGCCGGCGCCCTGACCTCCGTATTTCCAGGCAAACCCATCCGCGGTTTTCACAATACCCAGCGGCATCTGTTCGATACTGACGCTGGACCACTCGACATCCAGTTCCTCGGCAACCAGCATCGGCATGGAGGTCCTGACCCCCTGCCCTATTTCAGGTTGCGCAACACCGATGACGATCCGGTTATCCGGTCGGACTTCGACAAAAAACCCGATTTTTCCTCCCACTTCAGCCGAACGGTTCTGCGCCAGTAGTTCAAGGGCAGGAACGCCGAGCAGGAAGCCTCCGGTAACAGTTAATCCACTGACCAGGAAGCGGCGTCTGCCCTGGTCCACTTCGCGCCGCAGCATGCCACCCATGTCACTGCTCCTCCGAAATGAGCACCGCTGCCCGGTGAATTGCTTTGCGGATACGCATGTAAGTACCACAGCGGCAGATATTGCGCATCTCCCGGGCGATATCGGCGTCGCTGGGACTGGGTATCTGTTCCAGCAGGTCTACGGCAGCCATGATCTGTCCACCCTGGCAGTAGCCACATTGAGGCACATCTTCCTCGATCCAGGCCTGCTGGACCGGGTGCAATTTTCCGCCTGGTAACGCCAGGCCTTCAATCGTAGTGACCTTCTTTCCGGCTACTGAAGACACCTTTGTGGTACAGGTCTTCCTGGCGCGGCCATCGATATGAACGGTACAGGCGCCGCAACTGCCGATGCCACAGCCGAATTTGGTGCCTGTTAGCTTGAGGTGATCGCGAAGAACCCAAAGTAATGGTGTATTCTCCACGCCATCAAAAGTTACCGGTTCATTGTTAACGTGAAATACAATCATGGGACAACCTCCTGTATCGATTATAGTCACACCCGGCTCACCGGGTTGACCGGCGCCAGACCATCTGAGTGGAATTCAAGCCAAACTGATGAATAAAGACAAATACGAAACCCTGGACCCTGAAAACTGGGATGAAATGCGCGACCTCGCCCATCGCATGGTCGATGATGCCCTGGATTACATACAATCGGCCGGAGAGCGCCCCGTATGGAATCCCGTTCCGGCGGATGTTGCGGAACAATTGAAATCGCCAGCGCCGGCAAAGCCTTCGAGCCCCGCTGAAGTTTACGCTGAGTTTCAGGCGAATATCCTGCCCTACAATCTGCACACCAACCATCCGCGCTTCTGGGCCTGGTACATGGGCAGCGGCACCGTGATGGGGGCGCTGGCTGATTTTCTGGCTGCCGTGCTCAACCCCAATGTGGGTGGAATCAATCACGTCGCGCCCCGGGTCGAGGAGCAGGTGATCGGCTGGATCAAAGAGATGATGGGATACCCTCAAAGCGCCAGCGGAATTCTGACCAGCGGCGCCTCGATGGCAAATTTCACCGCACTCACCGTTGCCAGGAACACCAACTGTGGTTATGACGTCCGGCGTGAAGGCGTGCTGGCAGCGCGCGGCCCGTTCACCGTTTACGCATCGACGGAGATTCATAGCTGCAATCAGAAAGCAGTTGAAACGCTGGGGCTGGGTTCTGACGGGCTGCGTAAAGTTCCCGTGATGGACGACTACACCATCGATATGGACGCGCTGGCAAGACAGGTCGCAAAGGATCGTGAGGCCGGTATGATTCCCTTCTGCGTCATTGCTACAGCCGGGACGATCAATACCGGCGCCATTGACGACATGAATGCCATCGCCGATTTCTGTGAACAGGAAGGTTTGTGGTTCCATGTCGACGGCGCCATCGGCGCGGTGGCTGTGCTGGCAGACAATGTGCGCGATCAGCTTGCCGGAATGGAGCGCGCGGATTCGATCGCGCTGGACTTGCACAAGTGGATGCATATCCCGTTCGAAGCCGGCTGCGTGGTCATCCGCAACGCGCCCGCCCACCGCGACTCTTTTGCCCTGGTTCCGGAATACCTGCAACGCGAGGATGATGGCGGAGGCATGGCTTCGGGCAATTACTGGCCGAGCGACTACGGCTTACAGTTGACCCGCCAATTCCGGGCGCTCAAGGTCTGGATGTCGATCAAGGAGCACGGACTGGAGCGCTTTGGGCGCATGATCGCCCGCAACGTGGAGCAGGCGCATTACCTGGGCGCCCTGATTGAAGCCACTCCGGAACTGGAGCTGACCGGCCCGATCGGACTGGACATCGTCTGTTTTCGCTACAACCCGGGGGGCCTGGATACCGAAGCGCTGAATACGCTGAACAAGAAGCTGCTGGTGAAACTGCAGGAAGGTGGGGTAGCGGCGCCATCGTACACGACGCTTAAGGGCAATTATTGCCTGCGTGTGGCGATTTCCAACCACCGTAGCCGATTTGAGGACTTTGACCTGATGGTGGATGAAGTCATCCGGATCGGTGAAAGCATGATGAAGAATTACGAATGAATTCGCTCCTACGGGTAGCGTATCCACTGTAGGAGCGAATTCATTCGCGAATCACAACAACCAGATAATCCCCGTATTCTTGAAAAACTTGTACCAGTTACGCTGGCGTTTAGTGGTCCTGCCCTTGGTTCCTTTTATCGCCATCACTTCCTTGCGCAACTGGAACCACTCGGGCGAGCCCCACAGGTAGGAAATCGACACCAAATCATCAAAACTGGCATGCACGTCGGCCGCCAGGCCCGGGTCGAGGAAGAAGAAACCCATTTCATTGTTATAGAGGCGTGAGCGATAGTCGAAATTGGTGGTTCCGATGAAACCGATATCTTCGGAAATAAAAAACTTGGCGTGCAACTTGCCATAATTTCGCTCACCCTGGCCCAGCTTGACAGAATCGAGGCGCCCCGTTTCATAGACTTTCAATTGTGGATTACTGACCAGTTCACGCCATTTTTCGCTGTTGACCAGTTCTGAAGTCATTTCATCCTTGCCCTTCAGATTCTGCCACTGTTTCCTCATTTCGGGCGGCAGATACAAGCGCGGCGCGGTCTCCATGTCAATCACCGACTGTGCGGGAAAATTATCCGAGGTCAGCACCGAGTTGGTAATGATCTCAAGCGTCGCGTCCGGGTGCTCCTCCAGCCACCGGCGGAAATTCTCCGCCTCGTCCGCCACGATTTCACCATTCCTGTCCTTGTACTCGGCGAGGAACAGGTAGGGTGAAACGATCCTGACTGACTTCGCATCCGGTGATTCATCGGCGATCTGGGCTAGCAAGGTCATGATCGAGTTTGGGTTACGTTCCTGGTTTCGCTCCACATTCGTGACCACATTCCTGTCGGTCAGGTTGCCCAACTCATGCGCAAACCGAACCTGCGAATCATGGAAGCCGGAATTCATGTATTCGTCCATCTCTTCCAGGTGCGGCCGGAAGTAATCGTAGCCCTTGAGCTTTTCCAGTGCGTCCTGTGATTTATTTCGCTGCTTCCGGTACGCGGCGTTATTGCTATCGTTACGTACCGGAGTGATCCGCTTATTCAGATGCAGCAGAAACAGCAACGATGAATAGGTTTCGCTCAATTCACCCACCGTGATGTCCTCCTCTACCGCGGTATCAGCCGAGCGGATCAGGATTTCGGCGTCACGGAACGGGTCCGGATCCGGTGTGCCGTCGCCCTGGATACCGTAATAGTCTTCGGAAATATTGCGCCCACCGGTGATTACCGCCGACCTGCCTTCGAAACTGCCGTCCATGACCAGTAACTTGTCGTGGGAGCGGCGGTTGGGGTTGCTGGGCTTGGACACAGCGTTAAAGATCACTACCTGAACGCGGGCCTTTCGGGTGGTCAATTGCCCTTCGCTGTTACGCATGAATCCAGCATCGTCGGCGCAAGTTTCCAGCGCCCTCAAGGCGGGGTGAGCGCCGCCGCTGATGGAGCCCAGTGAATCAATGGTTACACGTATATCCACACCACGTTGAACCGCGTTGCACATGGCGCCAAGCATTGCGTAACCGATCAGGTCAGTCTTGAAAATGTAATAGGTGAAATCGATTGTGTGCTGAGCGTTCTCGACCATCCACAGCTTGACCGCAAGCGAGTCAATTGCCGCATGGTCGCTGGGCCCCAGGAACTTGGTTCGGGCATGCTGCACAGGGATATCGGCCTGTTTACCCAGTTCGATCAGGTCTTCCTCAATTTCCTTCGCTGGCAGCCAGGTTCTGGATTCGTATAACTCGTGATCTCCGGATCATCGATGGCGCTCAGCGGGGGACAACCGAGCAGGTTCTGTGTCCCGGCGGGGCAAGTTTTCTGTGATGTCGTCGCACAGGAAGCCAGCAACGACAAGGTAGCCGAAAGCAGGAAAAATCTATGTAGCAACATGATAGGTCTCACTGATATATCACCGTTTCAGTACAATTTCGGCAGCCACGGCGTAATGATCCGACACTACGTCAGGAAACACCGCGTAGATACTGAACTCGAGTTCTGCCGAGATGAGAATCCAGTCCAGGCGCGCACCCTTGTCACCGTAGGTAGACAATCCATCCGCATGGGGCTCGAAAACCGATAAATCCATTTGTTCAGCCAGGTATTTCAGTGAGGAATCCTCGGTCTGCCAATCCGTGTTGAAATCACCCATCAATACCATCGGCCCGTCGATCCTGGAAAGTACCGTTACCATTTCATCGATCTGTGAGCGGCGCACCGAACGTCGGGAAAAATCAAGATGAATGGAAACAAATTTCACGAGTTGTGGTTCTGGTAACAAGCCGCCAGGGTTCCAGTTGAGTGCAGCAATTGAAAAACCCTTGACCGTGGTTGGCCTGGAAGGTTGGAAGCTGTGTACAAAACTGCCCTGGAACGGGCGCCGGGAAAGCAACGCGGTACCGAATTCATACATCCGGTTGCTGGCATGAACCCCGTGATGAGAACAGCCATAGTTGGAGTTTTCCGCCAGGAAATCCACATGGTTGAAGTCCCCACTCCAACTGGACTCTGCGTCGGCTTCCTGCAAGGCGATCACGTCGGCCTCGGCCCGGTCCAGCAGTTGGGCCAGTTCAAGCAGATTGCTCCGAATGGTCTCTTCCTTCAACAATATCTGGTTCTTTCCGTCTTTGCGCCCGTGGGCAACATTCAGCGTCACGACGCGGATAAAGTCGGACTCAATGACCGCCGAACCATCCATAACCTCAGGACAATCTGCCGCCGCATCGAGCACCGGCATCAGTGAACAGGCAGCAAGTGTCAGGAGTAAACGCATATCAATAGGTAAATGGTGATCGCAGATTGAGGGAAATAGCTTTGTAATGCCCGTTCGAGCTCATTTTGTAGGAAAGACCAATATGCTCGAAGTTCATAAACCAGATTTTCATAGGTTTGTTGCCTTTGCTCAGCGCCAGGCCAATCTCCCACTGGTCCCGGATCGATTCAACCAGGTCTTCTTCGATGTGAAAATTAAGCCGGTCGAACAGGTAATTATAAGTCACGTGCCAATTCAGCCAGAGCTGATCGCCACCGATTTCCAGGCTTCCCAGCGGCTGGTTGAATTCCAGCCCGGTCATGAAAGAGCCATAACGGCCCCGCTCTTCAAATTCGGGCTTGTAACCCGCGTAATAGATGGCATTGAGCAGCGACCACCTGAGCCGGTCACTGTCGCCCAGGAGATAACGGCTTTTAAGGCCGCCGTACCAGATACCCGCCCATTTATTTGTCTCTTTTTCGTATCCGGCGCCAATATGCGCATAAGGCCGGAGATACCATTTTCTATTGACAGGTATTTCAAGCTGCACTCCCGGCGTGAATGTGACCGTGCCGTAATTATCAAAGTCGATGAAATCAGGAATATCATCCATGTTGTGGAGACCGAACGACAGGGGGTAATGGATTTCAATGCCCAGTTGCCGTTTTCCATCCTGGTCAAAACCGGACTTGCGAATGGTCTGGCGCGGGGGGATGCGAAAGATGAACACGGACCGGTTATCATCGACCTGGTACCAGCCTGTGCCGAAAAACGCCCCCATTGCCCAGTGAACCTGCCGCGCAGGCTCCGGGTCTCTGGCCACAGTCTGTGCCTGCAACATGGACGGGAGCACGATAAAAAGCAGTATTATCAGAAAACTGCGCATGGACATTTTTGGAAAGCCCTTCCGACTCCAATCTGGGATAATGAAATCGTACATGAAAACAGAAGCAGCGCAAATCGAACACGCTCGTGAAATCATGGCCTGGTTTCCCGACAAGGAAAGCGTCATCCGCTGGGGCAGCCCCTATACGCGATATCCCTTGCGGGAGGAGAGCTTTTTTGAGGACATCTACTGGGACCGGATAAGCTCCAGGATCGCGTTGGGAGAAAATGGGAGCCTGCTTGGTTTTGGTCAATTCTACCCCAAACTCGGGCGCTGCCACCTGGCCCGACTGGTGATCAACCCGGATTTTCGAGGGCGCGGGCTGGGTGAGGAATTCGTTGCAGCGCTGATGAAACATGGTTCTGAACAACTCGACACCGAGGAGTTCTCACTTTACGTAATGACCGCGAATACACCAGCCTACAACTGTTACAGAAATCTCGGTTTCAGCCTGGCGAAGTACCCCCACGACGACCCGCATCTGGAAAATTGTGTTTTCATGATCACCGACTGGACCGGGCGATAATGCAAACTGCTGAAATCTCAGGCCTGACCATCTATCCGGTCAAATCCATGCAGGGGATCGAACTGGAAAGCGCCGAATTGACGCCCCAGGGGCTGGAGAATGATCGCCGGTTCATGGTCGTGCGGGCCAATAGCCGCTTCGTCACCCAGCGGGACATGTCCCGCCTGGCCCTGGTCCAAACCAGCCTGGATGAGGATGGAATCGTGCTTTCGATGGATGGCCACGGCTCTGTCACCGTCCCGTTCATGGCAGTGGGTGGCGAGCGTATTGATACAAAAGTATGGGGTGATGAATGTGAAACCGTGGACCAGGGAGAGAACATCTCGCGATGGCTTATATCAGCCCTGGAAAGCCGTAACACGCTACGGCTGGTCCGCATGGCTGCCGGTTTTGTTCGCCCGCAAGGCCAGCCCGAAAACCTGGGGGAGAAGACCTCCACCCACTTCGCCGATGCGGCGCCGTTTCTCGTCGCCAACGAGTCCTCGCTTGAAGTTCTGAATCAGGAACTGGAAAAACGCGGGCACAGCCGCGTGCCGATGAACCGCTTCCGCCCGAATATTGTTGTGCGTGGACTGGCGCCATTTGTCGAGCACGAGATTACTGAACTGAGTTCAGAAAATTACCGCCTGGGACTTTGCCACCCTTGCGCGCGTTGCGTGGTAACCACCATCGACCAGGCTACAGGCATAAAAAACCCGGACCACCAACCCTTCAGGACACTGGGGGAAATCAATCCCATGCCCGGCACTGAACGGTCGCCGGCTTTTGCGCAAAACGCAATCTTAAAAGAAGGCGAAGGACGGACGGTAGCGCTGGGCGACCGACTTGCTTAGTCCAGCCAGTCGGTGATCGAAATGCCAATGCCCAGTCGGTTTACCTTGTTGTTGTAGTCGATCAGGCTTTCGCCATAGCCGTAAAAGTACTGCACATAGCCCTTCAGGTAGGGGTAATTAAACACCGGGAAACTCCAGCTGAGTTCGACAGCGCCGCGATCGAAACCGCTTTCCAGTTGGTTGCGCATCATTGCGCTGAATACGTGGCCTTTTCGGCCATACGCCAGGCGTAACTCGCCATGTCCCATGTATTCATCAATATCCGGGCTATCGCTTGTTTCCTTATCCCTTGATACCCAGACCCAGGGCTTGATCACGAGTGCCCAGCGGCCCCTTTCAAACAGGAAGTTCGCATATAAACGGTTCCAACTCCGGGAAAAATCTCCGGACCGACCGTTGGACTGGTGAATCCAGCCGAAGGTATTGACCGAGTTGGTCAGACCCCATATCTTCCAGTCGTTGCGGAACTGCGCCCACAGCTCAGGTTCGTGGTTAGTTTCCCGAAAGGGCTCAGAATTATCCGAGTTGTACATCTGCCAGAATGAGCGATTGGTGTAGGCGCCATAAATATCCATACGGTCGCCGAAAAGGCCTACCGCAAGCGGCACCTTCAGGCTGAGCTGGAACTGGCTTTCAATATTATCATTCTCAAACACCGGCTCCTGGGATTCCCAGCCCTCCCAGTTGTAAGCAGCCACCAGGAAGTAGTTCGGTTTGTGCGCCAGGATACTGAAAGGGCGTGAAGCGGCCTCACGTTCTGCAGCGAGGCGTTGTTCTACCAGGCTGTTGTCAGCATCAGCACCTTGTGTCTCCGTCTCCTTTACCTGCTGGCTAACCGGTCCTTCAGGTTCGCCTGCTGAGTCACTGACGACGGTGCATTGCTTACGAAGCTCAGCCAGAGTAGTAGCATCGTCGGCTGTTTCCGCCAGTCGCATCACGCAGGCCTGATCAAGCCCGGATGGTGCAGCGGCTAGTGGAGATGCAGCAGTACTCAACGAGAGTACTAAAGGCGGGAGCCAAAAAAAAACGGCCGCCATTTGGTGGCCGCGGAAATAATGCTTCATGTCTTTTCTCAATCTTTGTCTTTGCCGAAAATGCTGTTGATCTTCTCCGCGGCCTTTGCTTTGAGTAGCTCTATTGCAGCCTCTTTGGTGATCTCGTTAACAATTTTTGTCGCAATCACTTCAGTCAATTCGGAGAAAGTCCCCTCGATGTTGTTCAGTTCGATGGCGTCAATCTCAAGGTTGGAATACTTATCCAGCGACTCCGACTCAAAGGCGGCTCGGGATTCATTCATCCTGAAATGACGGATGACGATAATGGGATCTTCCTTGCCGTCAGCGGCCGGTTCAGAATCAGTATCAGGTTCTGAACTTTGTTTTTCGATCCCGGCCAGCATGCGGGAGAAATTGGTCTCTCCACCCAGTTCCTCGATCACGATATCAGGTCTGTCGATCACTAAACGCTTGATTTCGTAATTGGAGTAATCAACCGCCGCCTTGATATCGTTCAGGCTGAAGGCGTTCTTGTTCTTGAAACCTGGCGGGTTGGCAATCGTAACATTGGAGATGGTTAAGGTACCGCCCTTGATATCGGTCTTCACGTTGCCAACCGTTACCCGGGTCCCCAGTAACACTGAAGCCGAGGTTTCGATTTCATGCGCAATCATCGAATCCATACGGAAGCTGACGAAGTACCAGATACCTCCACCCACCACCAGGAGCAGAACAAGCAGGATGGATATACCTTTTTTCATTTCAGATTCCTTCAGTTGCTGTTGCAAGGATACAATACGCTGATGAAAACAGAGAAGACCACACATTTTGGCTACCAGGAAGTCGCAGTGCAGGAAAAGGCCGGCCTGGTCAGGGAGGTTTTCGATTCCGTGGCTGGCAGCTACGACCTGATGAATGACCTGATGTCACTGGGCGTGCACCGCATCTGGAAACGTGATTTCGCCGCCAATAGCGGCGTCGGCCTGGGCGACCGGGTACTCGACCTGGCTGGCGGCACGGGCGACATCGCTGCCCTGCTGAGCAAACGGGTAGGTACGAACGGCCGCGTGGTGTTGAGCGATATCAACGAAGCCATGCTGAACGTGGGGGCGGCAACGGCTTGAAGACCAGGGCATCGTCGGCAACCTCAGTTATGCGATCGCCAACGCGGAGCACCTGCCGTTCGAGAGCGGCGAGTTTGACGCCGTGACTATTGCATTCGGTTTACGCAACGTCACCGATAAAGACGCCGCTTTACGCGAGATGTACCGGGTGTTGCGTCCCGGCGGCAAAGCCCTGATCCTGGAATTCTCCAAAGTTCAGGCGGAACCACTGAAGGCCATTTATGACACCTGGTCGTTCGGCGCACTTCCAATACTCGGCAAGCTGATTGCCGATGACGAAGACAGCTATCGCTATCTGGCCGAGAGTATCCGCCAGCACCCACCGCAGGAAGAACTGGTGCAGATGATGGAAGACGCCGGTTTCGACCAGGCCCGCTATCGCAACCTGACCGGCGGCATCGTAGCAATCCATAGTGGAGTTCACGCCTGATTATGCCTGAGTACAAGACACCCTTGCCCGGTATCCTGGCCGCCACGCTGGAATCGGCCATCAACCGCCTGCTGGACCTGGACCAGGACACACCCGCCCGCCTGGAACGGCTGGAAGGCCGGATGCTGCAACTGGACATTGAAGGCGTAGGAATCACCCTGTTTTTTGCTTTCAATGGAATGCAGGTGGAGTCGGAACCCGTTCAGACTATGTCCCCGATACAGTCATCAGCGGCTCTCCTGCCGCCCTGTTCGCGATGGCGATGCCAGACGAAATCAGCAACTGGGGAACACCCGAATCACGGGTGAGCATTACCGGGGACGCCAACCTGGCGCGGGACCTGGAGCGCCTGTTTTCCCGCCTGGACCCTGACTGGGAGGGCCGGCTTTCGCGGATTTTTGGTGATGTCTGGGGCCACCAGGTTGCGGCCGGTCTCCGGGCCGGGGTGGAACAGGCAAAGGAAAGCGCTGAGAACGCGCGCGAAATGATCAGTGAATACGTGCAGCAAAATCAGGGGCCGGTGATTCGCCGGGAGGAGCTTGATGAGTTCTCCGCTGCCGTGGAAGAGACCCGCGAGTCGGTCGAGCGCCTGGAAACCAGGATTCACGAGATGGAAGAGTCACAGGAATGATCCATACCCTGCGCCAGTTTGCCCGCATGTTGAAGATCAGCGCGATACTTTCACGCTACCAGTTGGATGAGTTCCTGGAAGCCACCCACCTCTACCGGCCGATGCGGTTGTTGCGCGTGATTACCCCCTGGAACCGCCCCGACATGACCGGCAAACCCCGTGGCGAACGATTGCGGCTGGCATTGAACGAAATGGGTCCGATCTACGTCAAGTTCGGCCAGATCATCTCGACACGACGCGATATGGTGGCCACGGATATCGCCGATGAACTGGCTTTGCTGCAGGACCAGGTGCCTCCATTTCCTGGTGCCGAAGCCCAGGCGATTGTTGAAAAAGCGCTGAAAAAACCGGTCTCTGAACTGTTCGGGTCGTTCGACCTGGAACCGCTGGCTTCGGCTTCCATCGCCCAGGTGCATGCAGCCACCCTGCCCGACGGACGTGAAGTGGTGGTTAAGGTTGTGCGGCCCGGTATCCGCAGGCTGATCCGCCGGGATATTGACCTGTTGATGGTCATGGCCCGGCTGGCGGAAAAATACTGGGAAGGCGGACCCAGGGTCAAACCAACCGAGTTCGTCAGGGAATTTGAAACCTTCATTTTCGACGAACTCGACATGAACCGGGAAGGCGCCAACGCATCGGCGCTGCGGCATAATTTTGCCGGCTCGAAGGAACTGTATATCCCTGAAATCTACTGGCCTTACTGCAAGGAGCAAGTGCTGGTGATGGAGCGGGTCTCGGGCATCCCGATCAGCGACATACAGGGTTTACGCGATGCCGGCGTGGACCTGGAGCGACTGGCCAAGATGGGTATCCGCGTGTTTTACACACAGGTGTTCCGCGATAACCTTTTTCATGCCGACATGCATCCCGGAAATATCCTGATCGATGTGAGTGACCCGGAGAACGCCAGTTATATTGCCCTGGACTTCGGCATCGTGGCCAGCCTGACGCCCCGGGACCTGTACTTTATCTCGGAAAACTTTCTGGCCCTGTTCAACCGCGATTATTTCCGGGTGGCGCAGCTTCATATTGACGCCGGCTGGGTGCCGCATAATACGCGTGTGGACGAACTCGAAGCATCCATCCGGGCAGTGGGAGAACCCAGTTTATCCCGGCCATTGAATGAAATTTCATTTGGCAACCTGATGCTGAAGCTAATCCAGGTAGCATACCGCTTCAAGCTGGATATCCAACCCCAGTTGATCATGTTGCAAAAAACGCTGCTGAACATAGAAGGACTCGGCCGCGAACTCTATCCGGAACTGGATGTTGTAGCGGCATCGAAACCGGAACTGGAACGGATACTCCGGGAAAAACACGGAATTGACCAGGCCGCAAAGGATTTACGCGAGCGGTTGCCCGGCTGGCTCAGCAAGGCACCCGACATGCCGGGGCTGCTGCATGACTACCTGAAGCTGGCCACGGAAGGAAAGCTGGTTTCGAAGCTCGACCCGCATGACCTTGCTCAATTCCAGGCTGAAGAACGTGACTCCAACCGGCGTTTACTCAAGGTCATCAGCGGATCAGCGCTCTTTTTCAGCGGTGCACTGCTGATCGGTTTGCAAGCCGGCCCCTGGTTCCTCTACGAAGCGTCTGTCCCGGGGCTGGTCTCGATGCTGACCGGCGCCTGGCTGTTGATCAGGGCGAACTCGTAACCTCAACATCCAGGTTAAACAGCACCTGTAGATCGTGTCCCAACTGCAGCAAGTCCTGGTCCGCCTGTTCCAGGATCCGGTAAGCATCAGCGGCCAGATATTCCGCATCCGAGCAATCCGCACTACGTGCTTTCACCTCGGCCGCCGTGATATTTGCAGCGGCTGTATCCAGTTTCAGGTGAATCTGATACAACTCCTCGGTCTTTTTCAACAACGCCTGTCGCAGTGCCGTCATATCAACACCCGGCTCTGGCGCCTGCTCCTGACATCCAGCCAGGCCCAGAATTAAAAGAATCAGAATAGGTAGCAATCGGATTCTGTGCATCACAAGAATTTCCTCGAAAGATTTAACCACCACTAATTCTACCCGCGTGGCAACGACCCATGGCCACGATATTTTTCGTAGGAGCGAATTCATTCGCGATTTCTTCGATTTCTTCGATTTCACGCTTGTATTCTCAAGCCATCACCCCTATACTTACCTGTAAGTAAGCTAAAGAAACCATCATGACCCAAATAAGCAGCACCAGAGATCAGATCATCGACCAGGCGTTTCAGCTGATGCTGCAACGCGGCCTGCATGGTTTCAGTTACCGCGACATTTCCGAACCACTGGGGGTGAAAAACGCGGCCATTCACTATCACTTCCCGAACAAGATGGACCTGATCAAGGCGCTGATCGATGAAAATCACCAACTCCTGCGCCGCTCCACTTCCGAGTTCATGGCTTATGGCGGCCCGGCAATGCCGCAACTGGAAGGACTGTTCGCCTTTACCATGAGCCAGTGCGAGTGTGGGCGGCCTATTTGCATGGTTGGGGCGCTGGCAATTGATTACGACGAACTGAACGACGACATCAAGAATGCCAATGACCGCTTTATGCAGGACTCGGTCAACTGGCTAAGTAAAGTGATGGAAACCGGCCGTGAACAGGAAGAATTTCATTATAACGGCGACCCACTGTCCAAGGCAGTATCCATTCTGGCGATGATCCAGGGCGCGCGGCAAATGGCCCGCGTTCATGGCCTGGATTACCTGGAAGGAATTTTCAATCAAATCCGTATCGATCTCGGCATTAACGTCTGAAAAAAATTTGCTTTATCAACTTACTTATTAGTAAGTACACAGGAGAGAAAAGATGAAAACACATACAATCGAATGGACCAACATTAACCATCACAGCACAACTGCCGCCCGCAACCCGGTTGGACGCCTGAACAACGCCATGAGCCTGGCGACAAAGGCCTTTCTTGCCCTGGTCCCGGCCCTGGCTATCGTGGTGGCTGCCGCCTGGCTGATTACAGCCCCTCATCTGGTGATTTACCTGCAAGCGACTCTATGGGCTTCCGGCTTCGTATTCATGGGACTGGCGATCGACTCAGAAAAATCTGTGGCCGGTCTGAGCCTGGCAAGCGGTATCGCCCTGCCGGTACTTGCAGTGCTGAGCTCAAGGGTTGCCGTAGAGATCGCAATTGTCGCAGCCGCGCTGGTCGCCGCCTGGATCGCCGCCGCCATCTGGCGCCGGTGATTCTCGTGGGAGCGGATTCATTTGCGATGCATCGTATCGTCAAATCGCGAATGAATTCGCTCCTACGGCGATGGGTTACCGGCGCAGGATTGCCCACCAGCGGGCTATGTTGAGCAGGCTCATCAGCGAGGCGGACACGTAGGTCATTGCCGCGGCCTTCAAGAGGCGGCGCGCGTGACGCTCATCGGCCGGATACAGAACTTCCTGCTTTTTCAGCAAGGGCAGCGCGCGCCCGAAGCTGGCATCCAGTTCGGTGGGCAGGGTTAGCACGTGAACCGCCACCGCCGACCCCAGCGTCAATAGCCCGCCAAGAAACATCAAGAGGCCCGCCACGGGTAGCCGGGTGATTCCGATAATCAATGGTGTTGCCATCATCAGTACCGCCCCGGTCTTCTCGATTGGACTCACCCATTTGACCAGACGGGTGCGCCATATCAACGGCGCAAAGCCCTGCGCATCCTGCAAGGCGTGCCCAACCTCGTGCGCCGCGATGGTAACGGCGGTAAGTGACTTGCCATGGTAGTTCTGCTCAGTCAGGCGAACGACCTTTTCCGTTGGGTCGTAATGATCACCACTTTCCGTAATTTCGGTGCCTACCTGCTCCAGTCCCAGGGAATCCAACAGCTTACGCGCGGTTTCACCACCGCTGCGGCCGTAACGATCGGCCGGGTGGTGATAACGCTTCATGACGCGTTTTACCCAGATTCCGGGGCCTATGATCAGGATGAGAAGGAGGATTATCAGGATTAGGATGTGCATTTTTTTGATATTCAGAAAAAAGATTCGCGAATGAATTCGCTCTTACAGGATGGGTTCGAGGAAGAAGAAGAAGGAGCCGAGGAACAGGACTGTTATCTGGCGGCGGGTCCTGATTACTTCGGGGAAACTGCCAACCGCGTAGTAGTTACGGTAAAAATCGGGAGATTCCGGCGGCACCGGTTCCTTGCCGGGCGCCAATTCGTAGACCGACGTTGAACTGTACGACCATGGTTTGAATTCCGGGATGGTTTTGGGCACAGGATCAATCGCTGTTTTCTTCTGCTCCCTGTTGGGTTTGACAGCCACGATCCAGCTATTTTGGGGCTCGATGTCGCGGCGGATCAGTTTTTCCAGTGCCTGCGCGAACGACTCGTCCCAGACAATCAAACCGTTTTCGGTATTGAAGCCCTCGGACCGTGGATCAAAATTGTGCGAGCCAACCATCGCCACGCGCCCATCTATGACAAAGGATTTGGAATGCAGGCCAACCCGGGGCGCCGGCATCGGGATCAGTGAATTATCTCCCGAAACCACGCTCTTGCTGGCGACACCCCGCTTTTTCTCTGCGATCAACTCAGGCCAGCGTGGAAAAAACTCGGGCGCATCCACTGGATATGGCTTCAATTCGTACATCTCGAAGCCCAGGTCTTTCACATAGCGCTTTTTGTGCCTGTGGGTATTGGCATACACAGTGTCAGCATCGGTGGATGCAAGCGAATTGGTGGAAAATACCAGTTCAATGTCCGGATTACGTTTGCGCAGGCCGGAAAATAAGTCCCGAGCCCGCATCGACAACACCATGTAGGGTGACTGGATTACAATCGAATGTCGGGCCGAAGTCAGCACTTCGTATAATTCGGGTGTCGTGTCGTTGGGCTGGGCGTCGTCTGGAAACTCATGTTTGCGCGGGAGATCGGAGAAATACTTGAGATGCTCTACCTCAAATGCCGGTGCGACAAATAGTTCCTTCATCTGCTGCAGGTCGCCCACCTGCTCAAGCATGGGTAAAAGGCGCAGTGCCGGTTGAAAAGGCTGCAGGGTGGCTGGCTCGCCGTTGAGAAGTTCTGCAGCCACATCGCGCAGGTGCTGAACGGGGATGGTCTTGGGTCCATCCCAGAACCAGTCGAAAGACTCACGCATTTCACGTGCGGTTGCTCCGAAAACGACCACGTCCCGGTCTTTGAAATCATAGTTGGTGTCATAGTCGAAATACCGGTCGGCTATATTGCGCCCGCCGAGTAAACCGACCAGATCATCAATCACCAGCAACTTGTTGTGCATGCGCTGATTGACCCTTCTGAAGCAGCAGGCCATACCGCTGAGCCAATCGTGTTTAGCCATTTTGGCCTTGTAAAAAGAGGGGTTGTAGAAGCGGATCTCGAAATTCGTGTGCGCCATGGTCAAGCGCACCAGGTATTCGACATCCGAGAACGAAAACATCTGGTCCAGCAGCAAGCGAACCTTGACACCACGCCGGGCTGCATCCAGTAACTCGTTCAGGATCAGTACGCCGGTATCGTCGCCGCGCAGAATAAAATTCTGCAGTTCGATATAGCGCTGGGCTGCACGAATCATGTGAATTCGAAGTTTGAGGGCGTCTTCGCCATATTCGACCAGGGTCAGGTGGTGCTGCCCCTCCCTGGTTGCTGCCCTCCCAAATTCGAGCACGGGCGACGGCGCCGCACAACGGTCGATATCCCTGGGGAAACAGGTCAGTCCATTTTCCTGCTGGTCCGCCACTCTGGCGTCCACTGCCCGCACCTTTTTTGCCGACAGCGAACAGGCCGGCAAAAGCAGCACGGCTACAAGAACGATGAGTAGCTTTCGTACCACCATTAACCGGATGAGCGCAGGGCAGAAAGTAGCCGGAATGCCCGGAAAGTCGTTACCCTGTCCTGAATTGCCACGGCCCCGAGAAAATCGTCTCCGGGCCGCACCAGCGCCAACGACCAGTTATCCGCATCTTCACCTTCGAAAGCCAGGACTGCTGCAGGGTGGGAAAGGTCTGCATCAACGGTGAAACGGCTAAATTGGTTGGCGATCCCCTGGCCAGACGCCTTGACCACAGCTTCTTTGCAAGCCCAGACGCGCAGAAAGGCCGCATCCTGGTCAGCGGGTCTGGTTGATGCCAGTGAATCCGCCTCGGCCGGGGTGAAATAGCGCCTGGCAACGCCCATGGCGTCGCGCGCGCTGCGCTGCGCTGGTTCCAGATCAACGCCGATATGACTGGACGTGGAAAAACCGATCAGCAGTTTGTCTTCGCTTTTCGCCATACTGAAATGAAGTTCAGTATCGTGAACGGTTGTATCCAACACCGGCTTTCCCCGGTTTTTCCGATTAATCCGGACTGATTTTCCGGGCATGCCCAGGTAAGCGCCAAGTAACAGCCGCAAGTAGAAACGGCGGGCAAAACGTAATTGTCCGGTCGTGACAGACGGCAGCTTTTCTTCACCACCACCCAAGGCATCACGTAGTGAACCGGCAAGCCCCCCGAGGTCGAGAAACCACAGATGGACCTCCCCGGGTGAAGGCGATTCCATATCTGGCAGGGGAATTTTACAGGGCCTGAAGTCCTGCACATCCGCCAGGGCCATTGTCTTGTTAGGGTCAAACATTTCGACGCCAGTTTATCGCATGAGTTAAGGGGTTTAATAGTCTATAATTCCCCGCATGAAATTTAAAAATGTTGTTATTCAATCCTTGGCCGCTGTTGAGCCTCCCATACGCGTAACCTCAAAAGAAATCGAGCTACAACTGAAGCCTACACTTGATCGGCTGGGTGTTCGCGATGATTTACTGGAAGAGGTATCCGGCATCGCCGCCCGGCGCTTCTGGGAAAAAGGAACCCAGCCTTCAGACGCCGCCACGCTGGCCGCTGAAAAAGCACTCGACGAATCCGGCATAGACCGCCAGAAAATCGGCGTCATCATCAACACCTCGGTATGCCGGGACTACCTGGAGCCATCAACGGCCTGCATCGTACACGGCAACCTGGAGTTGAATGAAAACTGTCTTAATTTTGACGTCGGCAACGCCTGCCTGGCCTTCATGAACGGCATGGATATTGCCGCCCGCATGATCGAGCGCACCGAAATAGATTACGCCCTGGTGGTCGATGGCGAGTCCAGCCGTCCCATCACCGAAGCTACCATCGAACGCTTGCTTGACCCAAGCACCAAGGAACAGCAGTTCAGGGCCGAGTTCGCATCACTGACCCTGGGTTCGGGTGCTGCCGCCATGATCCTGGCGCGCAAGGAACTGGCCCCGGAAGGACACCCCTACCTGGGCAGTGTTTCCCGCGCGGCGACCCAGTTCAATCATCTTTGCCGCGGTCAGATGGACCAGATGAGGACAGATACGCGAATTCTTTTGAGTGAGGGCCTCAAACTGGCTTCCAAGACCTTCAATGCAGCCCGGATTGCGTTCGGCTGGGTAGCCTCCGAACTGGACCAGTTCGTCATTCACCAGGTCAGTAAGGTACACACCGATTCACTGGTGAACCTGCTGGGACTGGACCCGGACAAAGTCCATGCAATTTACCCGGAAATGGGTAATATTGGCCCCGCTTCCGTGCCCATCGTGCTGGCCAAAGCCGCTGAACTGGGCAGAATCAAACGCGGCGACCGCGTTGCTCTGCTCGGCATTGGTTCCGGTCTGAACTGCGCAATGGCGGAAATCGTCTGGTAACAACCATCTCCAGACCAGCAGACCATCTCTACCCATTTTCCAGTCATTACCTGGAAATGCGCGGCCAGCGCATGCACTACCTGGACGAAGGCCCCCGCGACGCACCGCCGGTATTGATGCTGCATGGCAACCCGACCTGGTCGTTTTATTACCGTAATCTCGTCAACGCCTTGCGTGGGCAGTTCCGCTGCATCGTTCCCGACCACCTTGGCTGCGGAATGTCGGACAAACCCAGGGACAGCGAGTACGATTACCGCCTCAAAAGCCGAATCGAAGATATCGCTACACTCGTCAACCACCTTGACCTGAAAAGCCCGCTGGCCCTGGTGGTGCACGACTGGGGCGGGATGATCGGTTTTAGCTGGGCCGTCGATAACCCGGACCAGGTAGCCAAAATGGTGGTCCTTAATACAGCTGCATTTCCGCTGCCGGAGGATAAGAAAATGCCGGTGGCGCTGAGCCTGGTACGGCATACTGCCGTTGGCTCCTTCCTGGTTACACGTTTCAATGCCTTCTCCGGCATCGCCGCCCGCGTCGCGTTCAAGAAACTGGTTTCAAAGGAAGTTCGACAAGCTTACAACCTACCGTATGATTCACCGGAAAACCGCATCGCCACGCTACGATTCGTCCAGGATATCCCGCTCAGTGAAAAAGACCCAAGCTTCAATATTTTGACTAATACAGCGGAGCGATTACACTTGTTGCAGGAAAAACCCTGTTTAATTGCATGGGGAGAAAGGGATTTCGTGTTCGACGCGCCGTTTCTCAACAAGTGGCTGGAGTACTTTCCGGATGCTGAAGTTCATAGCTTTTCGGACTGCGGCCACTACGTGCTTGAAGACGGCGGGCCGGCGCTGATCGACACGATCAGTAATTTTATTGGGATCAGGGAAGATTCGAATCATGGACAATGAATTCAGTAATGTCGCAAGCGCGTTGAGCTGGCAGGCCCAGCGCCAACCCAATGTCATCGCGATACACTACCCGAAAAGCAGCGCCTTCAGGAAACAACACTACGCTAGCTGCACTTATCAGGAACTGAACCAGCTCAGCGATTGCTACGCGCGCGGACTGCATGAATATGGCATCAGCCCCGGCACCCGTACCGCGTTGATGTTGACACCCGGCCTGGAATTTTTCGCGATGTTTTTCGCCCTGTTCAAAGCGGGCGCCATACCGGTGTTGATCGACCCGGGCATTGGCATGAAACCATTGAAACAGTGTCTAGCCGAAGCGCAGCCGAAAGCTTTCATTGGCGTCACCAAGGCACACTTTGCACGCAAAATTCTGGGTTGGGCAAAGGAAAGCTGCGAGTTGCTGGTAACCGCCGGCCCGACCCTGGGGCTGGGTGGCATCAACCTGAAAAAATTAAAGGAAATGGGTGAGCTGGCAGGCGACGAGATCATGCATGCCGTCAAACCCGACGACATGGCCGCCATCCTGTTCACCTCCGGCAGTACCGGTGCGCCAAAAGGTGTTGTGTACCGCCACCGGCACTTCAACGCCCAGGTGGAAATGCTGAAAAATGCCTTCAATATCGAACCGGGTGAAGTCAGCCTGCCCACGTTTCCACCTTTTGCCCTGTTTGACCCGGCGCTTGGCATGACTACGGTGGTTCCTGACATGGACCCGACCCGCCCTGCCGATGCCGACCCTGAAAAACTGATTGCGGCGATCAACCAGTTCAAGGTGACCAATATTTTTGGCTCTCCGGCCCTGCTCGATACACTGAGCCGCTATTGTGTTGAAAACAAAATTCGCCTGGAAAGCGTCACCCGCGTGATTTCGGCCGGGGCCGCTGTTCCCGTTCGCACCATTCGCCGAATGCAAAACTCACTGTACCAGGATGCCGAAATTCACACGCCATACGGCGCCACCGAGTGCCTGCCGGTCAGCAGCATAAGCGCATCACAAATCGATGACAAAATGGTCGACAGGATCGAATCAGGTGACGGTGTCTGTGTCGGGCAACCGGTCAATCCAAACGAAGTGCGAATCATCAAGATCAGCGACATGGCGTTCAACGACATCAGCGAAACCACCGAATTACCGCGTGGCATGCCTGGCGAGATCATCGTGACGGGCCCTACCTGTACCGACAGTTACTGGAAAAGGGATGCTGACACGGTCATCTCGAAGTTAACGGACGAACACGGCAAAACCTGGCACCGCATGGGCGATATCGGCATCCTGGACGGCCTTGGTCAGCTCTGGTACTGCGGCAGGGTTTCACAGCGCATAGAAACCGGGCAGGAAACACTTTTCGCCGACCAGTGCGAAGCGATCTTCAACCAGCACCCCGACCTGGTCCGCTCAGCCGTGGTGGGAGTAGGCACAAAAGGCCGCCAGACTCCCATTCTGTGCATCGAGGTGAAGGGCAAGCTGTCACCGGTCGACACCGAACGCGTGCATTTCGATCTTCTGCAACTCGCCCAGGCCTATTCCATCACCAAGAGCATTCGAACCGTTCTGTTCCACCCGGGTTTCCCGGTGGATATCCGGCACAACTCCAAGATCGGGCGTGAAGAACTGGCTGTGTGGGCCGGTAAGAAAATGCAGAATTAAGGAATCTTAATCTTGAAAATCCTGGTCACGGGCGGTGGTGGATTTCTCGGAAGCTCGATCTGCCGCCAACTCTCCAAACTGAACCACCAGGTCTTCGCCTTTCAGCGCAGCCCGGCGCAACACCTGGAAGCGCACGGCATCATCACCGCACAGGGCGACATCACTGATTACCAGGGCCTGCTGGCTGCTGCCAATGGCTGTGAAGCCATCATCCACACGGCAGGCAAAGCCGGTGTTTGGGGCGACCCTGCCGATTACCACCGCATCAACGTAGACGGTACCGCCAACGTGATCAGGGTATGCCAGGAGCACGCTATCCCGATCCTGGTATACACCAGTTCACCCAGTATCGTGCACTCGGGCGGCGACATCGGCGGCGCCGATGAGTCGCTTCCGATCGCCGATCATTTCAATGCACCCTACCCCGCCAGCAAGGCCGAAGCGGAAAAAATGGTGACTGCCGCGAATTCGCCAGAGCTCAAAACGGTGGCATTACGCCCCCACCTTATCTGGGGCCCGGGCGATCCGCATATACTGCCCAGGCTGGCGGCAAAAGCGAGCGGCGGCACCCTGGCACTGCCCGGGCCGGACAAAATCATCGATACCATATTCGTGGAAAATGCGGCACTGGCCCATATAAAAGCTCTGGAAGAACTCCATGGCGCAGCACGCTGCGCGGGCAAGGCCTATTTCGTGACCAACAACGAGCCCATGGCACAGGGAGAAATCATCGGGAAACTGCTCGCCGCGATCGGGATCGAGGTCAAAATCCGTGCCGTTCCGGTCGGTGTCGCCAAAACCGCCGGCGCA
>PVMK01181315.1_pt1 | contig 30274 bp, 24 predicted proteins | sample 1853481 | NCBI WGS metagenome assembly PVMK01 (sample SAMN08533507, study PRJNA380276) | Marine sediment metagenome, whole genome shotgun sequencing project.
GCACGGTTGCATCCGGATGTATCCCGAGGACATCGACTGGCTGTTTTCGCGGATTGCCGTTAATACGCCGGTGCACGTCATCAATCAGCCGTACAAACTTGGCTGGGCCGAAGACGGCCTGTATCTCGAAGTGCATCCGCCGCTGGAATCGGCCAGCGCCGATAACGCACGCGACATGACACCCATTACCGAGCAATACGTGAAGTTGACCGTGACGCACACGGCCGACGTTGATTGGGACCTGGTGACGGAAGTCTTCGAACGACAGTCCGGAAGGCCGGTGAAAATCGGCGGTCGCAGTGAATCGATTGAACGTCTGGCGGATAACGAACCTGGTCCGCAATGAGCTGCTAGACGCCAAAGAAACAGGGCCGCAGCATCCGCTACGGCCCTGCGTTTAAAAAGATTTCCTTACTTGCTCTGACTGCGCTCGAACATGCGGTCAATCTTTTCGTTGGTCGCCTCACAACACTCTATACCCAGTATGGCGGCGGCCAGTGCCTCATCGGCAGTCGCCTGAGCAGAGGCAGCCATTCGGCGCAACTCTCCGACGGTCGCAGAAGATGCGGCGCTAGCCGATTGTGCTTGGGCGAGATCGTCGACCCGCGCATCGAGTGCATCGATTTGACTCTGCAAACCGCTGCATCCGGTTGCCAGCAGCAGGGCAATTGCCACTGCACTAGCTTTAATCACTGTCTGGATTTTTGTACTCATTGGGTTCCCTCAGTTTTTAGTAGCAGAAGATTACGACCCTTGCGGTTGGTTTTTCCACGGATCCGGTTGACGCGCGAATCATGACGGAATCCCTAATAAATCGCAAACCCTGAAGTCACCTAGATTACGTTGTTGTTTTGACCTGATCCGATCGTGTGATTTTTCTTAAGTTACGGGTGAGACGGAGATTTTTTGAGGCGGTCACGCATCAGGATTTGGAGTCGTGGTCGCAAAGCTCGGTTTCGATGATTCCGGGGCTGGCGGTGCCGGGGCGATTCGGTTTTGCTGCGTGGCCAGGGGCTTGCTCCGTTACCCAGACTGTATATAATACCATACTGTTTATATATACAGGTATGGAAAGATGCGCCCACTTACCCCCCGTCAATCCGAGGTCCTGGCATTCATTGAGGAATTTGTCGAGCAGGCGGGAATGCCGCCGACACGGGCTGAAATAGCCCATAAGCTGGGCTTCAAGTCAGCCAATGCGGCTGAAGAACACCTGCGGGCGTTAAAACGCAAAGGCGCCATTGAACTGATTCCCGGCACGTCCCGCGGCATTCAGCTGAAAACGACCGCGCATGGGCGGCCGGGCCTGCCCCTGGTCGGAAGGGTTGCCGCAGGCAGCCCGATGCTGGCCGAGGAACATATTGAGGACTATATGAGCCTTGACCCTGGATTGTTTCATCCAACGCCGCACTACCTGCTGCGGGTTCATGGGATGAGCATGAAAGAGGCCGGGATTCTGGACGGTGACCTGGTCGCCGTGCATCGCACACCGGAGGTCCGTAACCGGCAGATCGTGGTTGCGCGCCTGGAGGACGAAGTCACGGTGAAGCGCTACCGGCAGGAAGGCAAGCTGGTCTGGTTGCTGCCCGAGAACCCGGATTTTGCCCCGATAAAAGTCGACCTGAACGAACAGTCACTGATCATTGAAGGCGTCGTCGTGGGGTTGCTGCGCCAGAATAAATCGGAGGCTCCTTAATAACAATTCGAGTGTGACCGCATGTCGAGAAAACACAGTCTCCATCAGCTATTAAAAAACCCTCATATATGGAAAGCAGGCAGCGCATTTACTGATGACGCCGCTGCTGTATCGACCGGTTTTGAAAACCTGGACCGGGCATTGGCCGGCGGTTGGCCGATAGGGGTTCTGACCGAACTGCTGCTCGACAGTTATGGCATCGGCGAACTTAAGTTGCTGATGCCGGCGCTGGTTCGTTTGAGCCAACAGTCCAGTGAAGCTCAGGGAGCTTCGGAACCTGTAGCAGAGCGATGGATATTATGGATTTCCCCGCCGTACACGCCTTATGCGCCCGCCCTGGAACAAGTCGGCATGGATATTTCCCGGGTCCTCGTAGTGCATTCCGGGCATCGTGTAGATGTTCTATGGGCGATGGAACAGGCCCTGAGATCGGCCACTTGTGCGGCGGTACTGGCTTGGTTCCGGGCTGTCGACGAGCGGTCCATGCGTCGGCTGCAATTAGCCGCAAAGGCGGGTGACTGTTGGGCGGTACTGTTTCGTCCGGCAAGATTTATACGCGACAGTTCGCCGGCAGCACTGCGTATTCACCTGCAGCCTGACTCAGACACCATCAGGCTCGATATTGTCAAGAACCGAAGTGGCAGACCCGGCACCGTTTTCGTAAAAACTTAATATAGCGGCAGCGGGTCCGTTTACCGTCATGCCTCGCTTTGCAAAACCACAGCCGCGGTTGTTCGGGAAGAATGATTCTTTATCCCGTCAACCGTTCACGCATGTCGATGAAACATCTTCTACGGCGCCGGATTTTTGGGTAAGCGCTGAGAATCCGGGGAAGCTCTGGTGTTGCGTGTATTTCCCGCTGCTTTCGCTGGAAGTGCTACCAGGAGAGGATCATTTTCCGCGGGCTGTCATCGCCGAATCGGGTAAGCGAGCACGAATATTGATCTGTAACCGTGCTGCTGTTCGCCAGGGCATTCGGCCGGGTCTTTCCGTCAACGCGGCTTTCGCACTTATTCCTGATCTGGAGATACACCATCAGGACCAGCGCCTGGAGACGAAAGCGCTTAAGCAGTTAGCAGCCTGGGCAGTTTCTTTTACCCCGGTAGTCAGCATCGACGAGGTTTCCTGTGCTTTGACCATGGAAATCAGGGGCAGCCTGAAGCTTTTCGGCGGGCTTGAGCGCTTACGCGAAGAGCTCTTAGCAGACCTCAAGCATCGGGGGCATCAGGCGGTCGTGTCCTGCGCGCCAACGGCACGCGCATCATTGTGGCTGGCGCGTGCGGGCCAGGAAACGGCGATTACCGAGTTACATCAACTTCCAGGCCGGCTTGCCCAGCTGCAGGTCAGCTGCCTTGACTGGCCGGAGAGCACCGAAAGAAAGCTTCGACAAATGGGGATCGACACGCTAGGCGAATGCATTCGCCTGCCCAGGGACGGACTTGCACGCAGGATCGGACAGGAAAAGCTTCGGCAGCTGGATCAGGGTTTTGGCCGGCAACCGGAGTTGCAGCGGCCTTTTCAGGCGCCACTTCGTTTTGATAGTGGCCTGGATTTGGCTGCCGAAACTCTGGACAGCTCTTTGCTGCGCGAAGCACTGAAGCATTTGCTGCTGCGGCTCGAACGTTTTCTGCGAATACACCAGGTTGGTGTCCGGCGGTTGCAGCTTGATTTGCAGCATCACAAACACTTGTTGACCCCATTGAAGCTCGGTCTGTTGGAGCCACGGGCCGATGTCGATTACCTGATGGAGCTGGCTGGCCTGAAATTCGATGCGCTTGATTTGCCCGCGCCGGTTAATGGTATCCGTCTACGGGCAGAGGTGATGGCACATGACGACGTCGTGGATGTTGATCTGTTCGGCAGGCAGCGTGCAGGCCGTGGCAGGCAACACTTACATCTGGTCGAACGTTTGCGTGCTCGCCTTGGAATGGAAGGCGTTTATGGCATCCGTGTGGTACGGGAACATCGTCCCGAGTATGCCTGGCAGGTCGTGAACCGGTTGGGCAAAACCGCTCGCAGGAACGAGCCGGCCCAGCATGTCGGCATACGGCCGTTGTGGGTACTCGAGCGCCTGGTACCACTGGAAACGGTAGAAGGCAAACCGGTTCACAAGGGCAAGCTGGTGTTGGAGAACGGTCCGGAACGTATAGAGACGGGTTGGTGGGATGGCGAAGATATCCGCAGGGATTACTACATTGTGCGCAGCCTCTCCGGTGTGCGGTGTTGGATTTTTCGGGATTGCCGGCGTTCTGCTTGGTATCTGCACGGCGTGTTCGGATGATTGCCGCAGGCCAGGATGCAGTGCCGTCTTATGCGGAACTGCATTGCATCAGTAACTTCACATTTTTACGCGGCGCCTCTCATCCGGAGGAACTTGTTGCGCATGCGTCCAAATTGGGATACACGGCCCTGGCACTTACCGATGAGTGTTCGGTAGCCGGCGCAGTCCGTGCCCATGTTGCTGCCCGGGAGCACGGTATCAAACTCATTATCGGCAGCGAATTTCGACTGGAGGACGAACTCCGTGTCGTATTGCTGGCAGCAAACCGTCGTGCTTACGTCCAACTCTGTACCCTGATTACTGGCGGTCGGCGTGCCGCCAGTAAGGGTGAATATCGGTTGAATCGTGCGAATTTGGCGGAAGGGCTCGGTGATTGTTTGCTGTTGTGGATTCCGGATTGCCGTTCAAAGCCCGCGGACGGACACTGGCTGGCGTCGATATTTCCGGACCGCGCCTGGATCGCGCTGGCGTTATTGGCCGGCGGTGATGACCGCGGCAGGCTGCATGCGATCACAAATCTCAGTAAGGCAACTGGCCTTCCCGTGACTGCAGCGGGTGACGTGCATATGCATGTGCGTGGCCGCCGTGCTTTGCAGGACACCCTCACAGCAGTGCGCCTTAAAACCACACTGGAGCATGCCGGGTCTCGGTTGTATGCCAATGGCGAGAGACACCTCAGAAGGCGTGAACATCTGCGCCGGATTTATCCGCCGGATTTACTGCGTGCAAGCGTTACGATTGCGGAACGTATCGATTTCTCACTGGACCAGTTGCAATACCACTACCCGAAAGAACTGGTTCCGGACGGCCATTCACCTGCCAGCTATCTTCGTCAGCTGACTGAGCATGGCATGTGTCAGCGCTGGCCTGGCGGCACTCCCCCTGAAGTTAGCCAGCTGGTCGAGCATGAGCTCCGGTTAATCGCCGAACTGAACTACGAGCCATATTTTCTGACGGTGCATGACATCGTTCGTTTTGCCCGTGAGCGAAACATTCTGTGCCAGGGTAGGGGATCGGCTGCCAACTCGGCGGTGTGTTTCTGTCTGGGAATTACCGAGGTCGATCCGGCACGCATGTCCATGCTCATGGAGCGCTTTATCTCCAAGGAACGTAATGAACCTCCGGATATTGATGTGGACTTCGAACACCATCGCCGCGAGGAAGTCATTCAGTACATCTACCGGAAATATGGGCGCACCCGGGCAGCATTGACCGCGACAGTGATCACTTATCGTCCCCGCAGCGCTATCCGGGATGTCGGCAAGGCACTGGGATTGTCCGAACTCCAGGTTGACCGTATGGCCCGATCGATGCAGTGGTGGGATGGCGGACAGATCAAGGACGAGAGAATCGTCGAAGCCGGTCTCGATCCCGCCAATCCGGTCATCTACCGTCTGACGACCCTGGTTAGCGAGCTGATTGGATTTCCCCGGCACCTGTCACAGCACGTTGGGGGGTTCATTATTTCCGAGGAGCCATTGAACCGGATAGTACCGGTCGAAAATGCCGCCATGGAGGATCGTACTGTCATTCAATGGGACAAAGACGATCTGGATGATCTTGGTCTACTCAAGGTGGATGTGCTCGGCCTGGGAATGTTGTCTGCGATTCATCAGAGCTTTGAACTCATCAATTCCTATTACGGCAGACAACTGAGTATGGCGACAGTCCCGGCCGAGGATGCGAAGGTCTACGACATGATCTGTCGCGCGGACACGATGGGTGTGTTTCAGATCGAATCCCGTGCCCAAATGGCCATGCTGCCGCGTCTGCGACCTCGCTGTTATTACGACCTTGTTATCGAAGTCGCGATTATCCGGCCTGGGCCAATACAGGGTGACATGGTGCATCCGTATTTGCGTCGCCGTAATGGCGAGGAGGCCGTTACTTACCCGAGTCAATCGGTACAGCGAGTTCTCGAGCGCACGCTTGGCGTGCCTATTTTCCAGGAGCAGGTCATGCAGCTTGCGATTGTCGCAGCAGGATTCTCTGCGGGAGAAGCGGACAGTCTGCGCCGTGCAATGGCTGCCTGGAAGCGTCGCGGCGGTCTGGGACCTTTTGAACAGCGTTTGATCGAGGGGATGAGTGAGCGCGGCTATTCACGGCAGTTTGCCCAACAGATTTTCAATCAAATTCAGGGGTTCGGTGAATATGGATTCCCCGAGTCGCATGCTGCCAGTTTTGCCCTGCTGGTATACGTTTCGGCATGGCTGAAATGCCATGAGCCGGCAGCTTTCACTTGCGCCTTGTTCAACTGTCAGCCTATGGGTTTTTATGCGCCGGCCCAGCTCATTCAGTCCGCCCGGAGGTCAGGCGTGGAAGTGAGGTCAGTGGACGTCAACTGGAGTGAGTGGGATTGCACCCTGGAGAAAACCCCGTCGGGTGTCCCGGCGTTGCGTCTCGGTTTGCGGATGGTCCGTGACTTGTCGGAGCAAGGTGCCTGCCGGATGGTTCAGGTGCGTGCCCAGGGGTCGTTCAACAGCGCTCAGGATCTGTTCGAGCGTACCGGCCTCGATCAGCGCGACTGCGCGGCATTGGCTGCCGCGGATGCGTTGGCCGATATCGCTGGTCACCGGCACCAGGCGCGCTGGCAAGTGGCCGGCTGTGAGCCGCCGCTGCCGTTATTGCCCAGCATAAAAATTCCTGAAGGTTTGCCGTTGTTAAAGACGCCGACAGAAGGGCAGGCTATTGCGGCGGACTATAACAGCCTCGGATTGACCCTAAGACGCCATCCATTGGCCTTGCTGCGTGAACAATTGCGCAGACATTCCATATCCAGTGCCGATGAACTTTGGCATATGCCAGGCGATCGGATAGTCCATGCGGCAGGCTTGGTCGTGGCCCGGCAACGACCCAGCAGCGCGAAAAATGTAACCTTTGTGACTCTGGAGGATGAAACCGGTTGTATCAACCTGATTGTCTGGGAGGCAGTGGCGGAGCGGCAGAGGCAGCTTCTACTGAATGCGGTATTGCTCGGAGTCTGGGGACGGTTGCAGAGGCAGGACGGAGTCATGCACGTCATCGCCTCTCAACTTGAGGACCACAGTTTATTGCTGGGAGAGTTGACCGCAAAAAGCCGCGATTTTCACTGAGTGCGAAAACAAAGAGGCAGTGCGGGAAATGCACAAATGATCCGGGGATACCCGGCTTCTAAACATCGTAATCTTCGAGATCGGTCAGTTCTTCGTCGCTTTGTTTTTTCTCGAGAACTTCCTCGAGGCGTTTGCGCATCTTGCCGTCGCGATCGACACCGTCTGGAACTTCGGCTTCTACTTCCGCGATGAGATCTTCAACATCGAACTCGACGGATGTTTCGCCAACATTATCCGTGCTACCGCCGCTGTCTAATGCGACGTCATCCAATTCGACGTCCTCTTCGATAACGTCATTTTCCCGCTCGTTCATAAAAGACCTCCTTCGTACAGAGCTCGTTATGATCATGCTTAGAACGATATGTCGTCGCCGCTTTTATAAGCCCAAACTTTGCGTTTGGCAAGAACCTGGGTAGCACTTTTTGATGAAACTGTGACCCTGGTCACAATCCCTGCTCCGCGACGTTGCGGGGGACTCTTGCGCGGATAATTCAGGCGAGTAAACAGGTTGCGAACCGGATCAGCCGACCAGTTCGTTCAGTTGGAATATTGGCAACAGGATGGCCAGCACGATCAGCAAAACCATCCCACCCATGCCAATGATCAGGGCCGGTTCGAGGATGTTGAGCAAGGTGCCGATCAGTCCATCCATTTCCCGCTCCTGATTGCTTGCTGCCCGTTCCAACATGGTTTCCAGCTGACCGCTGGCCTCTCCGCTGGAAATCAAGTGAATGCATAGCGGCGGGAAATGCCCGCTATTACCCAACGATTTGCCAATGCCTTCGCCCTCACGGATACGCAGTGCAGCAGCTTCGACAGCCGCTTTCATCGGCATATTCGTGACGACTTGTGCCGATATGTGCAGTCCTTCGAGAATCGGTACACCACTGCCCATCAGGATGCTGAACGTGCGGGTGAATCGCGCGGTATTGTAGCCGCGGACCAGGCGGCCAACCAACGGAACGCGCAACAGAAACCGGTCAAATTGTTCGCGGGGCCCCGGTTGTTGAAGCAATTTCCAGGCGCCAATCGCCAGCGCAATCAGGACTGCCAGCATAAGAATGCCGTAGCTTTGTAGAAACTCGCTCAGGCCGATAAGAAAAGATGTCAGCAGCGGCAATTCTCGATCGGTGTTGGCAAAAACTCCCACGACCTTCGGCACAACATAGGCCAACATGCCACTGACGATGGCCACGGCCAGCACCGTTAGCACGATCGGATAAATCATTGCGTTGAGTACCTTTTGGCGCAGTTCCTGCCGACTCTCCGTGTAATCGGCGAGCCGTTCCAGGACCGCGTCGAGGTGACCGGATTGTTCTCCGGCAGCGACGGTGGCGCAATACAAATCGGGGAATGCCTTGGGAAATTCCGCCAGTCCATCAGCGAAGCTAAAGCCCTCCATGACCCGGGCGCGAACGCCTAATACAATGCTCTGTACACGCGGGGTTTCATTTTGTTCGCCGATGGCGAGTAGCGATTCTTCCAGCGGCATCGATGCCTGCACGAGGGTGGCGAGTTGACGGGTAATCAATGCCAGGTCGGTCGGCGACAGACTGCGCCGGAACGAGATGTCGAATTTTCGCGAGGCTTCCTTCTCCGCCACCTCGGTGACGGCGATCGGCAGGAGCTGCCGATCGCGGAGCAACTGCCGCACCTGCCGCGGCGTTTCGCCTTCTAGGACACCCTTTTTTTCCTTGCCCGAAGGATCTACTGCCGTGTATTCAAATGCTCCCATCAGTCGGAGCGAGTCACGCGAACGGATTCTTCCAGCGTCGTCACTCCGGCCCTGACCTTGTCAAAACCATCATCACGAATGCTCGGACTCAGAGTGCGGGCGTATTTCTCCAAGTCGTGTTCCGCCGCGCCGTCGTGAATCATCGCGCGCAGGCGGTCGTCGATCGCGACCAGTTCATAGATTCCGGTGCGGCCGCTGAAGCCACTCGGGCTGCCGGCCATCTCGGGTGGGGCATGATACAGCGTTGGCGGGTTCGCTGGATCGGCGCCCAGCAATTTGCACTCATACTCTGAAGCCGAGTACCCAGTCTTGATGTCCGGATCCAGAACGCGCACCAGGCGCTGGGCCAGCACGCCGATCAGGCTGGACGCCAGCAAAAACGGTTCGACTCCCATGTCACGCAACCGGGTAACCGTCCCGACGGCCGTGTTGGTATGCAGGGTCGACAAGACCAGGTGGCCGGTCAGGCTAGCCTGCACGGCAATTTCCGCCGTTTCCAGGTCACGGATCTCGCCGACCATGACCACGTCCGGGTCTTGCCGCAGTATCGCGCGCAGGCCTCGAGCGAACGTCATGTCGACCTTGGTGTTGACCTGGGTTTGGCCGATACCGTCGATGTAGTACTCGATCGGGTCCTCCACTGTCATGATATTGCGCGTGTCGTTATTGATCTGCTCCAAAGCGGCATACAGCGTCGTGGTTTTGCCGGACCCGGTGGGACCGGTGACCAGGATGATGCCGTGGGCGCGGTGAATCAGCTCCGAAGTGGTTCGCTGAGTTGCTTCCGCCATGCCCAGCGACTGAAGACTGAGTCGACCCGCCTGCTTGTCGAGTAGCCGCATGACCACGCGTTCGCCGTGGCCCGACGGAATCGTCGACACCCTGACGTCCACCGAACGTCCGGCGATGCGCAATGAGATCCGGCCATCCTGGGGTAAGCGTTTTTCAGCGATGTCCAGTCGCGACATGACTTTGATTCTCGACACGACCAATGGTGCAACGGCCCGGCGGGACTCCAGCACCTCGCGCAAGACACCATCGACGCGAAACCGGATGACAAGACGGTTCTCGAACGGTTCGATGTGGATATCGGAAGCGTTTTCCTTGATTGCCGAGGTCAGGACTGCATTGATCAACCGGATAATTGGCGCGTCGTCTTCGCTCTCGAGCAGATCGGACGGTTCTGGCAACTCCTGCGCGACCTTGAACAGGTCCGCGTCATCGCTGAGCCCCCCGACCATTTCCATCGTGTCCCGCGAGTCTTGCTCGTAGGTTTCGTTGAGCAGTGTTTCGAACTCGTCGACTGATACCAAGCGCGTGATCAGCGGGCCGCCGGCGACGCGGCGGGCCTCGGTCAGACTGGTGGGGCTGGCATTTTTCCGAACGATCGTCAGGTAGCCATCGTCCTGGCGCCCATGGATCAGAATGCCGTGGCGCTTGGCAAATATGAATGGCAGTACGCTGCCGCCAGCTTCGTTCCCGTCGGCAGGCACCGCTTGAACGTCGCCGGGCAACTCGTCAGGCAAGCTATCGGGGTCAATGACGGGCGCCACGTTAGTACTCCGGCGCGGCAGTATCGGTGTTTCCGTCCGCTTGGTCGGCATCGCCGCCCGCATCGCTGGGTGTCAGCCCGCGCAGATCCAGCACCGGTGTTGGTTGTCCGCTTTGCTCGAGTTCGGGCAGCAGCGGGCGAAGCTGGTCACCTTTCAGCAGGCCAATGTCTCTATCCACGCCGAGTTGAATATCGCGGATCAGGCTGTATTTCGCATTGGTTTCAAATGCCGCGTCGACGCTGTCACGGATGATCGTCGGCTTGATAAAAAACATCAGGTTGGTTTTGACGTACTGGACTTTCTTGGCCCGGAACAAAACGCCGAGCAACGGTATACTGCCGAGCAACGGCACGCGTTGCTCGCTTTCCCGGACGTCATCCTGGATTAGCCCACCGATCACCAGCGTACCGCCGTCCTCGACGATGACCGTGGTCGTGATCGTGCGGTTGTTGGTGATCAGGTCCACCGCCTGCGTGCTGTCGGTGAGCGTGGAAATTTCCTGCTCAATTTTCAACAACACCGCGTCACCCTCGTTGATCTGTGGCGTGATCTTCAGCGTCAGCCCGACCTGCTCGCGTTCGACCGTCGTAAACGGATTGACGGTGGCGCCGCCGGCGACGGGGGTAGTGAAACTGCCGGTGACGAACGGCACTTCCTGGCCGACCTGGATCTGCGCTTCTTCGTTGTCCATCGTTACCAGTGTCGGCGTGGCCATGATGTTGTTGTTGGCGTCGCTCTGCAACGCCCGGATCACCGCTGCAAAGCTGAGCCCGGAGTCGGACAGCCGTCCGACCGCGCCGGTGATGCCTGGCTGGATCGCTGCGGCGGCGCCTTCCGGGGTCCCGGAGGCCGAGATGAGATCGGTCACACCGCCCGGCACGATCGGGAACGTCGTGGCACCAACGGCCGTATCGTCATCCAAAACCGCCCAGGTGATTCCGAACTCGGCCGCTTTGTCCACCCCTACCTCGACGATGATGGTTTCGATCAACACCTGCGCACGGCGGATATCGAGGCGGTCGATGACGCTCATCATCGAGCGCATGGTCTTGGGCGGTGCCGTTATAACCAAGGCGTTGGTTTGTTCGTCAGCCCATATGGTCACATCGACCACACTCCCGTTTGCTTGTGCGCCAGCTGCTATGGAGTATTGCGCATCGAGCTTGGTGGCCAGATCTTCCGCGCTGGCATAGCGCAGGTAGCGCACCCGCGTGTCACCACCCTGCTCGAGCGGCGTGTCCAGATGCGTGACCAGAGTGCGAATCCGCAAGCGCTCGGACTTGTCGCCGCTGATCAGTACGCTGTTAGTGCGCTCATCGGCCACGACAGTCGTTGTCGGGCCACCTCCGGCGGCACGCGCTCCCTGCTGCAGTGCGGTCACGACGCGAACAGTTTCACCAGCAGAGGCGTGCTCCAGCCGGATGACTTCGTAATCCTCATCGCTTTCCTGGTCGATGCGCCGAACGATGCGCAACACGCGATCGACGTTGGCCGCGCGGTCGGAAATGATCAGCAGGTTTGACGCGGGATGTGCTGCCAGGTGCCCATACTGCGGGATCAATGGTCGCAGGATCGGGACCAACTGCGCGGCGGCGACGTTCCTGACCGGCACCACCTGGGTCACGATGTCATCCGGTCGTTGCCCTCCGGCCATGGATTCCCAGCCGGGCATCTGCCGCGCATTGGCATCTGGCAGAATCTTGATGACATCGCCGGACGGGACCGCAACAAACCCGTAGACCGCCAGAATCGACAAGAATGCCTCGTAGAAGGCGTCCGGGCTCATCGGCGTAGTCGACAACATGGTCACCTTGGCCGTGACTCGCGGATCAATGACGAAATTTCTGCCGGTCACTTCGCCGACCGCTTCAATGATCTGGCGGATATCGGCATCTTTGTAATTCGGCGTGATCGTCGCGCCCTGCGCCTGGCCGGAAACCGGGTTCAGCGTGCCGGCAAAAACCAGGCACACGGAAATTACTGAACAAATCAGCTGACGGATCGCCTTAAATACGCTTGTCATCGGCGGGCTCGGCCCTGGTTATCCAACTGGCTCACATCGACGCTCAGCGAAACTGGCTGTCCATTGCGTTCGAGGGTTAGGGTGACTTGGGTGGCATCACTGAGTGTGCTAAAAGCTTCCATGCCCTGAGCTGGATTATTCAGGGCCATGCCATTGATTTCTGTGACCAAATCCCCAGGCCGCAGCCCAAGACTGGCAAAGGCCCGCCGGTCACGGCCCGGGTATACGCGATAACCTTGCAGTTGTCCATTTGGCATGTAGGGCTGCGGGCGAACGATGTCGGAAAAGCGAGCCGCATTCTGTCCCATCAGGTTCTGTACGTTAGTGGGCAGCGCCCTGGCGGCACGGTTGGCGGCCGAACCGGTTCTGGGCCTGGCTGCAGTGCCGCCAACGGACTGCTGCGGCAAGCGCAGCGTTTCGAGGATACCGCCGCGGTTCAATATGACCCGGTCTGGCAGTACCTGATGCAGAACCGCCCCACCAGGAATCGGATCGTCGATGAAAAAGACGTTTTCCTTGCCCGTACCGTCGGCGATGATTGCGTGCGCTTGACTCGCGTCATCGGTTGCGACCGTGCCACGCAGTTGCAGATTCATGCGCGTATCCGGTGCGTTGACGGTTTCCACCGGCGCCGGAGTCGCGTCGGCTGAGCTTTCACCAAACAGGTGCGCCTCGGCGATTGAATCGTAATCGGTGGTGGTCCCACGCGATGTTGAGGTGACAGCAGGCACGGTGGATGCGGTCCACTCGACGCCGTCGCCAACCGGAATCAGCAACCAGAATAATTGTGCCAGGTAGTAAGCAATGCCGATCGCCAACAGCGCTGAGACCCAGAACGGCAAACGCAGGCTGGCGCTGGCCGCGAGTTCGGCTGGTGAGTAAGACCGCCACTGCGCGATCTTTTGGGGAAGGTTCACTGCTGCGAGCCTATAGCTGTAGTCCATTACGAGCTGTCGGATCCGGGCCTGCACCGAAACTCCCGGAGCCACCGTTGGTCATAATAAGGCGTCATGCTGGCCGGGCTCAAGCGCGAAACAGCTGTTTTTCCTTAATAAGCATTGAGATGCAGATCAGACTTTACAGCAATTCTGGAAAATGGGCCGCCCAGGCCCCCGATATACTGGATGGGCCCAAGACACCGGGCTGAAACGACCGGCCAGCATACCTTGCCGCCATCCGCAGCTTGCCTGGACGCGGACGGGCGGCGACTTGAGCCGTGTAAATGCCGGTTTCCGCGCTGGCTGGATGGACGGTTCTGGCAAAGCAGGTAAAATGCTGTGAACGCCAATGATTCCGCTAGGGGTGCTGGCAGGCCATGTCGCAAGACCAGAAGAAGGATTTTCTGATCCGACCAGACGGTGAACGTGGCCTGGTTCTTGAGGAGGCGAAGCCGAAACTCAAGAAGCCGCCACTGTTCCGCGTCGTGTTGCTCAATGATGACTACACCCCGATGGAATTTGTCGTCGAGGTCCTGGAATTGATATTCGGCATGGACAGGCCCAAGGCGACGCGGATCATGCTTGAGGTACATACCAAGGGCAAAGGCGTGTGCGGCGTTTATACGTACGAAATTGCAGAAACTAAAGTGGCACAGGTCAGCACCTATGCCCAACAAAATCAGCATCCTTTGCTGTGTACAATGGAAGAGAGTTAATTTCGAATGTTAAGCAGCGAACTAGAATTTTGCCTCAACGAAGCATTTCAGAGAGCGCGAACCAGTCACCATGAATTTATGACGGTCGAGCATTTGCTGCTCGCCATCATGGATATTCCGTCGGTCGCCGAGGTACTGAAGGCCTGTGCGGCTGACCTGCCTCGGCTGAGCAAGGAATTGACAGAATTCATCGATGAGTCAACTCCGTTCTTGCCCGAGGAAAGTGAGCAGGAGGTCCAGCCCACGCTCGGATTCCAACGGGTCTTGCAGCGCGCTGTTTATCACGTGCAGTCCGGCGGCCGCAAGGAAGTGACTGGCGTCAACGTGCTGGTTGCGATTTTTGGCGAAAAACAGTCGCATGCGGTGTACTTGCTGGGGCTCCAGGACGTTAATCGGGTGGACATCGTGAACTTCATTTCACACGGTGTCTCCAAGCTCGGTGACGGGAGCACGCCCGAGCCGGATTCGGATGCTTCTGCGGACGAACTCGAAGACGATTCGTCTACCAGCGCGCTGGAACGGTTTGCGACGAATCTCAATCAGAAGGCTGTAGAAGGGAAAATCGACCCGCTGATCGGGCGGGAGTCGGAAATCCAGCGGACAATTCAGGTGTTGTGTCGTCGGCGCAAGAACAACCCGCTTTATACGGGAGAGGCCGGTGTTGGCAAGACGGCGATGGCAGAAGGCCTCGCCAAGAAGATCGTTGACGATGAAGTTCCCGACGTGCTGGAAGGCTGCACAATCTACGCGCTGGATATGGGCGCTTTACTGGCGGGAACAAAGTACCGCGGCGATTTCGAAAAACGCATGAAAGGCGTTTTTAGCGAATTATCGAAGGACCCCGGTGCGATCTTGTTTATCGATGAGATACACACCGTGATCGGTGCCGGTGCGGCATCTGGCGGGGTTCTGGATGCGTCGAACCTGATCAAGCCGGTGCTGGCTGGCGGCGAGATGCGGTGCATCGGTTCCACCACGTCCCGTGAATATCGCCACATATTCGAAAAAGACCATGCGCTGGCCCGACGCTTTCAGAAAATTGAAATCCTTGAACCCAGTGTGGCTCAGACCATAGAGATTCTGAAGGGATTGCGGGGCCGGTTTGAAAAGTACCACGGCGTTAAATACGCCGACGAATCGCTGGTGGCGGCCGCAGAATTGTCGGAGCGGCACATTAATGAACGTCATTTACCCGACAAGGCCATCGATGTCATCGATGAGGCGGGTGCAAGCCTGCGCCTGGAGCCGGAGAACGAGCGGCCGGACACCATCGACGTCGAGCGCATTGAAATCGTTGTTGCGCGGATGGCGCGAATTCCGCCCAAGAGCGTATCCGCGTCGGATCGCGACCTGCTCAAGCATCTCGAACGCGATCTCAAGCTGGTCATATTTGGACAGGACAAGGCCATCGGTGCGCTGTCATCGGCAATTAAAATGGCACGTTCCGGTCTCCGTGAAGATGAGAAGCCGGTGGGAGCTTTTCTGTTTGCCGGTCCGACCGGAGTCGGCAAGACCGAGGTTACGCGACAACTCGCCTATTGCATGGGCATCGAACTGATCCGCTTTGATATGTCGGAATACATGGAGCGTCATACGGTTTCCAGGTTGATAGGTGCGCCGCCCGGCTACGTTGGCTTTGATCAGGGGGGCTTGTTGACCGAAGCGGTCAGCAGGAATCCACACGCAGTGTTGTTGCTCGATGAGATTGAGAAAGCACATCCGGAGGTTTTCAATCTGCTGCTTCAGGTCATGGATCACGGAACCTTGACTGATAACAACGGCCGCAAAGCGGATTTCCGAAACATTATCCTAGTGATGACAACGAATGCAGGTGCGCGTGAGATGGACCGCCAGTCGATCGGTTTTACGCAACAGGATCATAGTACCGACGGCCTGTCCGCGATTCAGAGAATGTTTACGCCTGAATTCCGTAACCGTCTGGATACCGTCATTCAGTTCGATGCACTGGATCGTTCATCGGTGTTGCGGGTGGTCGATAAACTGGTCCTGGAATTAGAATCGCAGCTGGAACGCAACGATGTCACCCTGGAACTGAATCCGGCCGCACGACAATTGATAGCAGATCGCGGCTATGATCCGAAAATGGGTGCGCGACCCATGGCGCGGGTGATCCAGGAACAAATCAAGCGACCGCTGGCCGAGCAATTGTTGTTTGGTGATCTGGTCGACGGTGGTCACGTGATTATTGTTGTTGGCGACGACGGGGAGCTGGAGCTGGACGCCCAACCGAGCACCAAAAAGCTCGAGCATCTGTCCGAAGCACCATGAACGGACCGCTTAGCCAGGAAATAAGCGCAACAGAAAAAGGCTTTACCGTTCCCGGTAAATAATTCGGCCTTTGGTGAGATCGTAGGGTGTCAGTTCGACCGTGACCTTGTCGCCGGTCAGAATGCGGATGTAATGCTTGCGCATCTTGCCCGAAATATGCGCCGTAATGACATGACCATTTTCGAGTTCAACTCGAAATGTTGTATTGGGGAGCGTCTCCGAGACAACTCCGTCCATTTGAATAGCTTCTTCCTTTGCCACAAATCCTTCCAATAACCGGGCGCGGGCGAATTGTGCAAGAAGTTCCGTGAACTAGCAACCAGACTCGCCGGACGTTGCCGCGCAACGCCCGCTACCATAGCGCTGTCGTTGGAGCCGGCGGTTCTTCCCAGGCCGACACCGCAGGTTCACAGTCAACATATTGGTCGAGATACCCGATAAAGGATTTCCTTGGTATTGGCCGCATGCCCAGCGTCAAAAGATGGTCGGAGACGACCTGGCAATCGAGTAGCTTGACTTCCGTGTGTTGCAGCAGGTGGACCAGCCGGGCCAGGGCAACCTTCGATGCGTCGGGGGCCGCGCTATACATCGATTCGCCAAAAAAAATCCTGCCGATTGCCAGTCCGTACATGCCACCGACGAGCCGGTTTCCCTGCCAGGTTTCGACCGAATGCGCGTGACCCAGATCGTGCAGCTGCCGATATGTGGCGAGCATCTCATCGGTGATCCAGGTGCCCGTCTCGAAACGGCTATTGGCACAATTTGTGATGACTTCGTTAAAACATCGATCGATCGATACGGTGTATGTGCCCTTGCGCAGCGTGCGGCGCAGGCTGCGGGAAACATGAAATTCGTCCGGAAAAATGACCGCGCGTGGATCGGGCGACCACCACATAATTGGCTGGCCCTCGTCATACCATGGAAATATGCCGCGCCGGTAAGCGAGGATGATGCGCTCCGGTGTCAGGTTGCCACCGATTGCCAGTAAACCATCGGGATCTCTGAGAGCTTTGGCAACGTCCGGAAAACTGTCGGGCGGGTCGTCAGGCAGCAACCAGTGGATCTTGTTTTCCATTTGGCGAACCAACGCTCAGGCGGTGGCGTCAGGTCGTACGTGTCGGTGGGCCCAAGCCACTGTCATTGACCGTCTTTTCGATAGGGCATGTGATCCTGGACCGCTTCGATGTAGCTATCCACATAACTGCGCTCACGGCCCAGGAAATGGTCAACTGCCGTGGCAAATTGTGGATGCGATAGCCAGTGTGCCGACCAGGTTTCCACCGGTACGAATCCACGGCTGATTTTGTGCTCACCTTGCGTGCCAGGTTCGAAGCGTTCCAGGCCCTCCCGAATGCAGTAGTCGATGCCCTGGTAGTAGCAGGTCTCGAAGTGCAGACTGTCGTAGTAACCACTGCTTCCCCAGTAACGCCCGTACAGTGTCGTGTCGCTTTGGAAACAAATTGCCGTGGCAATCGCATCCGCGCCTTTGTAGGCGACAAACACGACGATGTTTTCGGGCATGGTCTGACTGACAGCACGAAAAAATTCGACGTTGATGTAAGGATGACGTCCGCGTTGCCAGAACGTGCTGGTATAAAGCGGCATCAATTGATCCCATTGGGCGTCATCGAGCTCCTGGCCGTGGCGGACTTCAAACCGGATCCCTGCTTCCCGGATTCGGCGACGTTCCCGTCGGGTCTTTTTTCTCTTGGCCGACGTGAATTCGCCCAGGAACGCATCGAAGCTTTCGTAATCCCGGTTATGCCAGTGAAATTGGCAGTCTTTGCGAATCAGCAGTCCGGAATCGGCCAGTTGCTGCACTTCAGTCTTTTCCGGGAACAAAAAGTGCAGCGATGATGCCCCCATCTCATCCGCCAGTTTCACCGCTGCGGCCAGCAGAAAATTGCAGTGCTCTGCGTAATCCTGCGAGCCGTCAACCAGGCAACGCGGCCCGGTAGCCGGCGTAAACGGTATCGCTGAAACCAGCTTCGGGTAATAGTCCAAACCGGCACGGCTGTATGCGTCCGCCCAGGCGAAATCGAACACGAATTCACCGTAGGAGTTGGATTTACGGTACAGCGGAAGCGCAGCGATCAGACTACCGTTGTCATCCACCTGTAAAAGGTGACAGGGTTGCCAGCCGGAAGCGGCGCCAACCGAGCCGCTTTCCTCCAGTGCATGAAGAAATTCGTGACGTACAAAGGGATTATCGGTACCGGCCAGACCGTTCCAGGTTCCCGGCTCAACTTCGGCGATCGACTGTACTACCCGGGCCTGCATGAAACAGTGGCGCTATTCACCTTTTGCGGCGGTCTCCAGCGCGTCGAGATATTTCTCCGCGTCCAGTGCCGCCATGCAGCCACTGCCTGCAGACGTGACCGCTTGCCGATAGACGTGGTCAGCCACGTCGCCGGCCGCAAACACGCCAGAGACACTGGTAGCGGTGGCGTCGCCGTCAAGACCAGACTGCACAACGATGTAGCCATTATCCATGTCCAGTTGACCGGTGAACAGATCAGTATTCGGATTGTGGCCGATCGCGATAAAGACTCCGCCAACGCTTAGCTCGCGCATGGCGCCTGTGTCTTTGGTACTGGCCAGCTGTAATCCGGTCACGCCGGATTCGTCGCCAAGCACCTCATCTACGACATGGTCCCAGACGATTTCCACCGGCCCGTCGGGTTCGTTCCTCGCAAACAGCTGATCCTGCATCATTTTCTCGGCTCGCAACGCATCGCGGCGGTGCACCAGCGTGACCCGCGACGCGATGTTCGACAGGTACAGGGCGTCTTCCACCGCGGTATTGCCGCCACCGACGACGGCGACCGGCTGATCCTTAAAGAAAAATCCGTCGCAGGTTGCGCAGGCGGAAACTCCGCGGCCTTTAAAGCGTTCCTCGCTTTCGAGCCCCAGGTATCGGGCCACCGCGCCGGTCGCAATGACAAGTGCGTCGCAACTGTACTCGCCGTCGTCGCCGGACAGCCGAAATGGGTGCTGACCCAGATCCACGTTATGAATATGGTCGTTGACGACGTCGGTGTTAAAGCGCTCGGCGTGTCGCCGCATGCGATCCATCAGGTCCGGGCCTTGCAGGCCTTCGACGTCGCCGGGCCAGTTGTCGACATCGGTGGTCGTCATCAGCTGTCCACCCTGTTCGACGCCGGTGATCAGCACCGGAGCCAGATTGGCGCGGGCGCCGTAAACCGCAGCGGCATATCCAGCGGGGCCGGAACCTAAAATCAGCATCCGGCAGTGCCTGGCTTGGGTCATGTATACTTTCCCGATTCTGGCTGTTGATGATAGCCAGAAGTTGTTGTGTCGCGAGTCTTTGGCGGCCTCGAACCGCCGGCCGGCTAGTGTATGGGAAAGGCTCAGGGCGAGCAAAGGCTCGGCCCGAAACCCAGTGCTACCGCGGAGTTCAGTCATCGGACGCCGCGGTTGTTGTCAACGGTGGGCCTTTACCGAACAAGCTGGTATGATCTCGTGCCGTTACCTCTTATTATTTAAGTAGTTAGCTTCCATTCTTGGTAATTCACCTAACGTGGATAGAGTAGCTCGACTGGCAGGCCACAAGGCCACCAACGGACTGGTCACACGCACGGTGCGGGAAGCCGCGCTGTGGGTGCTCGGGGCCATCGCGCTGATCATGCTGCTCGCGCTGTTGACCTATGATCCGCGCGACCCGGGTTTCAGTCATACCGGTGACGGTGGGGCGCTGCACAACCAGATCGGTGCCGCCGGTGCCTGGTTTGCTGACTTTGCCTACTACCTGTGCGGGGTGCCGGCTTTCTTGTTTCCGGCCCTGATGATGCTGGCCGGCTGGCTGGTGTTTTCCGAACGCACAAATCCCGGACCGCTCCAGAAAAAGGTCATGGTTACCCGTTTCGGCGGTTTCGTGATCACGCTGCTGACCAGCTGCGGATTGGCAACGCTGCATTTCGTAAATCAGGAAATGCGCGAGTCGGCGGGTGGCGTCCTCGGCGAGATGGTCGGCTCCGGTTTGCAGGGTGCGCTGGGGGTTTTGGGCGCGACGCTGTTGTTGCTGGCCTTGTGGCTGGCTGCGGTGTCGCTATTCACCGGCGTATCGTGGCTTGCAACGATGGACCGCATCGGCCATTGGGTGTTGTGCAGCATCGAGGCGATCCGCGTGTGGCTGAAGGAGCTGCGGGATCGCGCCAAGGCGCGGCAGGTTCAGCAGCGGCGGCAGACCCTGGTTCGCAGGCAGTGGGAGAAAAAAGCCAAACAACCGCCGCCGCTAATCGATGCAGTGGTGCCCGGAATCGAGCCCGGTAAACGCGTCGAACGGGAGCGTCAGGTCCCGCTGTTCGATCCCTCTGGGGCAGGAACGCTGCCCCCCCTGTCGTTGCTGGACGATCCGCCAGCCCACGGTCCCGGGTACTCGCGGGAAGCGCTGGAGGGAATGTCGCGGCTGGTCGAACTCAAGCTGCGTGATTTCGGTGTCGAGGTTGAAGTCGTCGCCGTGCACCCTGGGCCCGTCGTCACCCGCTTCGAACTGAATCCGGCGCCCGGCGTCAAAGTCAGCCAGATCAGCAACCTGTCCAAGGACATCGCCCGCTCGCTTTCAGCCGTCAGTGTCCGGGTCGTCGAAATCATTCCGGGTAAATCCGTCGTGGGACTCGAGATTCCGAACGAGGCCCGCGAGCTGGTCACATTGGGCGAGATTCTCAAGTCCAAAGCTTACGAAGATATGCCATCGCCGCTAACGCTGGCGTTGGGGAAAGATATCAGTGGCAAGTCGGTAGTCGCCGACCTGGCTCGCATGCCACACCTTATGATTGCCGGCACGACCGGTTCTGGCAAATCGGTTGGCTTAAACGCAATGGTGTTGAGTCTCGTGTACAAATCCAAGCCCGAGCATGTGCGGATGATCATGATCGATCCCAAGATGATCGAACTATCGGTTTACGAAGGCATTCCGCACTTGCTATGCCCGGTCGTGACCGAAATGAAAGATGCGGCTAATGCGTTGCGCTGGTGTGTAGGCGAGGTCGAACGACGTTACCGGCTAATGGCGGCGTTGAAGGTGCGCAACATCGGTGGCTACAACCGTAAGGTCCAGGCAGCGTTGGATAGTGGCAAGCCGATCGCCGACCCATCGTTCACGGCAGACCCTGAGCTTAGCGGAGATACCGAGGTGCCGGTGCTGCAGCCGCTGCCGAATATCGTCGTCGTCATCGATGAACTGGCCGACATGATGATGATCGTCGGCAAGAAGGTCGAGGAATTGATCGCGCGCCTGGCGCAAAAATCCCGGGCTGCCGGCATGCACATGATCGTCGCGACCCAGCGGCCGTCGGTAGACGTCATTACCGGTTTGATCAAGGCCAACATCCCCTGTCGGATTGCTTTTCAGGTCTCAGCCAAAGTCGACTCGCGAACCATTCTGGACCAGAGCGGCGCTGAGAACCTGCTCGGGCACGGCGACATGTTATTCCTGCCGCCGGGTGTCTCGACGCCGTTTCGAGTGCACGGCGCATTCGTATCCGACCAGGAAGTGCATCGGGTCGTGCACCACCTGCGCGCCTCTGGCCAACCGATTTATCTCGACGAAGTGACGCAGGAACCGGTCGAGCCGGTTCCCGGCGAACGGTCCACGGGAGAAGTCGACGGCGAAACCGATGCGCTATACGATCAGGCCGTGCAAATCGTCATTGAAACCCGACGGGCATCGATTTCCGGCATCCAGCGTCGATTGAAAGTCGGCTATAACCGGGCCGCGCGGATGGTGGAAACAATGGAGCAGGTCGGCATTGTCGGGTCGCTCCAGTCCAACGGGACGCGCGAGGTGCTGGTGCCGGCGTCGCCGGAAGAAGCCTGATTTCGTGTTTGCTCGCAAGTCCAAACCGGCGCGGCTGCGGTCTGCTGCGATCCTGCTGCTGGTACTTTCTGTATCAATCACGCCGCTGATTGTCCGTGCGGAACCCGATGCGGGGCTCGGGGTACTGCGCAATTTTCTCGAGTCGGTGCAAACGATGACTGCCGCATTTGAGCAGGAATTGTTCGATGCCAACCAACAAAGCATTGAAGTGGCAGCAGGCACCTTAAAGCTCATGCGCCCGGGCCGGTTTCACTGGACCTATAGCGAGCCGTACGAACGCATCATCGTTGCCGACGGCGAACGCGTCTGGATGTATGACACAGACCTCGAACAGGTGACGGTGCGTGACCTGGACGCGGGCATGGGCAATACGCCGGCTGCGCTGCTGATTGGCGGTGTTGAGGTGCTCGATAATTTTGCTGTCTCCGAGACCACGCAGATTGACGACATTTTGTGGCTACAGCTGGTGCCGGTAGCACGTGACGGCGACTTTGAACGCATCAGTTTGGGGTTTTCCCGGGATCGGCTGGTGCGACTGGAACTAAAGGACCGGCTGGGGCAGACGACGCGTGTAGAATTCACCGATATCGAGCTCAACCCAAAACTTGATAGCGATGAATTCCGATTCAACATCCCGGACGGCGCGGATGTCATTGACGAGTCCGCCATCTGATTCCATTGTCCTGCCGCTGCGATACCCGTCCTGGTGGCTGGGGATCGGCGTGCTCATGTTGCTGACCGTGGCGGCATTGTTACTACTGCCCATGCGTGGACCGGATTTCGCGCCGGCGTACACCGACAAGTTGGTGCATACGCTGGTGTTCTGCATCCTGATGACCTGGTTCTCGGGCATCCTCGAGCCCCGCTACCGCTTGGCAATATTTGCCAGTCTGCTGCTGTTCGGTACGTCAATGGAATGGCTGCAATCCCTGGTCCAATGGCGTAGTGCCGAGGTTCTCGATCTCTTTTTTAATGTGATCGGGCTGCTCGTTGGCTGGACGCTGGTTCGCACCGGAATGGCGGGTTGGACCCACCGCGTGGAGTCCGTCTTGTTCGGCGAAAGTCCGACATGATCACCGCATCCGACTCGGCTCCGGCCTGGCGCCCTTTGGCAGACCGCATGCGGCCACAATCGGCCGAGGAGCTGGTCGGGCAAAGCCATTTGCTTGCTGCGGATAAGCCGCTGGCCAGACTGCTGCGCGCCGACCCTTTACATTCGGCGATTCTGTGGGGCCCCCCGGGCAGCGGTAAAACCACCGTGGCCCGGCTGGTGGCACTCAATGCGGAAGCGCATTTCATTGGATTGTCGGCAGTCATGGCCGGGGTCAAGGATATCCGTAGTGCCGTCGAGCAGGCGCGCGCGGAATCCAGCGGGCTGTTGCCCCGCGCAACAGTTTTATTTCTTGACGAAGTGCATCGCTTTAACAAGGCGCAGCAGGATGCGTTTTTGCCGTTCGTCGAGGACGGCACGCTGACGTTCATTGGTGCGACCACCGAGAACCCGTCTTTCGCATTGAATAATGCGTTGTTGTCCCGGGCCCGGGCCTACGTACTAAAACCGCTGGGCAGCGACGATCTGGTTCTGTTGCTTAAGCGCGCGTTGGAGGATACCGAGCGTGGCCTCGGTGCTCAGGATCTTCGCATCGATGCGCACAACCTTCAGCTCCTGGCCACGGCCGCCGACGGCGACGCGCGGCGCGCTCTGAACCTGTTGGAACTCGCTGCCAGTCTGACGGCGACCGACGGTGAGGAGACCGCTGAAATTACCGACGCAATCGTCGCGGACGTAATGGCCGGTGGGCTGCGCCGCTTCGATCGGCAGGGCGATATTTTCTACGACCAGATCTCGGCCCTGCACAAGGCCGTGCGCGGTTCCGACCCGGATGCGGCCTTGTACTGGTTTGCGCGGATGCTCGACGGCGGTTGTGATCCGGCGTATATCGCTAGGCGCGTGTTGCGCATGGCATCGGAGGACGTCGGCAATGCCGATCCCCGCGCGCTCGGCATCGCGTTGGATGGGTGGGCGGTATATGAACGGCTCGGTAGCCCGGAAGGTGAGTTGGCGCTGGCGCAGGCGGTCGTTTATCTGGCCTGCGCGGCTAAAAGCAATGCCGTGTATCGGGCGTTGCAGTCGGCCCAGGCCGATGCGGTGGAACTCGGTACGCTGGAGGTTCCTCTGCATTTGCGCAACGCGCCAACTCGTCTGATGAAATCGCTGGGACACGGCCGTGACTATCGCTATGCACATAATGAAAGCGAAGCGTTTGCCGCCGGTGAAACGTATTTCCCGGAAGGCATGCCGAAGCGCTTGTACTACGAGCCGGTGAATCGCGGGCTGGAAATCAAGATCGCCGAGAAGCTGGCGCAGTTAAGAAAGGCAAACGCGGACGCCCGTGACCAGCGCCGCGACGATCAGGACACGGACTGAGTCCGAGTATCCCGCCACCGGGTTGGGCGGTGTACACTCAGCGCCGCGGAGTCGTTGATCACCGCCAGGCGAGACCGTTCGAGACCGTTCGAGATGCTGGATCCAAAACTACTGCGAACCGAGTTTGACCGCGTGGCTGCAAATGTGGCCCGGCGGGGTATCGAACTTGATCCGGCCAGCTATGAACAGCTGGAAGGCCGGCGTAAGACTTTGCAGGTCCAGGCTGAAGAATTGCGTAAACAACGCAACACCCAGTCAAAGGCGATTGGTAAGGCGAAGGCAGCCGGCGAAGACATCGCGCCTCTGACCGCGGCGGTGCAGTCGCTAGGTGATGAGTTAAAGGCGGCCGAGGCGACGTTGACCGAGGTGCAGGATGAACTCGACGGTTTGCTGCTCGGGCTGCCCAATTTGCTGGACGACTCCGTGCCGGACGGAGCGGACGAGTCTGGCAACGTGGAAGTCAGGCGCTGGGGCGACCCGCCGGAGTTTGCCTTCGAAGCACGCGATCACGGCGATATCGGCACGACTCTTGGCCTGTTGGACATGGAAGCCGCAGCCCGGGTGGCTGGTTCGCGATTTACGGTAATGCGCGGTCCGCTGGCGCAGCTGCATCGTGCGCTGATCCAGTTCATGCTCGACCTGCAGGTTAACGAGAACGGTTACACAGAGGTGTACACCCCATACCTCGTCCACCGCGACTCACTGATTGGCACCGGGCAATTGCCGAAATTCGAGGAAGACCTGTTTGCGATCCAAGGCGACCAAGAGTTCTTCCTGATTCCAACGGCCGAAGTGCCACTGACGAACCTGGTGCGCGAAACTATTCTGGAAGACGCTGATCTGCCGCTGAAACTCACGGCACATACACCGTGCTTTCGTTCGGAGGCCGGCTCTTATGGCAAGGATACGCGCGGCATGATTCGCCAGCACCAGTTCGAAAAAGTGGAACTGGTGCATGTGGTCCGTCCACAGGAGTCGTACGCTGCTCTGGAAGAATTGACGGCGAATGCCGAATTGGTACTGCAGCGCCTGGAGCTGCCATACCGGGTAGTCACCTTGTCGGCTGGCGATACTGGCTTCGCGGCCGCCAAAACCTATGACCTGGAGGTTTGGCTTCCGGGCCAGGGCCGCTACCGCGAAATATCTTCGTGCAGCAATTGCGAGGCCTTCCAGGCCCGGCGGATGCAGGCGCGCTGGCGAAATCCTGAGAGCGGCAAGCCCGAGCCCGTGCATACACTAAATGGGTCCGGGGTTGCTGCCGGTCGCGCCCTGGTCGCGGTGCTCGAAAACCGTCAGCAGGCTGACGGCTCGGTCGTGATTCCCGAGGTTCTGCGCCCGTACATGCAGGGGCAGGAGTCGATCAAACCGGCTTGATACTGCGGCCACCGGTCCGGGGCCAACGCGAACGGACCCGCCGATTTACTTGCCCGGGACCTGGCCGTCTGGCCAGTATTTGACGTGCAGGTCGCGCTGCGGGAACGGGATCTGGATACCAAACTCGCGAAATTTTTTGTCGATCGCAAAGTTCAGTTCACTGGTCACATCGAAGCGCCTCGGGATACGCAATATGCGGACGCGCAGCTCGAACTCCAGCGCACTGTCGCCAAACTCCATGAACAGGGCTTTTGGACCCGTGGCGCGGCCATCGGTAATGACTTCAGGATGTTCATGCGCCACTTCTTCGAGAATTTCTTTGACTTTGACGATATCCGAACCGTAAGCGACGCCGACTTTCAGTCGCAACCGGCCATACGGATTGTGTAGGACCCAGTTGGTGACCCGGCCGGATATCAGTTCCGAGTTCGGCACCAGCATGTCCTGGTTGTCCAGCGTTTCGATCTCGGTGGACCGGATACTGATGCGTTTGACGAAGCCCTCAACATCACCGACCGTGACAAAATCGCCGGCTTTGATAGGTCTTTCAAACAGCAGAATAATGCCAGACACAAAATTATTCGCGATTGCCTGCATACCAAAACCGATTCCGACCGACAGCGCACCGGCTACCACGGTGATACCGGTGACGTTAATGCCGGCAATCGACAGTGCGACGATGACCGCAATAATGAACCCGATGTAGCCGACGACAGTCGTAACCGCATCCCGGCTGCCGCGGTCGCGGGTGATGTGCTTCAACCAGCGACGGTCTATCCAACCCTTGGCCCAGCCGGTGACAACAATGATCCCCGCGAATATGAGCACCGCCATGATGATATCTGCGGGCACGATGGTGATGTTGCCGACCGCGATGCCTTCGGTGGCCTGTACGTACAGCTCATTGAGCATCGTGCCGGACGTATCCCAGACATCGACAATGACCACCAGGAACCCGATCCACAGCGCGGTGTCGACGATCAGCCGGTACAGTCCCAGACCCGGGCGCCGTGAGTCGCCTGGTACCCCGAGCACGGTGCGCAGCACGCCGGCCGTTTGCAATTTCGATGCATCCAGCCACTCCGTCAATGTCTCCGCCTGCCAAAGCAGGAACCACAGGCCGTACGTGCCGCCAGTGACGTCAGTGTCAGGCCGCGCAACAGGTAACTGGCAAAGTTGTGGTAGCCGACCAACTCAGCGCTACCAGGCCGGCGATCACGGCCAGGAACGCGGCCACCGGACGATCCGAAAGCGCCCGGCAGAATTCCTGAAACGCGCGAAAAAGCCCAAGAAAGCGAGCAGCGCGGTGGCGACCGCTACGATCGCCAGCAGCCGCGCCAGCTGGAACTCGTTCGTCGCATCTTCGCCAGCCACGACGGGCCGAGTACGACGACCGTGGTCAGCAGCACCAGCACCAGGTAACGGCTGCGTCGGCGCAGTGACTGTGCGTGATCGAGCAGCAGCCTTCGATCCGGCTAACCGGCGATAACGGGCCAACGCTCCAGTCGATCAGAAATCCTGCGATGCCGTAGATTAACGGCGCTGCCGCGACGCGCGCGCGACGATACCTGCGCTACGGCGTTGATACACGGTTGCCATCGACAGCAGCGCCGCCAGTGCGCACCGAGATCCAGCGGCAACCGCTCCACCATCGGTTTCAGAAAATACTCGGCGACCGTCGGGCGAATGATCGTGTCGCCGAGCGCGACCGGTCCCTTGCGGAACTGGCGGCGCAGATACACGCCGACCCGGCGCCAAATAACGTCAGCAGCACCACCCAGGTCGCGACCAGGGGCAGGACGCTTTCCTTCAGTTCGGGCCGCAGCTTATCCCGTGCCTGGCCGGGCCACCGGGCCAATTCCTGAGGTACCTGGATCAGGACCGAGAGGATGTTGTCGTCGCGGCGCCCGAGCAGCGCCGTGCTGAGTTCTTTCAGCCGCGCTTCAATCGCCTCTGCAAGTCGGTTGGCACGCGACGCGACCAGCTCGCAGTTCTTCAGCGACGCTTCAGCGCGCGCATATTCGATACCTATCTCGACCCGGCTTTGCCAGATCTCGACATCGACGTCATCGGAAATGTCGCCGACCAGGTCACGCTCGGTGCGCAATTCGTCGACCTGTGGCTGCAGTTGGCTGGCGCAGCTCGCCGCATCCGATTTGATCTCCAGCGCCCGTTCGCGAATGCGCTTCAGTTCGACTTCGATGATGTCTTCGTTCTCGAGCAGCAATTGCAGCGCATCGAGTTCTTCACCGGCGACGCTGGGGTCGAAGGCGTCCTCCTGGGCCGTGGCCTGCATGGCAACCAGTACCAGCAGCATTGCGGCAAGCAAGCGCAGGGGCGAAAGGCAGACGGAGGCGAAGAAGTGGAGTGGCACTATACGCGGTCCCGTGTCGGTGACCGCTATGTTAACGGCTGGGCGGAAAATAAAAAGCCCCGCCGGGGCGGGGCTTTGAGCTTTCGGTCAATTTAACGCTCAGTCGCGGTTGATTCCCAGCAGGAACAACAGATTGACAAAGATGTTGTACAGGCTGACATACAGCGACACGGTTGCCAGGATGTAATTGGTCTGGCCGCCGTGAATGATGGAGCTGGTCTCATAGAGGATGAAGCCACCCATCAGCAGCACCACGCCGGCTGAGATCGCCATCTGGAAGGCCGACAGGTTGACGAACAGGCCGATCACGATAACGGCCAGCAATCCCAGCATGCCGACCATCAGGAATCCACCCATGAAGCTGAAATCCTTCTTGGTCGTCAGCACATAGGCGCTGAGCCCGCCGAATATGAGCCCGGTGGCACCCAATGCCGTCAACACCAGATCGCCGCCGTTGGGTACCGTGGTCATATAAAACGTCAGCAGTGGGCCGAGCGTCAGGCCCATGAAACCGGTCAACGCGAACACCGCGATAATGCCGGCGGCCGAATTCTTCAGCTTGTAGGTCAGAAACAGCAAGCCGAAATAACCGATCAGCGTAATCATCGGCCCGAAGTAGGGCAGCTTCAGCGCCATTGACAAGCCAGCCATCGCCGCGCTGAACAGCAGCGTCATCGACAGCAGCATGTAGGTATTCCGCAGAACCTTGTTTGTGGCCAGCGCAGATTCCTGCACCGCGCCCTGGTACGCCATCGTGGGTCCGTCACGTTTTATTCGATCGGGTTGCATCGAGTTCCTCCTTGTATACACAATAATCCGCGAGGGGCGGATTCTAGCACTCACACCTATATTGAGGTTAAGTATCTGATTTCAATAGCCTAAGCGCCGCGTTTGAGTTAGCCCCTAAGGAAGAGGACAATCCCGGCCACGGGGCCAGGCGGGTTTAGCCGGGCATTGCTGGCGATAACCTTATTAATACGTTGTCGCTGGATAAAGTCAGTTTTCCGGAGAGGTGGCAGAGTGGTCGAATGCGGCGGTCTTGAAAACCGTTGACGGTGCGAATCGTCCGGGGGTTCGAATCCCTCCCTCTCCGCCAGTTCATAATGTAACTCACAGAAAATAAACGCATTAGTTACTGCGGCGAGGACTCGGCCTACAAATCAGCCTACAAACGGGATCTAGATTCAGCGATAGATTCGCTGCCATACAGGACAATCGCGATAGGCGAGCAAGCTGCAAGGGTGTTTCTCGAAACACCAGGGAAGAACCCGGCGTTGTGCCGGGGTTTTCTTTGCCCGGCTAATGTCCGCTTTCGGCCAAAAGCGGACACTCGTTTCGGCTTACAGACCAACCGGTTTCATCCTGTGGACGAGACGCTGGCTCCTCCGATTATTCTAGTCTTCGTCCGAGGTAGCCGTACCCATGTCCGGAGGCTGGAAGTCGCTGCTCAGTTGCTGGTTGACCTCATCCCAAATATCCTTAACCACTTCGGCAAACGGCTCCCTGCTCAGGCGGCTTCTCTTTCAAGCCTCTCGTCTGGCCGGCAGCTCGCGCGGGCGTGAGCACTACGCTCTGCTGCTATTTCCATGTCGGCTCGACATTGGTTCCGTACTTCTCGTTGACCTCGTCGAAGATCGGTTCTACGACCTCCAGCATGGGGAGCGCGCCGGACTTGGTGAAGTCAGAGAACGGAATCATCTTCGAATCATCTGGTGGGTTCTTCTCCTTGAGCGCGGGGCTGGGCCAGATTTCCTCGTCGATGGCGGACATCCGCACGCGGATGTCGTCCTTGGTCACGTTGAAAACCATGTAGTCCACGGCGAGAGCGAGGGGCCCGTCGTAGGTCTTGCGGACCCGCTCTAGAACCTCCGGCGCGGTGTCGAAGTCGTTGTAGAAGTGGTAGCCAACGCCGATGCGCGGCTTCACCATCGACATC
>PVMK01125510.1_pt1 | contig 30271 bp, 33 predicted proteins | sample 1853481 | NCBI WGS metagenome assembly PVMK01 (sample SAMN08533507, study PRJNA380276) | Marine sediment metagenome, whole genome shotgun sequencing project.
TCTTCCTGCTAATATGGGATTTAGTGATGAAGGTGTAATTTTGCTTTATAATGTTTATGAGATTGCAACTTACGCACAGGGCATTACTGAATTTACCATACCTTTTGAAGAAGCTCTTCCTTATTTAAACATATATTAATTTCCCTTCGTAAAACGTCGTACTACGGCGTCGACGGTCAATCCTTGTCCGACAATTGAAAAAACGACAATGATATAAGTAATTACCAGGAACAATTCTCTATGCATTTCCTGAGTTAATCCCAATGCCAGGGCTATTGAGATTCCACCTCTTAATCCTCCCCAGGTCATTATTAAATTTGTATTTGGTACAAATTCAAGCTTTTTAGAAAAGAATTTAATGGGCAACCAAAGCGAAATATATCTACAAAATAAAACAATAGGCACGGCCAGTAATCCAGATAAAATATAATGGCCTTCAAAAGTGAGTATAAGCATCTCCATCCCTATAAGCACAAACAGAATTGTATTTAACAACACATCTATAAGCTCCCAAAATTTATCGACATAAGTTTCGGTTACTTCCGACATGACGGCATTGCGCACCGTGTCGTTCCCGACAATCAAACCGGCTGTGACCATTGCCAGGGGCGCGGACAAATGAAATTTATGAGCCAATACCGTTCCTCCCATAACCGCTGCAATAGTTATTACGACTTCAATTTCGTAATCATCTATGGACTTCATTAGCCTATAGGTGATCCAGCCCAAAATAAGCCCAAGAATAATTCCGCCTATGACTTCCTTCATAAAAAATTTAAAGACCTCTAAAATTTCTACAGTGCCAGAAGAGGAGGACGCAATCGAAAAAACAGTTAAAAAGACGACCACACCTACACCATCATTAAACAAAGATTCCCCAACAATTTTAGTTTCGAGCTTCTTGGGAGCCCCCGCTTTCTTTAATATGCCTAAAACCGCAATGGGATCGGTTGGAGAAATAAGGGCGCCAAACAACAAACAATATATAAAATCTACCTGTAACCCTATGAGCATAAGAACATAAAACATAATACTTCCTACAAGAAAAGTAGAGACCAAAACACCTGCCGTGGCAAACACTAAAACAGGCCAGCGTTGGACTCTTAATTGTGCGAAATTAGTATGTAATGCCCCTGCAAACAACAGAAAACTCAGCATAATATCCAGTAAAACCGTTTGAAAATCTATTTGAGCGATAAGTTCTTTTTCACGCACCAAAAGCGTATCATCAAATTGCCCTATAACTATAACTATTATGGTAAAAACAATGGTAATAATCATTAATCCAATTGTTGTTGGTAGTTTTAAAAATCTAATGTTTAAATACCCAAAAAGTGCTGCAAGCACAACTAAAACAGCCGCTATCGAAAAATAATCCATAATGCTAAATTGCTTTTTTTATAAAAGTAACTGTTTTCTGTTTAATTGGTTTTCTTTGTATTATAAATCTTTTATCATAACAAATGAACCTAATAAACATTTCTTTTCTAAAGGATTAATTATTTGTGCATTGTTTATGATACATAAAAAAACAATATATTAAATCCATGAAAATAGCATACTTCCTTAAAACCTGTAATACGTGTATGCGTATTCTAAAAGAACTAAATCTACCTTCAGATTTTATCTTACAAGACATTAAAGAACAAGGGATTACAGTAAAACAATTAGAACATATGCAAGAGCTTTCCGGAAGTTATAAATCTCTTTTTAGCAAAAGAGCAAAGCTTTATAAGGAAATGGGATTAAAAGACCAATCTTTAAATGAAAGAGATTTTAAGCATTATATATTAGATCATTATACCTTTTTAAAACGCCCTGTAATTATCGCCGGGAATACCATTTTTATAGGAAACAGCAATAGTGTTGTTGAAGCTGCCAGGCAATTTATAAATAAACAATAATGTTCTTGCCTTAATAGACTCTTTTGGGACTTTTAATTATCTTTGGGCATCTTTTAAATTTTGAGAATGATACAATCAATGACCGGATATGGGAAATCTGTAATCCAATTTCCAACAAAGAAAATTTCGATCGAAATAAAATCGCTAAATGGTAAGAACCTCGATGTTTATGTTAGGATGCCATCTATTTACAGGGAAAAAGAATTGGATGTGCGTAAGCTTTTGGGATCTAAATTAGAACGGGGTAAAGTTGATTTTTCATTATACCTGGAAATTACGGGCGAAGAAACTTCAACCCAATTAAATCAATCTGTTTTAAGAAACTATATCGACCAACTTAAAGCTGTTGCCAGCGGAGATGAGGTCGAGCATTTAAAAATGGCGATGCGAATGCCAGATGTAATGAATACAACTCGGGAAGAAATTAATGAAGATGAATGGAAGGCTATTGAAAAAGAAATTATCATCACATTAGAAAAAATCCAAAAATACAGAACTGATGAAGGCAGCGCATTGGAGAAAGATTTCGTTAAAAGACTTCAAAATATAGACGCCCTTTTAGAACAAATTATTGCAATGGATCCGGATCGTATTGCAGCTGTACGAGAACGGTTAAATAAAGGAGTGTCCGATTTAAAGGAAAAAGTTGATGAAAATCGTTTTGAACAGGAATTGATCTATTATATTGAAAAGTTTGATATTACCGAAGAAAAGGTAAGGCTGCACAATCATTTGGAATATTTTACCAAGACTTTAAGATCTCTGGACTCCAATGGTAAAAAACTTGGCTTTATCGGGCAGGAAATTGGGAGGGAAATAAATACCATAGGCTCTAAGGCCAATTATGCGCCCATGCAAAAGCTCGTAGTACAAATGAAAGATGAACTTGAAAAAGTTAAAGAGCAACTTTTAAATATACTTTAACCAAATAGACCATAGACATTAGAATTCGGACGACTATTAAATGTAGTCTTAAAAAACATTTGTGTATTCGTGAATTATAAAAACAAAGAACATATAAAACAGGGGAAGCTTATTGTCTTCTCAGCGCCTTCCGGATCTGGGAAAACAACAATGGTAAGGCATTTATTAGCCCAAAAAGAATTGAATTTAGAGTTTTCCATTTCGGCAACATCACGGGAAAAGAGAAGTGAAGAGGAAGACGGAAAAGATTATTATTATCTTTCTCTCGAAGATTTCAAAAATAAAATTAAAACCGACCAGTTTTTAGAATGGGAAGAGGTCTATAGAGATAATTTTTACGGCACCTTAAAATCGGAAGTCAAACGCATTTGGGCTGAAGGCAAACACGTTATTTTTGATATAGATGTTTCCGGGGGTCTAAGAATTAAACGAAAATTTCCGGAGCAGACTTTGGCCATCTTTGTAAAGCCTCCGAGTATAGACGAACTTAAAATTCGACTAAAAAAGAGGAAAACCGAAAGCACCGATAAAATAAATATGAGAATTGCAAAAGCATCGGCCGAACTAGCCACTGCGCCTCTTTTCGATTGTATTGTCGAAAACAATAATTTAGAGGATGCTCTTAAAGAATCCTACAACAAAGTCAATCTCTATTTAACCAATAATAATCGTAAACATTAATCATGAAAGTTGGTCTATTCTTTGGTACTTTTAATCCCATTCATGTCGGGCATTTAATCGTTGCCAATCATTTGGCCGAATATAGTGATTTGGATCAGGTCTGGCTTGTGGTTACACCGCATAGTCCTTTTAAAAATAAAGGTTCACTTCTTGCCGATCATCAGCGTTTGGAAATGGTATATCTGGCCGCCGAAGATTACGATAAACTTAAACATTGTGATGTTGAATTTAAATTACCCCAACCTAATTATTCAATTAACACATTACAACATCTCAAAACAAAATATCCCGATAAAACATTTTGTTTAATTATGGGGGAAGACAATTTAGAAGGGTTCAACAAGTGGAAGGACTATGAGTCGATCTTGCGGGACTATATCCTTTATGTCTATCCCAGAAATTCGAACGGTGAGATCGCATCCAAATTCATAGATCATAAGCATATTAAATACGTCGACGCACCGATCGTGGAACTATCATCGACCTTTATACGGAAATCTATTAAAGATGGAAAAATTGTTCGTCCTATGTTACCTGAACCCGCATGGGTATATTTGGACGAAATGAATTTCTATAAAAAATAAGAAATCGCCTAAGGGAAGTCCCTTAAGCGATTTCAAAAACTAAAATAACCAACCAAAAATTCTAGTTTCTTGTGTTTTCTCTGGGATTATCTGTTTTTTCGCTTTTCTGTTTGCGTTTTTTCTCGCCCGAAGATTTTGATGTATCCATTTTACCATTGGCAGACCTTAAATACTGAATGTATCCCCGTCCTTCAAACTCATAGATCGTTTCAGAGGAAGGATGGTATAACTCTATGAATGCATCATTAATAACGCTCAATTCAAAAAATTCATTGTCAAAAAAGTCATAATCTAGTGTTAAAGTTTTCAGGTAATCATCTCCGGTAACATTCTGAACACCATAAATCCCGGTATAATCCCAAAATATATTATCGACATCGGAAATATCCTCATCTTGAGAGCTTCTGAACGTTGAGTCATTTCCTCCGGGGAGAAACTGTAAATAATTTTCGTAATCAAATTCATTTATAGCGCCAACCTCGCTGGTATAGGTTTTTTCCCATGCTTCGTATTCTTGCAGGAAATAATGAATATTATCGTAGAATATAAAATCGTAATCGAAATTATTGCGCTGATAGCCCTCTAAAAAGTAGGAAGTGTCATTAAAGGGGTTGTACAACTCTATGGTATTATTATCTATTTGATATACATCAAAGGTTTCGTAGCCATCTATAACGTGGTTAACGTCAAGGATCATATCATAGGCATCATAGCTTCCAACCGAAATACCAAACCCATTTCCCTGGCTTCCAAAACCAACTAAATTATTATTCGCATATAAGGTTCCGCTTCTAAAAGACAGTGTAAATGCGATCTGCAAAAAGGGTGTTTCGTCATAACCACTTGTACGATTAATATCTACATACCAAAGTTCGTAAGAATTTAATAACTGATTTAAAGATATTGAGGGCACATCGTTAAAGTCGTCAACAATGACTTCGGTATAGCAAGACGTTAATAAAAGGGCTCCTAACGCAAATCCTGAAAGTCGTTTTAAAGTTCTCATAATAGGTTCTTTTTACAGTTATATTTATAGCGTTTTCAAATTGCGTGCCAAAAATGTAATTGACTGATTACCAATCCTATTGAGAACGTTATATTTTGTGTATTTTTGAGAACAATCTTATTTGAATGTCTTCAAAACTAAAATACACCGTTTTTGGGTCAGGAAGTTGGGCCACCGCCATTGTAAAAATGTTATGTGAAAATCTGGATGAAGTGGGCTGGTATATGCGAAGTGTTAACACCAAAGAACATTTGCTCAAAGAACAGCACAATCCAAGTTATTTAAGCTCTGTTGAATTTAAAATTGAACAACTTAAATTAAGTAATGATATAAATGAAATGGCAGACTATGCCGATGTTCTCATATTCGTGATCCCCTCGGCCTTCATTTATGGGGAGCTTAAGAAACTAACCGTGAGTATTAGTGATAAGACCATAGTTTCGGCAGTAAAAGGTATTATCCCCGAGACCGGTTTATTGGTAGGAGAGCATTTTCATGATAATTATAATATCCCATTCGAGAATATTGGGGTTATTGCCGGGCCTTGTCATGCCGAGGAAGTGGCATTAGAGCGATTGTCTTATCTCACTATTTCCTGCGTCGACGAAAGTAAGGCCCAGGATATTGCAAATATGCTTTCCAGCGAATACATAAATACCAAAATAAGCGATGATGTTATTGGAACAGAATATGCTGTTATGCTTAAAAACATCTATGCTATAGCTGCCGGCATCGCTCATGGATTGGGATACGGTGATAATTTTCAAAGTGTATTGATGAGCAATGCCATTAGGGAAATGAAACGTTTCATAAAAAAGATGCATAAAATGAAACGAAACATTAATAATTCTGCTTATTTAGGCGATTTGTTGGTTACCGGTTATTCGGTGTTTTCACGTAACCGCATGTTTGGAAATATGATTGGCAAAGGCTATACAGTTAAATCGGCTCAAATGGAAATGAATATGGTTGCCGAAGGCTACTATGCTACCAAAAGTGCGTTTTTACTAAATGAGAAAAACATTAAAAAAACACGCTTGCCCATTATAAAGGCGGTTTATGGTATTTTATACGAAGGCAAAAACCCAAAAAAGGTCTTTAAAAAATTGACCGAGCAATTGGATTGATTTATTTAATGCTCTTGTTCCAAAGAAATCTTTACCACGCCTGAATAATAAAGAAGAAAAATGCGAAAAGCTAAAAACCATGAATAAAGATGCTTGCCGGCATTTGAATTTTCAATACTTCAATTCGAGTCGTTCAGAACGGTATAAAATATCTGATTGTCCCCAACTACCAGATTTATCACCATTAAGTGTTTTGTAATATAGTGTGGCCTCAAACACTTCTTCCCCCGTGTTATAATCGACTTCCACTATTTTAGCTGAATAATTTGTAGTTGGCGTTAAAAACCCAGATGTAACCAAAATATTTTGAGAATTTGGAAGGTAATCAGCATCACTTATTATTATTGAGAAAAATTCTCGATCCCTTTCCTTTCCGTACTGCCAAATTTGCTCAACAGTTTTATTTTTTTCATTTACTCGGTATTCGACAGCACGCGAGTAAGTACTTTCCTTTTTAAAATTTCGATAGACCCCATTGTCAAAAACAAGAATGTCTCCATTGGGCAATAATGCCGGAGAATGTGATCCCCAGGAAAAATCAAAATCATTAGCACTCTCATTTCCTTGTTGTATCGCAGTTTCATAAGCTTCTCCTTCAGAATCCAGAGCTGTTAATAAAAAAGGCTGGAGGCTATAACCATCATTATTCCTTCCGGATTTCCCCCAGTTCTTTTTAGGAGACAAAATCCACTTCAACTCATCATTCCACGATATTTTTATCAAGCCTTGATTTTTTCCTGATACAACAATTGTACTGTCTTTAGCATCAAATGCCAATCCATTCATATGTAACCAGTCTCCTTTTCTTAAAAAATTTAAATCAGATCTGCTAACATCCAGGTGCTTTGCCAAATCCCATTCTTTTACAATTTTAGATGCTTTTTTGTCATAATGTATAATAAAATCACTATCCGATTTTACCCTTTCGCCATCAAGATTAATATAAACATTTCTTTTGCCAACACATATTAACAGATCGCCATTTGGCAATTCAAGGACATCATGATGCATTCCGTAATTTGTGTTGATTTTAGTTTTCTTTAGTGACTTTCCAAGCATATCGAACTCATAAATAATGTGTCTGTCGACCATTAAAATGGTTCCATCTTTAAGTCTTTGAAAAGGACTTATCATTTTACCGTTAAAACTTAAGTCTAAAAACCAGCGCACTTTTCCCTGATCGTCAAAAATCATTGGAGCTGAAACAAATTTTCCATGATTTGCATAGTGAATATCACAGGCATGTAATCCAGGTTACATTTTACTTCGATCTAATTTATCAATATTTATTCGAGGGAAAGCATTAGGAATAGTATTGGTTGTAATTTTTACCGTGTCTACTATTGCCCTGCCTTCAAATTTTAAGGTAACAACAACCTTATTTGTTATGCCAGGATATAATCCTACAACCGGCATACTTAAACTATCTGTAAACAACTCAAAAGACTGTTCTATCGGGCTCTCTCCTAAAACTTTAAAAGAAGCCTGGAAAGGTTCTTCAGATTTTAATTCAATTAGCGCAGTTAAGGGTGAAATCCCGTAAGGATTAAGTTTTGCTTTTATACTATACTCAAATTTTGAATTATTGCAGCTACTGAAAAAAATAAAAATAGCGGTAAAACATAAAAGATAAGCAAAGAATGAAGGTGATTTTAATGACATGTTCTCTTGTTATGATATAAAAATGATATTACAAATTAATCGGATTAATATACATCAAATATTTTGTATAAGAAACTTAAATTGATCGTTCAGAATTTTACCGAGTACCCGGACTAAATTTTTTGAATATTCCTGAAAGTACACTTATTCTACATAGATTCCACTTATTCCGTTATATCGTCTTTTGCAACTTGGGAATATTTATTGATCAATTTTATCCGGAAATTGGCATTTTAATTATTAAAATAAAAAGTATGAAAAAAATTACATTTTACCTTATTGCCTTATTATTCGTTGCGGTAAGTACTTATGCAAATAACACTTCCGGTCATTTTAAAGCCGAAATTGTTGTAACCGTAAAAACTGCTGAGGGCAATAAAGACATCAAATTTAATTTTGATTCGGTGGACAATTTTAAAAATTTTGATATTGGTCAAATAGGATCGGAAAAACTATCCAATGCCAATACTATAGTTGTATCGATTGATTCGGGATATCCTGTAAATTACGTTTCCTTCAAATTGGACTTAAGTAGTTATAATCATGTCCAAAAGAAAAATGAAGTTCAAGATCTGTGTCAATATGTTTTAAGCGCCTCGAAATGATAAAAAACAGGATTGTTAAATCCTTTTCGTATTATTAATATTTGGGCTATAGTAAAAAATGGCTCTGTTAATGTATTGGTCAATAAAACTATTCTGGATATAAGTAAAAACGTAATGCCAAAAGAAATGATACGACAAAATTTATGTCATCGCTATTATGCTATTAATCATTCTTACTCTTCTGTCCAGAAAATTATCAAAAACCCCTTCAAAAAAGGAATGGAGAGAAAGGATGTGGAAACTTTGGGTAGCCAAAACTATCCAGGGACAGGGATTCCTTGTGACCGGATCAATGCTGACCGTTTTAGTCCTAATCGCTTTAATACGACTGACTTATTGATACTTCAAATTAACTGCTTTGGTTCTAAATAAACCTGTTCTCTGTAATTATTACTTCTTACAAGCCCGACTTAAACTGCTCCAGAAACCTTACATCATTTTCGCTTAATAGACGGATATCGCCTATTTGATGCAGCAATAAGGCAATGCGATCGATGCCCATTCCAAAGGCAAATCCGGAATATACTTTAGGATCGATGTCGCAATTTTCCAATACATTTGGATCTACCATACCACAGCCCATAATTTCCAGCCAGCCCGTGCCTTTAGTCATTTTATAATCGGTTTCGGTTTCCAATCCCCAATAGACATCGACTTCGGCACTGGGCTCTGTAAACGGGAAGTACGATGGGCGCAGTCTTATTTTAGATTTACCGAACATCTCTGTAGTAAAATACTTCAGGGTTTGTTTAAGGTCTGCAAAGCTTACATCCTTGTCGATATACAAGCCTTCCACCTGGTGAAAAAAGCAGTGCGATCTTGCCGAAATGGCTTCGTTTCTATACACACGCCCCGGCGAAATGGTACGAATAGGCGGCTTATTATTTTCCATATAGCGCACCTGAACAGAACTGGTGTGGGTACGCAATAAAATATCGGGATTGGTTTGAATAAAAAAAGTGTCCTGCATATCACGAGCGGGATGATACTCCGGAATATTTAATGCCGTAAAGTTATGCCAGTCGTCCTCAATTTCGGGGCCTTCACTTACGTTAAAACCAATACGGGAAAAAATATCAATAATTTGGTTTTTGACAAGCGATATGGGATGTCGGGCCCCAATCTCTACGGGTTCTCCGGGACGTGATAAATCGCCATAAACAGTTTTTACCTGTTCCTTATTTACCATATCCTCCCTTAATTCTTTAACCTTATCTTCGGCAGATTTTTTAAGTTTGTTGATAGTTTGACCAAATTCCTTTTTTTGATCATTGGCGACATTCTTAAATTCGGCAAAAAAATCATTTAGCAATCCCTTTTTGCCTAAATATTTTATGCGAAATGCCTCAACCTCATCTTTGGACTGGGCCTTGAATGTTTCAACTTCTGTAATAAGTTCCTTTATCTTATCTATCATGATATCACTCAAAATAACAGCAAATTTAACAAATCTTATTCTATAAATTCAGATTTAAGAAAATAGTTTACTATGGCTTCCTTCATTAAAACACTCTGCTCACCGGCCTTTAGGTGGGGTAGATTTTCTTTCGTTTTGTAGTGGGGCCAGCCTTGTTCGTCATAATATTCGAATTCGTAATATCCGTAGGGCTCCAATAGTCTACAAATTGCTATGTGGATCAGGTTTATTTTATCGTCCTTTTTATACGCTCTGTGCAATTGCCCCAGCTCCTGAACACCAATTAAATAAATTATTGAATCCAGGTCCAAAGGATCACCATCGGCAAATTGAGCAGATAATTTTTTCACCACCAATTCCCAGCGTTGTTTTAATTGTTCGTCTCTTGACATACTTTTTAAGCTACAAATCCGTTAGGTTACAGAATGGCAAAGTTAATTTATATTTGTTAAAATTCTTGTGAACATGAATGTTTTAGATATTGTTTTGGGGTCTTTAATATTGTTCGGGCTTATTCGTGGTTTAATGAAGGGGCTATTTGTAGAAGTTGCTTCCATAGTCGCACTCATTCTCGGAATTTATGGTGCCATTCACTTTAGTAATTTTGCGGCTTCCTTTTTGGAAAACAGGGTGGATTGGGATGAGAAATATATAAATATCACAGCTTTTGCCATAACATTCATTGTTATTATTGTTGTTATCGCATTAGCCGGGAAAGCACTTACAAAGCTTGCCGATTTTGCCTCATTAGGTATTTTAAATAAACTTCTCGGGGGCGTTTTCGGGGCTTTAAAAATTGGATTGATATTGAGTGTTGTTTTAATTATATTCAATAAAATGAATAGTAATATCCCCCTAATAGAAGACCATGAACTGGAGGATTCCATGCTTTATAAACCTGTTAAATCGCTCGCCCCTATTATTTTTCCCAGTATCATCGATTCCGAAGAATCGGATTCCGATTCCTGATGTTTAATTTTGATATTTGCTTAAAAGTTCCTCATTATTTTGAACAGAAACCTCCAGATCTTTAATCAATCCCGTAGAAATACCATATACCCAACCGTGTATTGATAGATTCTTGTCATTTTTCCATGCTCGTTGTACAATTGAAGTTCTTGCCAAATCGTAAACTTGTTCGATAACATTTACTTCTACAAATTTGTCGAAACGCTGCTGCTTATTTGCGATAGCCTCTAATTCATCAAAATGAAACCTATAAACATCCTTAATATGCCTGATCCAGTTATCGGTTAAATTATTCTTTCCAGTTTCCATGGCAGCCTTAATACCTCCGCAACCATAATGCCCGCATACAATGATATACTCAATTTTAAGGGTATTAACGGCATAATCCAATACGCTTAACATGCTCATATCTGTATGTATGACCATATTGGCGATATTGCGGTGGACAAATACTTCCCCGGGGGCAGTTCCGGTAATTTCGTTTGCAGGAACCCTGCTATCGGCACAGCCTATCCAAAGTAAAGGCGGGTTTTGTTTGCCGGAAAGATTCTTGAAAAAGTCTGGGTTTTGAGATAACTTGGTCTGGACCCACTTTTTGTTATTCTCAATTAAATTTTTATAAAAATTTGACATCGATAGAACGGTCAGTTATTAAGCACAAATATAAAAAATCCCTAACATCAATTACAATTCTTTAACATCTTCTGAAGGTATCCATCCGGTTTTACCATCAACGAGCTTAATTTTAACCCAATTTTCATTATACTTTTCCAGCACTTGTACTTTGGTGCCCTCGTGAAGTCTAAATGCGATCTCACTTCTTAAATTGGGCTCGCTTTTTATTTCACTTTCATGGACAAAAACTATTGCCGGATTATAATTTTGATCATATTCATATTTCTGAAATGCAAACACTAACGTGATAAAAGCCATAGATAATATAATAACACTACTTAAAAAAGTTAAGCGCTTCCTAAATGTAGTATGGGAAAAATAATACACTAAAAAAATAATCACGAACAATACCACGAAAGCAACCGATAAGGTGGCCCATCTATCATAGCTAAATACATTTGTCGCACTTTTTAGTATTTTAGAAAAACCCATTTCGGGAATGACTTCAATAGCATCAACGGTCATATTTCTAGCGAAAGCAGCATTATTTAATATATCCTCATCTTTGGGAGATAACTGTAATGCTTTTTCGTAATAATAGACACTCGGGGCAATCCTATTGAGTTTATAAAAGGCATTTGCAAGATTAAAATAAAGTTCGGCAGAATGATATTCTGTATCCAAAATCTTTTCAAAGGTGTTTATAGCTTCCTGAAACTCCCCATCATTATACAGGTTATTACCTTGAGCAAACAGCTCCTCGTTCTGGCCAATGGCCATGGTACTAAGAAGTAATGCTATGATATAAATTAATGGCTTCATTTATAATGGCATTATTTTATTTGTTTATCAATTTTTGAAATTACCCTGGCAGCCTTATCGTAATCCTTCTGCATTTCTACATTAGTAAATGGCGTATATCTTGCGAGTTCACAGCTCTCCAATAATTCGTTAAACTCTTCCACCACATTTAAGGCTACAAATCTTTCTTTTAGCAATTGCTGTATTTTGTCTTTACTGAATTCACTGGTTTCAATATTAAGTTTAGATTTTAAATAATTGTGAAGCGCTCTTTCCAAAGCTTCATAAAAGGCTACTTTATTCCCTAAAACCTTTTTAGCCTGGCTGAGATATTTTCGAGCTAATCTATTTGCCTTTCTAACTTTTTGACCAACAATATCCATATCCCTTTCATCCTTTCTACGTCTTACAAAAATCGCAATCGGAATAGCCAAAAAGGGAGCTAATAAAGAAGCCCAAAACAATTTGGTCTTAAAAAAGAGCCTGGTCTCAACCGAGATAAAATTGGGATTGGTCTTAAATGAAACGAACTGATCATTAGATAAAACGACCTTTCGTTTATTACTACCGGCAATGGAACTATCTTCATTACTGCTTATATTATTTGTAGGTCCTTCGGTAACATTAACGATTAATTCTCTTGATGAAATGGTCTTATAACGGTCTGTTTTTAAATCGAAATATGTAAACGCAATACTAGGGATGGGATATTTTCCCTGATAGGAAGGAACTATTGTATAAGAATCGGATATTTTACCTTGCATACCATACAAATTAGTGCTTACGTTTTCGGTATGTTCGGGTTCATAAACTTCCAAAGAGCTCGGCAATGTTAATCTTGGAAGTTTAACTAGTTTTAAGTTCCCTTTTCCGGAAACTTCTATCTTTGCCTGTAGTGCTTCTGTGGCCTTAAGTTCATTTTTTGAAATGGAAACCTTAAAACTAAAGTCGCCAACGGCTCCTGTAAAATTATCCGGTTTCCCAGATTCCGGTAATGGCCTAACGTTTATCCTTCTATTTGACGTCGTTATTGTTTTATGAACCGTTTCAAATATTTTACTTCCAAAAAAATCCCGTTTACTTGTAGGAACCCCAACCGAAATATTAAGGGCCAAGGGTTCTAAATCCAATTTACCGGTTTTTTGGGGATAAAGCACCATCTTACGAAAAACAACATAATGATAATCCTTGCCATCATAGGCTCCATTTTCAAGTTTTAATTCTTTTATATTAATATTCTGACTCCAAAAATCACTGTACCGAGGATTGTCGATCTCTCTTAAATTACTTAGCCTTACTTCTGGAGATGCATAAAGTTTGTAAACTACGGTTATGGCTTCATTCAAATAAGGATTGGTATTCGATATCTCCAATACTAAATGAATATTTTCCGATACCACATAATTGGGATCGTTAGGATTGGTTGGTGCCTCCACGGCCGATGTAATTTCTACTCTTATCGGTAAAGTTTTATAGATATCTCCATCTATCTCAATTTTGGCCTGGTTAATAGTGAATTTCCCTTTCTTTTTAGGGATCAGGAAATAACTATAAGTCTTGGAGAATGTCTTTACCCCGTTTAGCCAGGAATTGCTTATGGATTGATTAGGCCCAATAACAGTAAAATACTCGAAATTAGGGGGTTCAAAATTATCCCCATCCTCATTCATAACAAAATCTATACGCAGACGTTCATTTATGCCCAGTTTCTTCTTGCTCACTTTGGCCTCAAATGTAACCTGTGCCGAAGTAATACTTGATAATAAAAAAACGATTATGTATAGTTTAATTTTCATTAATTATTAATGTGGAATTTTTCTACCAGTCCTTTTCTGTCTTTATTTTTTCTCCCTTAACCTTTTGGGCATTTATTTTTTCCTGCACTTTCCTTTCCTGATTATTCATTGCCTCTAACAGGCTCTTAACCTGTTGAGGAGATAATTTTCCCTGCTGGGGTTGCTGTTCCTTCTTTTCGTTCCTGGCGTCTCCATCCTTTTTATCGTCCTTTTCATCCTTTGGTTTACCTTCCTCATCTTCTTTATCGTCGCCTTCTTTGTTATCCTCCTTATCGTTTCCCTCATCTTTCTGGTCTTCATTTTCTTCATTCTCGTCCTGCTTTTCTTCATCTTCATTCTCATCTTCTCCACCACCGCCACCTTGCTGCTTCGCACATTCTTTAGCCAAAGCCAGATTATATCTGGATTCTTCATCTGCAGGATCGTTACGTAAAGCATTTTTATAGGCTTCGACCGCCTCTTTACACTGTTTTCGATGCATTAACGTATTTCCTATATTATGATATGCATTATGTTTTTCGGCTTTGGTTGTGGCCAAATTTGCCGCTTCTACATGTCGTAAAAGCGCTTCATTAAAGTGTCCTGTATTATAATAGGCATTCCCCAAATTATATGGTGCCGGTGTATTATTTGGTTTTTCGGAAATGGCTTTTCTATATTCTTTTTCGGCAGCAATAAAATCATCATCAATTAAAACATTCCCTTCATACACATAGTCATTAGATTTTTGCAATGCTTTGTCCTTTTCTTGAGGCATAGCCATAGAAACTGAAAAAATTAAGACTAAAGGCAATAGTTTTTTCATAGTAATCAGATCATTTGATACATTTCGATATAAACTTGATATTAATAAATTTTTACGTGAAAGCGTCATAAGTTTTCGTTAAATAAGTTTAAACGATTTAGCCATGCCGTTTTGCGTTCCAACAAGAATATATCTAAAAACAATAAGAAAATACCCAGTGCAAGAAACCATTGAAATTGATCTTTATACTCTGCGAATTGCTTGGCCTCAAATTCCTTTTTATCCATTTTATTTAAAATATCCCGAATACTTTCAACAACATCAGCTGTGTTTTTGCCATTAATGTATGTGCCGTTTGCGACCTCAGCAATTTCGATTAGGGTTTCTTCATTAAGTTTCGTAATAACAGTTTCGCCTTGATTATCTTTTTTATAGTTAAGAACAATACCATTGCGTTTTATGGGTATGGGTCCGCCGGTTATATCTCCAACACCAATAGTGAAGATGCGAATGCCTTCTTCACCTGCCTCTTCGGCAATATCTACAGCCAGATTACCATGGTCTTCCCCATCGGAAATTATTATAAGTACCCGATTGGTCTGCTCTTCATCATCGTAATAGGTTCTTGCCAGTTGAATGGCTTCATCTATGGCTGTCCCCTGGGAAGATAACATATCGGTATTCATACTTTGCAAGAACATTTTTGCTGAAGCATAGTCGGTAGTAATTGGTAATTGTGGAAAAGCTTTTGCTGCGTAAGCTATGATTCCTACTCTGTCACTCGCCAAATTATTTATGATCTGCATTACGAGCTGTTTGGATTTCTCCATTCTGTTTGGAGATATGTCTTCTGCCAACATACTTTTAGACACGTCCAATGCAAAAACGATATCCACTCCTTCCCGTTTAACAGTTTCTAATTTTGTTCCTATTTTTGGATTTACCATTGCAATAGAAATTGAAGCCAGGGCCAAACACAATACACAAACTTTAAGGCCAGGTTTAAATAGTGACCGGTTTGGACTTAACCTTTTAAGTAATGTCCTGCTTATAAATTTATTTTGAGTATAGCGCTTCCAAAATTGAAGAACAAGAAAGCATACTATGATTACGGGAATAACCAATAACAACCAAAACCATATTTTCTCTTCTAACTGATACATTAATTGTTTATTTGTCTTTCGCGGATTTGTTTATTTGTTTTGCCACGAATTCACTAATACATTTATTAAACTCCATTTTTAAAATCTCAAACTCCAAGGATCCGTCTTTATTCTTGACTCTTTTTTCTTTTCTCTTTTTTTCTCGATTTACACAAAACTTCTAAAAATTGTGAATTTTAATAACAACTCCAACATTAAAAACAAACCGGCAAGTAGCACTAACGGGCGAAATTTCTCTTCATAGTTATAGAATTTAAATTCCTCGACATCGGTCTTTTCCAACTTGTCGATCTCCTTATAAATTTCTTTTAATTTCTTATTATCTGTAGCTCTAAAATATTGTCCACCAGTAACTTCTGCGATTTCCTTCAATAGTTCTTCATCAATTTCAACCTTTACCCTTCTGTATTGAAAAACACCGTTGGTCAAACTCACCGGTGATAATGCCATCCCGTTAGTTCCCAGACCAATAGTGTAGGTCTTAATCCCGTAATTTACAGCGAGTTCACTTGCCGTATTAGGGTCAATAAAACCGGAATTATTTACACCGTCAGTTAATAAAATGATGATCTTACTTTTAGCTTTACTATCTTTTATTCTGTTTACGGCAGTGGCCAATCCCATTCCAATTGCCGTCCCTCCTTCAATAATGGTATTGTATCTAATTTCTCTTAAGGACCTTAAAACAATAGCTTTATCGCTCGTAATAGGCGTTTTGGTATAGCTTTCACCGGCATATTCTACCAAGCCAATACGGTCATTTGGCCGTCCTTTTATAAACTCTCCTGCGACATTCTTTAATGCCTCCAACCGATTTGGTTTTAAATCTTTCGCCAGCATGCTTGCCGAAACATCAATTGCCATAACAATATCAATTCCTCTTGTTGTTTTGGTTTTTGTTGAAACATCTACAGTTTGGGGGCGTGCCAATGCAGTAATTAGTAGTGCTAATGCCAATAATCGAAATACAAACATAAGGTGCTTCAATTTTGGAAGCCAGGCATTCCCGACTTTAAATCCTTTAATACTGGATATTTTAAACTCTGCGGTCTGCTTTTTGGATTTAAAAAAGTACCAAAGAATCGCCATTGGGATACATAATAGCACCCAAAACATTTGCTTGTTAATAAATTCTATACCTTCGAACATTTAGTCTTCTTCCAGTTTTATTAATTCAATCGAGTTTAAAATGCGCTCTACAATTTGATCGGCATAATCATCGTTGTCTTTCCAGGTCAGCATCACCGATTGCAAAATATTTTCTGCTGTAAAACCGAGTAAAACATAATTACCGTTTTCAAATTTATCCGGAATTGCTGTTGAAAAACGTGCCGTTCCAAAAGTTTTTAAACCATCGGCACCGTTTGGTGTTATAAACTGTTCGTTCTTAACAATTATATTTACAACCCCCTTACTTTCCAGGGTTTTAATGGTTCCTTCGGCTGCCTGATATAAGTCGATTTTATTTTCACTTTCCTCTTCTCCATCTGTGGGTTGCATATTAAATAGTGTCGTTGCTACAACAATATTAATATGAGAGATCAAACTTCCATAACCAAACATCGCAGTTTCCAATTTGTCTTTAAGTTCTTCCGGTATTTCGGGTTTCAAACGCTCCAAAACCTTTGGTGTGGTAATGGTAATTCCCGGAGCCCCGTATTCACTACTTACCCAATCTTTGATTTCTAACAATTCCTTGCTTTCATGGCCGATGATAGTGTCCTTAACATAATTAAAACCGTATTTTACTGTAAAACCTATTGCGGTGGCGATAAATAATAACAGCGTAACAACAACGGTAATAATAACTTTACGACGTTTCTTTTTGCGTTCCTGCTCTTCTTTATACTTTTGATCACGCAGTTTTTCCTCCTCGGTGGGTTCGGGAAGCGCTTCCTTTACATGATCAATCTCTAAATCTATTGTTTTACGGTCTAATTCGGCAAGTGCAATGTCTGGTTTAGATTTTGCAAATTTTACCAGATCGGCCCGTCTTAAAATGTTTTCTATGGTTTTTATATCTTCCTTGCTCAAATCGATTTGCTGGCCATCCTTTAAAAGCTGTAATCTGTTTATTAATTCTTTGGTAGTACTTTCCAATGCGTGATCATAGACCTTTTCATCAAGATATGTCCTTATAATACCTGTTAATTCTGAATAGTATTCTTTAATTTCTTCGTTTTGTAAATAATTGGATTCATCCAATTCCTTAAGTGCGATCTTTGCTCTTTCATAAGGTGGTAATAAGGCTATCTTTTCTTCCTGAGTTAATGGTTTTTCTCTCCAGACAAACCAATATAATAACCCAATGATAATGGCTGATATTAAAATTATATAAAGCAAATATTTCCACCAATTACCGGAACTTTTATCTACTTCTACAATTGGTTTTATATCGTACATGCCTTGTTTGGTAGTGTCCACAACAATATTATTAACCAAAACATTCAGAGAATCTGTAAAGATCGTCTTATCCCCAATCAAGATCTTTTGCCGTGGGATGGAATACGCTCCGGAATCAAATTGTGTTAAACCATATTTTTTAATCAAGCGATATGTAGCATCGTGTTTCGTGGTATCGATCTTATAGGACTCTATCATTTCTAAAGGAAGAAATGTTTGTCCTTCGGGAAATACAACCAGGGAAGTTGAATCTGTTTCAACCTGAATTTTATAGGTAATTTGTTGCCCAATTTTTATAGAAGTCGAATCTATCGATGAGGTTACTTGTGAAAAGGAGAAAAAAGAAAAAAGAAAAAAGAGAAAAAAGAAAAAGTAGGAAGACTGAAGACCAAGGACAGGAGTCTTCATTCTATTTTCTTTATTATAACTTAACTCAATACTCATTACTCTTAACTTTTAACTTTTAACTTTTAACTTAAATTATCCTCTTCTCTTAAAATATCCCAATAGTTTCTTTACATAGCTTTCGTCTACGCGACAATCTATTACTCCCGCACCTGTTTTAATAAAGCTGTCTTTGTAATAATCTACCTTATCCCGATAATATTTACCGTAGTTTAACCTTACTTTTTTTGATGCCGTATTTACGAGTATCAATTCTCCGGATTCTTCGTCCTGCATCTGAACCATCCCCAAATTCGGGATGTATTCTTCATGTTTATCGTAAACTCGAATTCCGGTAACGTCATGTTTTCCCGAAACTATTTTCAAGGTTTGATTATAGTTATCACTTATAAAATCCGACAAGACAAAGACTATTGCTCTTTTCTTCATCACATTTGACAAAAACTTCAATGCCTCGCCAATATCTGTTTGTTTGCTTTTTGGATGAAATTCGAGTAATTCGCGAATAATACGCAAAACATGAGATCGTCCCTTCTTTGGTGGTATGTAAAGCTCCACTTCGTCCGAAAACAAGATTAATCCTATCTTATCGTTATTTTGTGTAGCCGAAAATGCGAGTGTGGCGGCGATTTCGGTAATTATTTCGTTCTTAAACTGGTTTTGAGTACCAAATAACTCACTGCCCGAAACATCGACCATTAGCATCATGGTAAGTTCCCTTTCCTCTTCAAAAACCTTAATAAATGGTTCCTGGTATCGTGCGGTTACATTCCAATCGATATTGCGAACATCGTCTCCATATTGATACTGCCTTACTTCACTAAAGGTCATACCGCGCCCCTTGAAGGTAGAATGGTATTCGCCTCCAAATATATGATCAGACAATCGACGTGTCTTAATCTCTATTTTTCGTACTTTTTTTAGTAGTTCTTTAGTGTCCATTGTTTAAGTGTGCATTGCGCAGTCATAGAATTAATAAGAAAAACTGTTAACTGAAAACTGAAGAGTGCGAATCGATTAAGGTACTTCAATCTCGTTTACAATCTTATTAATAATGTCTTCAGAAGTAACATTTTCTGCTTCGGCCTCATAAGTAATGCCAATTCTATGTCGCAATACGTCGTGTACTACGGCCCGAACATCTTCGGGAATGACATAGCCTCTCCTTTTAATAAAGGCATAGCATTTAGCCGATGCAGCCAAGTTAATACTTCCTCGTGGTGAAGCGCCAAAGGATATTAAAGGATTTAAATCTGCTAATTTGTATTTTTCCGGATATCGAGTTGCAAAAACAATATCGAGAATGTATTTTTCAATTTTCTCATCCATATAAACTTCGCGGACGGCTTTTTGGGCATCTATAATTTGTTTTACGGAAACTACAGGGTTTACCTTATCGAATGCTCCTTTTAGATTGGCCCTTACTATGGATTGTTCCTCATCCATTTTAGGATAATCAATAACCGTTTTTAGCATAAAACGATCCACCTGAGCTTCGGGTAAGGGATAGGTACCTTCCTGCTCAATGGGGTTTTGCGTAGCCATAACCAGGAAGGGTTTGTCGAGTATAAATGTTTCATCTCCAATAGTTACCTGTTTTTCCTGCATCGCTTCCAGTAAGGCTGATTGTACTTTCGCAGGTGCCCGGTTTATTTCATCGGCAAGGACAAAATTTGCAAAAATAGGCCCTTTTTTAATAGAGAAATCATTGTCCTTCATATTATAGATCAAAGTCCCCGTAACATCTGCCGGTAATAAGTCCGGAGTAAATTGTATTCTGCTAAAACTCCCGTCAACGGCTTGAGCAAGCGTGTTAATAGCAAGCGTTTTTGCGAGTCCCGGCACCCCTTCTAATAAGACATGTCCCTGACCCAGTAACCCTATAAGCAATCGTTCCACCATATGTTTTTGACCGATGATAACTTTGTTTATTTCCAAGGTTAGCAAGTCGATGAACGCACTTTCTTTTTCTATTTTCTCATTTATGGCTTTAATATCAATAGTGCCTGTGTCTTCTATCATTTTATCATTTTTTTGAAGCGTGAATATAACTCGCTTTTTTTAACATCGCAAATTGTTACTTTTTTTTAATTATTGCTGTTAATAATTGGTTAAAAAATAAAGGGCGATATCAATGATATCGCCCTTTATAAAAATATTTAATACAATCTAGATTAAGGTAATTTCACCCAGGTCGGTCACCGTATTTTCTGTAACTTCAACATTATTCATTTGCGTCGCGGTAAGTCCCGAACCTTCAGCAGGAGTAAGGGTAACAGTATAAACTCCTACGGGAATGTTTTCCAGAAGAAAAACGCCCTGTTCGTTGGTATCTGCAGTTACTTCTTCGCCATCTACCATGACAGATGCGGTAACAACAACACCCTCGTTAGTAATGGTTCCCGTTATTGAGCCGGTTACAGGGAGTAATTCCAGTTCGACGGTTCCTATATCCGTAATTTCTCCATTCACAACTATAACATCATCAACAACAGCACCTGCATATCCTGATGCTTCAGAAGGTGTAATAACAACACTATAAGTTCCTGCCGGAACTCCATTTAGCATAAATACCCCGTTTTCATCGGCATAGGCAGCGACGGTCTCACCATCAACCATTACAGAGGCTTCTACCTGAAAATCGAAAGGATTTACAGCGCCCTGAATTTTTCCTGAAGTCACATCGGTGGTAACCCTAATAACTGGTTTCAAATTTATATTCCCGGAATTTCCGGCAACAACAATAGATTCATCTACATTAAAATCCAAAAGGAAATTATAGGTAAATCCTTCCTCCAGTTCATGATTCACTTTAAGTTTTAATCCCGATTGTTGTGCACTGGGTGTACGCAATAGAATCGGATCTCCTCCATCGCAAACGACGGAATTATCTTCTCCTAACACCAATCGAATTTGATTGAGTGTCCCCGGTGGCAATTGGTAGTCATCAACCAAAAGAACATCTATTCCCCCGGTGAGTTCCAGTAAATCGTAAACTCCCGTGTTTATAGCATCAAGGCTTTGCCAGCCATTGTTATCGTCGCTATCATCATTATATTTAATCATAATATCGAGGACATCAATAAAAACATTGTCGAAATCTCCGGGATTATCCGACAATCTTATGGAAATCTTTGACATGGAATCCATATCGGATGAAGGAGCATTGAAATCGTTATTACAACTAAAAACGAATAAAAGTAAAAGGGCTGGAAAGATTAATTTAATGCTTTTTAAAGTTTTCATAAAGTTATTTTCATTCTAGGTTATAGTCTATCTATATACGTTGATAACTTTAAAAAGGATTACTAATTGTATTATTCTAATTCAATATTTCCTATTTCAGTTATTTTACCTACAGTTACATCAATATTGTTTACACCCATTTCAACATATCCGGAATTCGAATCCGGCGTAATTTGAAGGTTATACTTTCCTGAAGGAACACCCTTCAGCATAAAGTTTCCTTCCGTATCGGTAAAAGTGGAAATCTGTTGCGTTTCACTTATTATTGAAATTTGTGTCTGTACCTGTGTATTTGATATTTTACCATGAATACTTCCCGATAACACTTCCATGCTGGAACGTAATTCCGGCTTTAAAACAAAATAATCGGGAGTACTTGTCTTTATAACTGATTTTTCCACATCGAAATCAATTAAAAAGGTATAATCCAAATTTGACCTTAACATTTGGTCCACTCTAATTACCAATCCGTTTTGGAGGGTATTTGGAGTAAATAATGGAAGGGTCTGGCCATTGGTAACCAATGAATTGTTATCTCCCAGAACTAACCTGACTTCATAGATCATTCCTTCCGGAATACTCAATTTATCTACAAGAAGCGCCTCAACACCTCCGGTTAGGTCCAATAAATCGTAAACTCCTCGTTTTGCATTAAGGCTTAACCAGCAATTCGGAGCCGTTTTATCGTCTATGGTTAAGAGAAGGACATCTTCAATTTCCACATAAACTTTCTCATAATCTCCCGGGGCATCAAAAAGTTTAACAGATATGTTCGCTCTATCCATGTCCAGGGAAGCGCTTTCCGTACTACAACTCGTACAAAATACTACAATACATAGCATTAGTACTATTCTAAATAGGTATAACTTGTTCATAATCAAGGGCATTTAATTATTCAAAAACAATGATACGATTTTAGAGCAGTTTTAAGTATTTTTATATGTGAATTGCAAAAAAACCTGCATCAACTGCAAATATGAACTTAAATTTTTCACGAATTATTGCCGGAACAATGACCTGGGGGAGTTGGGGTAAACAACTGGACGTCAGAGAAATGGGACACTTCATCGATCATTGCGTTGAAAACGGCATTAGCACTTTCGATCACGCCGATATCTATGGAGACTATTCGACCGAAGCTGATTTCGGTAACGCTTTAACGGATTGCAGTGTAAATAGATCTGATATTCAAATTATTACAAAATGCGGTATTCAATACACCAGCCCTACCAGAAATAACCGGATTAAACATTACAATTACAGTAAAGATTACATTATTTGGTCGGTTGAAGAATCCCTCAAAAATCTTAAAATCGAGTATTTGGATCTGTTTTTATTACATCGTCCCAGCCCTTTAATGCATCCCGATATAGTATCAGAGGCTATAATATTATTGCAAACGCAGGGGAAAATTAAGCAATTTGGCGTTTCAAATTTTAATCCGTCACAGGTTGATTTGATTTCAAAAAATGTTGAAATTTCGGCAAATCAAATCGAATTTTCAATTACGGCACATACGGCTATGTATGATGGTGTCCTGGATCAAATGATCCTAAAAAAAATAACACCAATGGCGTGGTCACCTTTGGGCAATGTATTCAGGGAAAATACGGAACAGACCAATAGAATTCATAAAGAATTAGAAACTCTTGAAGCAAAATATAATGCCACAAAAGATCAATTGATATTGGCCTGGATTTTAAAGCATCCCGCTCAATTTCATCCCGTAATAGGAACAACAGATAAAAATAGAATTGTAAGTGCCTCAAAAGCAACCACAATTGATTTAGAACTTGAAGATTGGTTTATTTTACTCGCTGCAAGTCAAGGTCATAAAGTTCCATAGCCGATAAAATATTGTATTGCTAAGGAACTAAAATAAAAATGAGATTCCCGCTTTTGCGGGAATGCAAAGCTATGATTAATAAACGCCTTTTAATAAAGAACCTATTAGCTCATAATGATGAGAATAGCTTCTATGACAAAAAACGGAAGATCGATATTAGCCAGAAAGAAGGCAAGGCCAAGTTTTTAAAGCACATTTGCGCTCTGTCGAACAGTAATCCTGAAAACAACTCGTATATTGTTATTGGAGTTGAAGATGAGGACAACAACATTGGGGGAGTCGATTTTTTTGATGACAGCAAGATCCAGAACCTTATAAACGCGTATTTAGATAATGCTCCAATTGTTCAATATGAAAATATACCTTTTCCACACCTTTCCGATGAAAAAGTTGTAGGTCTTGTTACCATAAGACCCAAAAATGATATTACTTCCTTGCGTAAAAATATATGGAAATATTATGGCGGTTCGGTATTTTTCAGAGATGGAAGCATGAGCATGCCCAAGGTCTTTGATATTGAAATAAGAAACGTGAATTCGGAAATTGTTGCGGCCATTGAAGCCCATGCGCAAAACAATATCCAGCACACGCTTGATGGTGTTTTTGATTTTATGAATAAACGTAAAGACTTTAATCCGCAATACAAAGTGTTTAAGGAGTATTTTGTGCTTTGCTGGGCCGGTCAGAAAAAGGTTGTTAAAGACAAATCATTCTTTTCGAGAGTAGATCTTGAACTCATTAATGAACAAGTAAGGCTATTCTATTCTACGCTTGATGAAGTCTCTATATCTTTCGATGAAGACACCTTTAAAATTATCGAATATGTAAATCTCGGGCTTCAAAACTCCAATAAATACTACCCCTTAGAGGAGACTATAATAAGTTTTGAAAACAATGTAAACTACAACATTGAAACTACGCTTTTGTTTCAACCCCCTCAATATGACAAAAAAGTCCTGCACCATATCTACAATGGCAATAATGCAATTTTAGAAAAGTTGAAAAAAGGTGTTGCTCTTAATAAACACGAGGAGCAGGATCTTAAAAACCTTCCGGCAACCTATTTAATTTGCTATCTCAATTTATTTCAGGATGCCCTTGATAAATTACACGAAGCAAAACCCTTATTAAGAGCATATAGCGAAGAGCTGTTTTCTCTTCATAAAGAATCTTTACGGATTTTAAGAAAAGTAAAATACAGCTAATTAAGGTTTTTTCATAAAAAAGGCCACATCTTAAGATGTGGCCTTTATATAATTTAAATTTTATCTCTTACAAATCAAACTTAATGCCCTGAGCCAGTGGCAGATCGGTGGTATAGTTAATGGTATTGGTCTGGCGACGCATATATACTTTCCAGGCATCGCTTCCCGATTCGCGTCCACCGCCGGTTTCTTTTTCACCGCCAAAAGCGCCTCCAATTTCGGCCCCTGAAGTTCCAATATTCACATTGGCAATCCCACAATCCGATCCTGCAACCGATAAAAAGGCCTCAGCTTCACGTAAATTATTTGTCATAATTGCCGATGATAATCCCTGAACCACCTGGTTTTGAACATGGATAGCATTTTCAACATCGCCTGAATACTTTAGTAAATACAATACAGGAGCAAAGGTTTCATGCTGGACGATCTCAAAATGTGCTTGAGCTTCGGCAATGGCCGGTTTTACATAACATCCACTTTCATAGCCTTCGCCCGAAAGTACACCACCTTCAACCACAATGTTTCCGCCTTCTTCCACTACTTTGGTCAATGCGGACTCATACATTTGAACGGCATCAATATCGATAAGCGGGCCTACATGATTGTTTTCATTAAGTGGATTTCCTATTCGTAATTGTTTATAGGCATCAACAACGGCATCCTTTACTTTATCATATATGCTGTCATGAATAATCAAACGGCGTGTTGAAGTACAACGTTGACCTGCCGTTCCTACAGCTCCGAAAACAGCACCTATCACCGTCATTTTAACATCGGCATCGGGGGTTACAATTATGGCATTGTTTCCGCCTAATTCCAATAAGGATTTTCCTAATCGTCCTGCGACTTCCTTCGCTACGATCTTACCCATTCTGGTAGAACCTGTAGCAGAAATTAAAGGAACACGCTTATCTTTGGTCATATACTCACCAATTCTGTAATCTCCATTAATTAAATTACATATCCCTTCCGGTAAGTTATTTGCGGCAAACACTTCGGCGGCAATATTCTGGCAGGCCACACCACAAATCGGTGTTTTTTCGGAGGGTTTCCAAACACAAACATCACCACAGATCCATGCCAATGCAGTATTCCAGGCCCAAACCGCTACCGGGAAGTTAAATGCCGAAATAATGCCGACAACACCAAGAGGGTGGTATTGCTCATACATACGATGTCCCGGACGCTCACTATGCATGGTCAATCCATGAAGTTGTCGTGATAGCCCCACCGCAAAATCACAGATATCGATCATTTCCTGTACCTCGCCCAAGCCTTCCTGGTAAGATTTTCCCATTTCATAAGAGACCAGTTTTCCAAGGGCTTCCTTTTTTTCTCTTAACTTATCACCGAACTGCCGTACAATTTCACCACGTTGAGGTGCCGGCATGGTTCTCCAGGTTTTAAAAGCTGCAGTAGCCGCTTCCATGACCTTCTCATAGTCCTCCTTAGAAGTGGTTTTTACCTTTCCTATTAATTGGCCGTCTACCGGAGAATAGGATTCTATGATCTCACCATTTGAAAAATTAGCCGAACCGGTTGAAGTTCCTTCATTTATAGCATCTATTCCTAATTGATTAAGTGCTTCCTGTATTCCGAAATCAGTTGTAACTGCTTCCATTTATATTTTACTTTTAATTGTTATAATTATATGTCGTGAAGATACTAATTATTACATCTTGTTCTTCACAAATAAACTATAAAAACAGTACCTTTAAAAACAATTCAAACGCATTAATTTATCATGAAAAAAATCATCTTTATTTTCGCCATATCTTTTGTTTTTTTGTCTTGCAAAGATGAAGGACGCATATCTCAACCTGAAACGCTAATTGAAGGTACAAAGGCCAGTTTTTCAATCGTTCTGCATGGCGGTGCAGGAACGATCTTAAAAGAGAATATGACGCCCAAAAGGGAAGCCGCATATAAAGCCAAACTGGAAGAAGCCATAAAAACAGGTTACGAGATCCTAAATAATGGAGGCACAAGTCTAGAGGCAGTGACAAAAACGATAAATGTTATGGAGGACTCTCCATTATTCAATGCAGGAAAGGGTGCTGTATTCACTAATGCCGGAACAAATGAACACGATGCTTCAATTATGGATGGTAATACCCTTAATGCGGGTGCTTCGGCCGGGACAACAACAGTGAGAAATCCTATCGATCTTGCCAGAGCTATTATGGACCATTCCCCGCATGTTATGCTGGCGGGAAAAGGCGCGGAACATTTTGCCGAAGAACAAGGCCTGCAAATTGTGGATCCGTCATATTTTTTTACCGAAAGGCGGTTTAATGCGCTTCAAAAAATAAAAGAGACTGAACAAGTAGAACTCGACCATGATGAGAAGTCGGCGTTTTACGATCCCGATATTAAAGATTACAAATTCGGAACCGTGGGTTGTGCTGCTCTCGATATGGACGGTAATCTGGCTGCAGGGACCTCCACGGGAGGAATGACCAATAAACGTTGGGGTAGAATAGGCGATGCGCCAATAATTGGAGCGGGAACATACGCTAATAATAATACCTGTGCCGTGTCGAGCACGGGCTGGGGAGAATATTTTATTCGGGCTATGGTGGCCCACGATATATCGGCCTTAATGGAATATAAAGGCATGAGTTTAAAAGACGCTGCCAGGGAAGTAATTCACGACAAAGTTGGTGGTCTTGGAGGTGATGGTGGTATCGTAGCGGTGGACAAAAATGGCAACGTTGCTATGGAATTTAATACTGCGGGTATGTACAGAGCTACGATGAATGACAGAGGGAAAATGGTTATTAAAATTTATAAATAATGGCTTATGTGCTCTGAATTTAGGCCTTATTATTCCGTTATTTTCACTTCAATACAAACCGATAATACCGAAGGCTATAATGAAATGGCCCAACAAATGGAGGAGTTTGCCAAAGAACAGGAGGGGTTTTTAGGGATAAATAGTGCGCGTGATACTGTTGGAATTACAGTAAGTTATTGGGAAAGTTTGGAGGCCATAAAAAACTGGAAACAACAATCGGATCATTTAATCGCACAACAAAAAGGACGAAAAGAATGGTATCGTTGGTACAATGTTAGAATTTGTAAAGTAGAACGCGAATATGAATTTAACTTATCGTAACGGAAAACCCTTTGCCGCCCACCAGGGATGCATTTCAATAATTAAACGGCCTGCTTTAACCATAGGGTCGGCATTCGCCAGACTATCGGCCATCTCCGGGGTTGGCGTATTATAAATGGTTATTCCCCGAATGTCTCCGTCGTCACCAAACGGGCCGGAAATGTCTGCATAACCCATGTTCGTACATTTTCTGCAGATGTTCCAGGTGAAGCGTTTGTAAGCTATCTGCTGCTGCTTTGGATTGAGAACGCATCGGGCCACGTTTAAGAAAAGCAATATAATACTGTTGCATGATAACGGTATCCTTGGTTTTCTCATCCACATATTCAAATATTTTGTATCCTTTAGAAGTTAGTTCTTCTTTGACTTGTTTAGTAGTTTTTTCCTGATCTTCTGTCGCTGCCTTAGGTACGGCTTTATTATTGGTCTCTGTTTTGCATGCCAAAACAAAGGCCAACAGAACAGAAATTAAAATTATATTCTTCATGATCTTATTGATTTATGGCTATTATTGATTCCAGTTCTTATATGGTTGTTTACTTAATTGCGAATTGTAATATTGAATTTTTCCGGTGACCTCTTCTCCCAGCCAATGGGGCCTGACAAAGGCCTGATCTTCAGATTTCAATTCCACCTCTGCTATCGTTAAGCCCTCATTTTCTCCAAGAAATTCGTCCACTTCAAAAATATGCTGTCCAACTTTTATCTCGTAACGCAATTTATCAATGATCCCCTTTTTACAAAGTTGTAATAAGCTTTTGGCCTCTTCCTGGGGAATTTCCTTTTCCCATTCAAAACGAGATAATCCTGAAGCGTTGGATTTTCCTTTGATGGTTAGATACCCCAAATCTCCTTTAATTCTAATTCGAATTATCCGTTCTGCATCTGTACTTAAAAATCCCTGGGTAATTCTTGAGCTTTTAAAAGCATCATTTTTATAAGCATCTGAAATTACCAAAAATTTACGTTCTATTTCAATCATTTTCATTTTACATATATCCCTTTTATATCGCCATAAGCTGACTAATACTGTTATAAAGTTATAAATTTACATTATGCCAAAGGATTTAGCAATAAGAAAAATTATTCATGTTGATATGGATGCATTTTATGCATCTGTAGAGCAATTGGATAACCCCGAACTTAAGGGTAAACCCGTTGCCGTAGGGGGCAGCAGTAAACGTGGTGTGGTAAGTGCCGCGAGCTATGAGGCCAGAAAATTTGGGGTACGCAGTGCCATGAGCAGTGTTCTGGCCAAATTAAACTGCCCCGATCTTATTTTTGTATATCCAAGATTTGATCGCTATAAAGAAATCTCTCAAAAAGTAAAAACCATTTTTTATGATTATACCGATTTAGTGGAACCCCTCTCTCTGGATGAGGCTTATTTAGATGTCACAGAAAATAAAAAAGGAAATCCCAGTGCGACATTAATTGCAGAAGAGATTCGAGGTCGTATTTTTAGAGAGGTTGGGTTAACGGCATCGGCCGGGATAAGTATTAATAAATTTGTGGCCAAAATTGCAAGCGATTATAATAAACCCAACGGACAAAAAACGGTAACCCCTGAAGAAGTACTTCTCTTTTTAGAAGATCTGGACATTAGAAAGTTTTATGGAATTGGCAAAGTTACCGCAGAGAAAATGTACCAGCTCGGTATTTTTACCGGAAAAGACCTAAAGGCCAGGTCCAGAGAATTTTTATTCGAGAAATTTGGGAAATCCGGAACGTACTACTATCATGCAGTACGGGGACATCATAATAGCGAGGTAAAATCGGATAGAATTCGAAAATCGTTAGCTGCCGAGCGCACTTTTAACGAGAATTTGTCCAGCGAAATCTTTATGGTCGAAAAATTAGACCATATCGCCGATGAGGTCTCCCGACGTTTATCAAAAAGTAAGGTTGCGGGTAAAACCGTAACCTTAAAGATTAAGTATAGCGATTTTTCGTTACATACCCGAAGTAAAACCTTACCTTATTTTGTGAGTGATAAAGCCCTAATTCTGGAGCAAACGAAGATGCTCTTATATCAGGAAAAATTAAAGA